>Ga0315314_1001127_pt1 | contig 24989 bp, 25 predicted proteins | sample TDP9_MG_FD_203631 | JGI IMG/M metagenome (GOLD analysis project Ga0315314, IMG submission 203631) | Freshwater sediment microbial communities from Lake Towuti, South Sulawesi, Indonesia - TDP9 | ecosystem: Environmental > Aquatic > Freshwater > Lake > Sediment | place: Indonesia: South Sulawesi... | reverse complement strand
TTCCAACAGTATAGGCAAAAGCAACGAACTCCAGAACCGGGAACCCATAGTCCTCATTCAGGGCGGAAGCGAAAACCTCCAAGAAAGGCTTAGCCTTACCCATTCTAAGCGCCCTCCGCCTTCCCAGCCTGCACAGCAAGCCTAAAGAGCTCCTCAAGAGAGGCTGCTCCGCTCTCTATTCCAAAGATTTTGGCTTCAACCTTTCTCGCCATCTCTAGAACATCCTCATAGAGCTGCTGACTTCTTCCCTGGGCTACATCCACAGATATGCCTCTAGCATCTACCTCCAGTCGCCTCACATATCCTAACTCCATAACCGCTTTGGCAAGGGCTTCAGGCTTATTCGTTGAAACCCTTGTGGCTCCAACTCCAAACCTCTCACAGAGTTCTGTAAAGCGTCCCTGAGCCCAGACCTTTCCCTTGTTTATTATGGCCACTAACTCGCAGACTCTACTTAGTTCGGGCAGAATGTGGGAGGATACGAGAAATGTCGTTTTCTCATCGCGGTGAAGCCTCAAGATCAAGTCTAGAAGATCACTTCTAGCTTGGGGATCCAAGTTTGATGTGGGCTCGTCGGCTACAACAAACTCCGGCTTATGTATCAAGGCGTGGGCTATGGCAAACTTCTGGAGCATACCGGCTGAAAGCCCCTTGATAGGCCTGTTATAGGCTTCTTGAAGTCCAACCATCTCCAACATTTCTCCCGCTCTGGATTCTGGAAAGCCAAAGACCCTACACGTTCTCTCAAGGTAGTCCAAGACCTTGTGGTGAGGAGGAAAATATGCCTTTTCATAGATAACCCCGATTCTGGACCTTATGTTCGGGTTGTCCCATGGGTCTTCGCCGAAAACCTTCACCCTGCCTCTGTCAGGTCTAAGAAGCCCCAAAAGAACCTTTATGGTGGTGGTTTTGCCGGCTCCGTTAGGACCTATGAGACCCATAATGCCTCCTTCTTCGACCTCTAGTGAGAGGCCGTCTACAGCTACGACACTTCCATAATTCTTAGCCAGATCCTCAATAGAGACCAGCACGATAAATTCACATCCCCACAAGATTAAATTAAGCATCATAACAAATAATTTAATCTTTCGTATTACCCAGAGTTTCAGATGGTCTTTTGAGGGCTTCACATTGAAACAACGCTTTATGGCGCGGTACGCCATTAAGGTGAGGCAAAGGCTTATTTTGTAAATTGCATAAGATTTATATGATTGTATGCAATTGGGTGCTTGCATGGTAACTGAGGCCGAGGCTGTTAAGAGGGCTACGATCCCCGTTTCCCTTCCAACAAGCGTTGTAAAGAAGATTGAGGAATTAAGGGCTAGGCTTGGGTATAGGTCTAGAAACGACGTGATTAGGGAAGCCATTAGGAGGTTTATCGGGGAGATGGAGGAGGCGAAGGCCATTTATGTGAGAGATTTAACGCTTGAACAGGCTAAGAGGGAGATTGTCGATTACCTGAAGCATCACGGCTCCGCCTACGTGAGCGAAATGGCTGAAGGTTTGGGCATTGATATCGAGTTAGCCTTTAAGGCTGTGCAGGAGCTTGAGAAGGAGGGGGTTATCGGAGAATGATTCTTAAGGGCGTAGGCGACGCTGTCGAGGGCGAAAAGCTTGTTGCAGTGGGGAGAAAAATATCTAAACCGATAATCATACCTGCCACGGCTCGACACAGGGCGCAACAAGTTTACATACACGGGAACCCGGCCAAGTGCTACATAGACAAACCTGTAAGAATCCTAATAAAATAAACTGTTCTGGCTACCAACGTCTGTCCATTTATCTCCTCCTCTCAAGAAGACTCCGTAAATGGGGGGCCTCTCAGACAGAAATTGCTGTTTAACTGGTTCCTCATATTATCTCTATCGTGGGTGGGAACCTTTTGAAGGAAACTTTGCCTTCCTTAGCGTCAACTAATATCTCATAGGGCTCCATCACATCCATTCCTATTATTGTGTCTTGGTTGAGCCCTTCTATGACCCCGAACACGTGGCTGAGGGGGAGCTCATACCCGAGGATTGTAACCCTTGCTATCAGCTCGCCAGCCATCAACGCCTTTTTATCCTTGGTTGCCAGTAAGACTTCCCTAGGCACATCGTACCTTACGTATCCCAACTTCTCAGCGAGCTGAAGACTCGCAAAGCTCCTAGTGGCACCCGTATCAAAAATGGCTTCAACGCCGATTCCCTTGCCTTGAACAGCTAAACCTACTTTACTTAACACCCTTCTAGCCATGATTAGCCCTGTAATACTGTCGTCTCCCATCTTAAAAGAGTTGCTGGTTTTAACAATGCCTTTGAATCCCATAGAATTCCTAAAAAGTCTGAGAACGGCCAGCTCGTAGTTTCGCCTAAGTTGGCCCAAGTCTTCAGGAAAGCTTCCAAGTATCCTTCAATGGCCTCCTGAATGTTCGCCAATGTCTCCTCTCTCGTCTCTCCTTCACTGATACAGCCAGGGAGTTCTAGGCATCGAGCAGAGTACCCTCCTCTTCCTCCCTCAGAACCCCCGTGAGCTTCAAGTCCTTAACTTTAACCATGGTTATCTGCGCACAGCACGCAGTTAACTGTGGATAATACCTAGATGAATTAACGCGCCCAACGTCATATGAACCTTCCCAACTTAGCCAACGGTGTTCATAGTTGGGACTTCTGGATCGATTGAGAAATGAAGAGAAGAAAGGAGCATGATGGTGGCATACTCCTATCCACTGCTGTGGGGTGAGGCGCACGATTTCAGAGTTTAAGTCCCTTAAGGTAAAGCTTATTAGAAAATGGGGTAGACTCCTACTTAGGTGTGGGGTAGGAATAGTGTTTGTCGGAGCCGTGGCTGACGACGACAGTGGGATGACGGATCTTCTGGGTATGTTTGCCGAGCATGGCGTGAACACGGTTATGTTCTTTGAGACGCAGCCCCCTAAGGTCTTGGCAAGGTACTCTAAGGGGGTTGAGGTGGTGGCCATCGGCACGCGGGGTAGGTCCATCGAGCCGAAGGAAGCCTATCGAAAGACGAAGGAAGCCTTAGAGGCGCTGAAGAACCTTAGCCCCTCCATGTATTACATTAAATACTGCTCAACCTTCGATTCGACGCCTCAGGGCAATATAGGGCAGATGATCGACGCCGCCCTCGACCTCCTCGGGGGCTACACCATTGCCCTTCCCGCGCTCCCGGTTAACGGAAGAACAACCTACATGGGCAACCACTACGTTAACGGCGTCCGCTTAGACCGCTCCCCCATGAAGGACCACCCCCTGAATCCGATGACGGAAGCCGACCTCAAGATATGGTTGGGATACCAGACCAAAAGACGAATCGGTTTATGCGACTACAATGTTGTCAAAAGGGGTGCAAGGGCTGTGGATAGGGAGCTTAAGAGGCTCGGCGAGACTGGCGTAGAAATTATCATAATGGACGCGATCCGTCAGAGGGACATTAAGACCACCGCGGAAGCCGTGTGGAGCTACGAATTGGTTACCGGTTCATCCGCTCTAGCCATGGAGCTTCCGCCCATCTGGAGGAAAGAGGGACTGTTTTCAAGGGAGAAACAGGATTTCAGCCACATAAATCTGAAGAGGGGAAGCGACGCCACCTTAATCATCGCTGGGAGCTGCTCTGAGGCTACGATGAGGCAGAATGAATATGCCTTAGAGGTGGGTTTCCATGACTTGAAGATGGACGCTAGGAGAATAGTTGAGGGTGAAGGAAGCGCGGGCTACCATAACGAGGTGGAGAGGATGATAAGGGATGCCGCCAAACAACTGGAGCGCGGGAAAAACGTTCTCGTGTACACCGCCATCCATAAAGAAGACGTGGCGGAGACCAAAACTCTTGGTCGTAAGCTTGGTTTCACCGACGTTCAGATAGGGGAAACTATAGCCAACGCCAACGCCGAGATAGCTAAGGCTGTAATAGACGATGCAGACTTGAATAAGCTCATTGTGGCAGGCGGAGAAACCTCAGGGGTTGTATGCAGAAAACTGAAGTTGATTGGCTTGTACGTTGGCAAGCAAATTCACCCCGGTGTGCCCATGTGCTTCGCCATAAGCCAGGACCCCCAATATTCGGGGATGATCCTATCCCTGAAGTCCGGAAACTTTGGCAAACTCAATTTCTACGAGGAAGCCCCAAGACGCATGGCCACACACATTCAGGAGGGAGGCTGATCCTCACAGAAATACAAATTTCTTTGGGTCATCAGAAGATGGGTGTGGAAAGGCCTTTCAAGCCATGTTCAAGGGAGAGGCGGCAAAGTTCCTGTTTACCCATAAATTTAGAAAATCGGAGCCCGTCCAGTTGAATCCTTAAATGCCGTTGATGGAGATTCTCCCACAAATCCTCTGTTTTACGTTTGCGTCAAATTTTTAATGGAAAAATTTAATCCCCAAACCCATTCTCTTTCTTTCTCTTTCTTTCTTTTTCTCTCTACTTTTCTCCGTATCCCATATCACGTATATCACACAAAACTGGACAACAACACAGACTGAAACATTGCCCACAAGTTATATAAGTTAGGAATAAGAAAGAGTTTTTTGTATTTTTATTTGAAGGGAGGCGATTTAGTGGCAAAAGTGACGAAGAGCATTGAAATCGAGGCGTCTCCTGAAAAAGTCTTCGCCTTCACAATCGACATGGAAAAGATGAATGAGATAACCAAGGGATTCTCAGAAGGCGAATATACCTCTAAGGGACCTGTTGGAGTCGTGTTCGATGATTGCGTTTGAGGACGCAAATAATAAATATATTGCTAAAATTATTTATTAATAATCGTAGGCGTCTATTAATATCTCTCTTAATAGCATTGATAGCAACTTATCTAATTTCAGAATGGAAACCATATGAGTTGAATTTTCAACCACCCATCTTCGTTATTTCTCCTAATATTACCGATTTGCATTCTTCCGTAACAGGAAATGTTCATACCATTCCCCGCTTCCTTCCTCCTCGATCGCCAACCCTGCCTGATCGATCCACTGGCGTACCTGTTCCAGAGATGGGTGGAAATGGTAGACCGTATGGTCGAGCCTTTCGTATGGCATCGAGTTTAAATCCAGCGGATCCAGCGCCATGGCCTCTGAAAATGCTTCGTCTAGCTCATCTACAATCTCTCCAAACACCACTGGCAATCCCATCGCTTTTGCCCGTTCATAAGCTTTACGATCCTCTTCAACTTTTTGTGCATCAACCGTCATATAAAGCACACCACCAGGTTTGAGTGCTTTTTGGAAGCGATCCAGGATTACCGGCCAATCTTCGGGACAGATGTGTTCCATGGCGTCCATGCAGACTATCCCATCAAATCTGGCTTGAAAATCCATTTCCTGCATGCCCATTTTGGTGTATTGCAACCTTGGGAAGCTCTCCTGTGGATAATGCTCCCTTGCCCTAGCCAGCACGCCACCAGACTGGTCAATGCCAAGCACAGTATGCCCCGCTTCAATCAGAAGCCCATCATATCGCCCTCCCCCACAGGCTGCATCGAGTATAGTACTATTTGCACCCAACCGCCCGAGGAACTTCTCGATAAACTGGCGGTGCGTCTCTTCAATAGACATACCCCAAATTACCCAATAAGCAGGAGCACCATGGTCATAGAGCTTTTCGGCCTGGGTGCGCACCTTTTTCAGCCATTCCGCTCGTTCCATAATTACCACCTCATTGAAAATTGGGATCTGTATATATAAATTATACAACCCCCATTATGTCTTCTAGAATGTTGTCGTGCTTTAATGACCTGACGATATTCCCTGTTGAGGATTCCCTGTCTTTGGGGTTTGGGTTTGGGGGAAAAATTTAATATGTGGTTTTGAAGGGAAAAAGTTGAGGGTTGAGGCATGGTGGACGTACTCGATGCTCCTCAGATCACCGACAATTTCATAAAGAAGTTATATGAGAGGACAAAGCCTTCCCTGGCCTTTCAAGCGACTACTGAGGATGATTTCATCCTGTGGAAGGAAACTTTGAAAAGTAAGGTGAGGGAGCTCTTGAAAGAGTTCCCGGAGCCGGCTACACTTAGTCCGAAGCTTCTCTCAAAGGAGGAAACGGATCGTTATGTTAGGGAGAAGTGGCTGATTCAATCGGAGCTCGATTGTTTGGTCCCGCTCTATCTACTTATTCCAAAGGGAGAAGGAGGGAGAAAACCGGCTATTCTATGCGCTCATGGCCATGGGCCCTACGGAAAGGATGCGGTTGCCGGAGTGCATTTCAACGATCCAGACAGAAAATCGCAAACATTACGAAATAATTACAACTACGCGGAGCAGATGGCGGAGGCTGGCTTTATAACAGTTGCTCCAGACTGGCGAAGTTTCGGGGAGAGGATAGCATACTACAATCCTTACCCTGGAAGAGATATCTGTAACATCCACTTTTTACAGCACCTTATCCTGGGAAGGACTCTACTAGGAGCGAACATCTTTGACGGGATGCGGGTAATAGACTTTCTCCTCACCAGGGAAGAGGTTGACCCCAACAAGATAGGTTGTATGGGACTTTCGTTCGGAGGAACGATGACCACGTATCTGGCCTTACTCGATGACAGGATAAAGGCGGCTGACGTAATCTGCTACGCCACAACAACGGAACACTATGTTGTTTCAAGGCCGAACGTATGCGGGTCTCAGCTTGTCCCCCTTCTCTATAAATATGCCGATGTCCCCGACGTGATGGCCGCCATAGCCCCCAAACCCCTCCTTATAGAGAGCGGGGCCTCCGACACGTGTTTCTGGATCCATTCGGCGCTTAAGGCTCATGAAACGATCAGAAGTGCCTATGAGGTAAGCGGAAATCCGGAAAACCTTTGGATCGAGGTCTTCCCCGGAGAGCACAGTTTCTCAGGCCGAAAGGCTTTCAGCTTCTTCAAGAAGTTCCTTAAACAGTAGAGCTTTTCCAGTAACGCCTTTTCTTTCAAGCATTCCTAGTATAACACTCTAGGTATAAACGAGCAGACGCCCCTTCTTTGGCCCAAACACTGACGGGGTTCTGCAGCCAAATATGACAGTGTGTGGGCGTGAGCCGTTCGGCCATCCTACCATAAATAGAATAAGATTCGAAAAGGCCATACGATTACCAAAAGGAATTAAACCCCTAAAGGAATGCCTCTTCCCTTTTCTAGCAGCTTTTGAATCCGCGACAGGTGCCTAGCCGTCTCCACCGCATCCTGGGAAACCTCTACGGATTTGCCCTCTTCGATTACAAAATGTATAGCATTCACCTCTGATTTGGCTATGCGTTTAGCCTGCTCCGCGGCAAAGTGAAGCTGTAAGCAGTGAGGTGAACCGTCAATCGTGAGAACCGTCATCTCCTTAGGGTCTGAGGTCATGAGTATCGTAGCTATTTTAAAGCCGACCTTGTCCATGTGCTCCTTTTCCAGGCACACGCTGAGGGGTATCCGCCCCTTAGAGAACTCCCCGAAGACTTCAGGGGCTTCTGCCTCAACGCAGGTCCCATAGAGGAGCAAACGGCCTTTCCTCAAAACTTCAGACTTCACGTTCGTGGATAGAAGTTCCATGCCATCACCCTTGCCCACATCCCAAGTAGATGGACAACTAGAATAACTTATGAGCTATTATCTCCATTTCATATTCTGCAATGTTGTCCCAATTATATGTGCGCGATCTTTTAAGCCCCCTTTCCATCATGGTTCTTTGGAGGGCGTCGTCTTCTAACAAAGTCACCGTGGTCCTTATCAGCTCCTTCACGTTACCCTTTTTTGCGTACAGTATGTCATTTCCATACCACTCCTTGTAAACAGGCAGATCATAAGCGACCACGGGTAAACCACACGCCATGGCCTCACAAATCGTTTGGGCAAAGCCTTCTGCGTAACTTGGAAAGATAAAGATTTTGCTACTTTTCAGCAACTCATATTTCTTTTTGGTGTTAACAAAACCAGGCATAACTATGTTGTCTTCAAGATCGAATTTTCTGATCAGTTCCTTTATTCTATCGGCGTAAATAGCGCTTTCACTTCCTATAATCACCAGTTTCATTTCAGGTTTTCTACTGGTGACCGTTTTCCATAAATAGACTAGGTCGGAAACTCCTTTCCTAGCATGTATTGCACCTAAGAAGCATGCGTCATAGACTTTACTTTGTGAGTTAATGGATCGAATGGCATCGTGGTCAATGCCTCCCCCGACAGGAAAGATTCTCTTTCCGTCCACCCTCATTTTTTCTAGAAGTCTTTTGGTATAACTTGAAACGGAAAAGATCAGATCTGATCTCTTCATAAACAGATTTCTTGTATAGCCTTTAATGATTGATACAAAAGCCCTCCAAAAGTCTCGAGGAGAAGAAGGTCTGTGGTGATCATAGACAGGAAAGAAAGCCTTTTGCAACAAAGGAAACGGCCCAATTTCATGCGATTCGAAAAGGTTTACACTGACAACAAGGGGAATTTTCAACTTCGCTTTTGCGAGTGCTGATACAGTCATAGGTAAAAAGAGTTCACCCATCGGACAATAAATAAAATCGAAATTTTCTAACGGAATTTTTTTAATTACTTTTCTTACATTTATGAAATCATTCATTCCTCCTCTGGCAAAGGATGGTTTATAAGTGTGAGTCTTTGTTAGTAATCCAAACTCCTTTGACAAATTATAAGCGAACTCTGAACCAACAATTTGAATCTCATTTCCAGATTTTGCCCATCTCTTGGCTATTTCAAAAAATCTTCGTTCTGCTCCTCCAAAAGATAACGCAGACTCAACTCGACGTGGAATGGGGACGATACTTAGAATTTTCATCTTTTTACATCCATCTGAACATCGATTATATATTTCCAATTGAACCTTGACTCGGTTTTAGCTGTTGCATTTGGCTTAGTTCACCAACTACCCGTCGTATAATTTCTGACACGGAGATTTGAGGTTCCCATCCCAACGTCTCTTTGGCCTTTTTCCAGTCGGTGAACTGGTCCCAAACCTTCTCCTCAGGTTTAAATGTTATTGAAACCCCATTCTTTCCAGCAAACTTTATGATTTGTGATAATAGGTCAGACATGCTTATGGGCTTTGAACCAAGGACAAAGATTTCGTAGGGGCTTTCCATGATTGAAAAGTACTCTATTCCCTTAATGAATGCACTTGCTAAGTCTATAGGATGAACCCATTCTCTAACGTGTGAACCGTTTCCAAAAATAACGATCTCATGTCCATTAAGAACCGCCTTCACAAACTCTCTCAGGGCATTCATTTCTCTTTGTCCCTCACCACAAACCAGTGGAGCCCTAAATATGATTGATTTAACCCCATATTCAGTTGCGTAACACTTAACGACTTCCTCTGCACACTTTTTACTGTACCCGTAAGGGTTCCTTGGGTTTGATGGCGTTTCTTCTGTTATTGCGCCCTGGGTTATTCCATAAAGGCTAAAACTGCTCAGGTAAATGGCTTTGGTGATATTGGCTTTGCGGCAGGCTTCGAAGACATTCAAGGTTCCCACGTAGTTAACATACAGATATTCCCAAGGTTGTTTAAGGCTCTCAGAATATCCTCCTCTACCAGACGATCCCGTCAGAGCTGCCAAGTGGAGGACAGCGTCAGGTTTTTCGGTTTTTAGAAACCTTTCCACTTCGGAGTATTCTCTTACATCCAATCTACAAGTTTGATTGGCTTCTGGGCATATATCTGTAGATATTACATCGAATCCTCTGCTTTTTAACTCTTTATACGCCCAACTGCCTATAAAACCCGCTCCGCCCGTAATTAATACGCGTAACTTTTCCACCTTCTCCCTTTGCTCAAAGGAACCAATAAGACAATTCGCTTTATATTTTTTACGCACACGCACATAGAGCCTTGGAAATGAAAAGTGGAGAGGTAGACCTTTATGAAATTAGGTAGTTTTCTCCCACGAATGTGCTTGGGTTAGCCAGGTTGGCTCCCTGCTCCATCAGAGTTTTCTGAAGTAACGAGACATTCAGTCTTCGAGGAGGCACATTAAGCCTTGTGGCCAAGGCGGCCGCGGTGCCTGCTGCTTGGCCAATGGCTACGACTATGGGAATTATCCTTATGGCGGCTTGGGCTTCGTGGGTGCTTGAAACGCATCTCCCAGCGACCAGTAGGTTATCAACGCTCTTTGGCACTAGGCATCTGTAGGGAATGTCGTACGACGCCCCGGGAGGCGGACTCTTAATAACGGTTCCCTCTCCCGTGGGGCTGTGGATATCTATCGGGTAGGAGCCCCTCGCAATGACATCCGTAAACTTCCTGGCTTCGACAATGTCTTCTCCCGTCATCACATACTCCCCCATTATCCTCCTGGTTTCGCGAACTCCGATTTGGGATCCAGACATGAGGAGATAGGCGCTTTCAAAACCGGGGACCCTTCCCTTAAGGAAGTTTACCAGTTCAACCATCTGCCTTCTGGCCTCAACCTCCGCGTAGGTCAGGTCCTCAGCCTTGGTCCCATCGACTTTGACAACCCTCGTCGTGTTGAAATGGATCTCTCCTTTCCTGGTTGTGGGGAACCAGAGCACGTCTTCCCTGGGAATGGTAACCTCTCCCCTAGCCTTTGCTTCTCCAAAAAGTCGATTAATTTCCTGTCTATGTGGCATTTTATCAACGTCAACTCCTCCCATCCTAAAGTTTAGGGTCATGGGCTGCGTCAGACCGTCCTCCTTTCTACCCTTCTCATGGGGTGCCCCGGCCATGACGGCCACGTCCCCGTCTCCAGTGGCGTCCACAACAACCTTACCTAAAATGGCTTGCCTACCAGACTTATCGTGCACTTCGACGCCCCGAATGGTGTTTTCCTGCACCATGGCGTCGATAACGCACGTGTGCAACAGTAGTTTGACCCCCGCCTCCTTTACCATCCGGTCAGCCACGACTTTCATTGCCTCAACGTCAAAGGCCTTGGTCCCTTCGTCATAACCGTTCATGCCCTTTAGACGGTCGATCATCTCTTGGAATACGCCTTGGATGATCTGTTCTTTACCCGCGTGGAAGGTCATAAAGGGGTTGATTAGACCGGCCGTCATGGTTCCACCCAAAAACCCGTACCTTTCGATTAGGAGGGCATCGGCGTCGTTGCGCCCCGCAGCGACCGCCGCCGCCACTCCAGCGGTGCCTCCACCAACGACCAGAACATCATGTTGAGACGTAATGATCAACAGATCGACCTCCATCTTCTACATGATTGGTTCTCCATAAATGCTTATAAAAGCTAGCAATAACTCGTAAAGTGAGGTTTTTATGAATGCCTGATGAGAGCCAATTAAAATTTCGCCATGCGGTAATTGACCCCAATCCCTTAGAGACTCATAACTCCATCTGCCTGGTTGCTGACTTAAACGGGGATGGCTTCAAAGACGTAATAATCGCTAATTACATAGTTGACAATTCTCGTGAGGGCACCCTAGTCTGGTATGAATATCCCCAATGGAGGAGGCATGTAATTGCTAAGGCAAATCTGGAGGCGGGAGGCGTCGTGGTCGATGTAAACGGCGATGGACGCCCAGATATTGTGGCAGGCCAGCCCTATTATGGCCATGAGCTTTACTGGTTTGAAAACCCTCCCGACCCAACTCAACCGTGGGCCAGACATCTCATAGATAACAGCTTCAAGAAGTATCATGACCAAGCGGTGGGAGACGTAGACGGTGACGATGAAGATGAACTGTTGATTCCTTCCCAGTTAGGACGAGTTTTAGTCTACTATGACATTCCCCCAGACCCCACTGTTTCGCCGTGGCCAGAGAAATATCGGCATCTCATCTGTGACAATCTCTCTGTCGAAGGCCTCGCCATAGTTGACCTCGACGGCGACGGCGTAAACGAAGTTGTGGCAGGCCCGAACATCTTCAAACCTCCCCGGGATCCCCACGACAAATGGTCTCGGCAGATCCTTAAAGAGTTTCATGCGAGGACCTATGGGGGATTGGTGTTCTCCGAAACGCGGGTGGAGGTGGCGGACTTGAACGGCGACGGAATCCTTGATTTAGTGATGACCGAAGCGGAGAGTGACATCGGAAGGCTGGCGTGGTTCGAAGGCCCAAACTGGACCATGCACATCATCAGTGACTGCCTTTTCCATCCTCATAGCTTAGGCGTGGCCGACTTCAACAAGGATGGACACATGGATATTTTTGTGGGAGAGATGGGGCTGGAGAGAAATCCGAGTCCTAGACTGCTGATCTACCTCAACGACGGAAGCGCCGCCTTCACCGAGCACCTCATAGACTCAGAAAAGCCAACCCATGAGGCAAAAATAGCCGACATCGGAAACACGGGGAGGGTGTCCATTGTGGGCAAGCCCTTCTATCATCCACCCTATAATCAGGTAGATCTGTGGGAAAACATAGGCAAGCTTTAAATGATCACTTGAACGAGGTTAAAGGTGAAAACCGCAACAAATATCTACATTCATGAGCCAGATTATAGGACGGCGCGGCTGTGGTCTAGTCTGGTCTAGGACATCGGCCTTCCATACCCTTCCAGTGGAGGGAGCCGTTAACCCGGGTCCAAATCCCGGCGGCCGCACCAAGATTTAAATTCAAATTTAGGCCCAAACCCAAACCCGAAAAGGATATATCCGAGTATGTTTAATGTCTAGCATGTGTTTGAAATGTCTAGTAACAACAGCAAGTTTGAATTTTACAAAAGAATTTGTGTCGAAAAAAATTTTTTTGCCGACAAAGCGTGGGAGACCCTAAAATTTCATACTATACTTTCGTCATCATTAATTTCAATAACTATCGGTACACTGGTTTTGATGCAAACTTCAGAGACTTTTCATAAACTGAATTTAGTTATGAGAGGGGGATTGACTTTATCACTTATTTTTCTGCCTGTCATTATGTTTTTTATTATTCGGACTGGATCAAAGAATTTTGAGAGAGAGTGTAGAAGAATGTATGAAATACTGGCAATTCTGATAAAACTAGAAGAGGACTTCCATTTTAGAGAAAGAAGACCTATTAAGGAAGATGACCTATTAAAAAGTGCTTTTTCTAAAGAAGCAGAATATATTCCAGAAAGATGGAAAGGGACGTGGGGGACAACAAAAGAATTTATTGATCGCATGATCAAATGCGAGAAAGATTCCCTTTATGGCATAATGAACCGTATTTTTCTAATATTCAAAGTAGTCTCAATTATAATGATTATTGCAATAATCATAATTGCTTGCATTGTTACATTTTTGGTACTTTGATGTATGATCTAGTAACATTGGATTGAATTTCTAGCGGAAGAAAAATGGAGAATTTTTTTTAAAAATAGAGGGTTTGGGATTCAAATTTAGGGGTGACTATACCATGCTTCTCAAAGTGTTCTCTTGCCTTTCTTTTGTTTTCTGTTTCCACGTATTCCCTCAGCTCTCTGATACCTTGAAATTCGCATTCCGCATCATAAAAGTACAATTCACAGGATTGTGTGGAAAATGGGGATTCTCCAGCTGAAATTGATTAAGGAATTATTAGATCGCCATGGGATACCTTATGAAGTTTCAGAGCATGAGCCGGTTTACACCTCGGAGCAAGCGGCAAAAGTTAGGGGAGTAGAATTGAAAACTGGTGTAAAAGCTCTCGTGCTTAAAACAGAGGAAGGAAAATTTGTTACGGGACTGATTGCTGCCGACAAGAAAACCGATCTCAAAAAGTTGGCAAAGATTGTGGGAACCAAAAAATTGCGGTTAGCTTCGCCGCAAGAGGTACTGAAGATAACTGGGTGCGAAGTCGGCTCCGTGCAACCCTTTGGAAACTTGCATGGGCTTCCCACCTACCTGGACAGCTCCATATTGGAAAACGACATGGTAAACTTTAACGCCGGATTGCATACGGTTTCTATTCAAATGAAGGCGAAAGACCTAATTAAGGCAATTAGACCAATAATTGAAAAATTTTCAATTCCATTCTAAAGAGTTTATTTTTTCTTTGCTAATTTGAAAATGAATTTAGCAGAAAAAGAGGATCATTTTAGGATGACAACCGTATAACTCTTGACAGTTAATGGTGCTTATTTACCAGAATACTTCGCGTGGGTGTGCTTAAGTTCCTTAGGTCATCCTCTATGTCTTTGATTGTTAGTTTTTCCATGCCCTCAAAAAATTCTTCCAGTAGTTCTTTTCTATCCCTGCCCTTCGGCCACTCGTCGGCTGGCTTCTTCACCCCTACCACCACCGTTATCTTTCTTTTTCCATCATATATGCTTTATTGATAACGTCGTCCTTAAGGCTTTCACTTATCCTAACGCCTTGACACATCATTAAATCTATTATTTCCTTCAGCTCTCTCGCTGTTACATTCCCTCTTCTAACATTTTCTAATAGTATGCCTAGGCTACCAACAATCCTTAAGCCCCTGCTGCTAGCCACTCTTCTTGCAGGTTCCTCGTCTAATAGCAGTAAGTCAGCGTGAAGCTTCTCACAGAGCATCATGGCTTCAGCCTCGCCAAGATGCCTCTCAGGGTTGGCTGTTTCAATTTCGCAGACTATTCCTTGAGCCGCAGCCTTTTCCTCATCCGCTAAGTTTACAGTTAGGATTTTACCCTCCCTTTCCATTCTCAAAACGTCGGCCATAAAGTCTGCCTGCCTCAATTCTTCTCTGACCTTTCCAGGAATGTGTACTTGAGGGAATATCGAAAATAGTAGCTCGACGCGATCAACCAAAAGGAAAGCAGATATCGGTCCAGCATTACCCACTACTAACATCGCTTATCAACCTGCCTCAACTCCATTATTAAACAATGCGGTAACCCCTTTACATTAACCCCATCTGTCGTACACACCTTAACTTCTTCCCCAACCCTCAACCACAACACCCTCTGCATTACAATCTACTCTAATCCTTTACACAGACTTCTCGTAACATCCTTCTTACTTTGATAAAGCTTCCTCCGTTTCTTCAGAGAACCGCTTCGGAACCTGCACCATTTCTTTGAGGAAAAGCAGAAATTTAAGATAGGATGATTTCATTCTATGCTTAGGGGAATCAAGTACGTTATTTTCGATTTGAACGGAACCCTTGTTATTGGAAGCTATCCTTCTTGGCGCGAAGTCCTTGAAACTAGATTGGGCCTTCAAAGGAAGGGAGACGAGGAGCTTTCCTTGGAAAGGTTGAGGCTCATGGCAAAAGGCGTGCAATCCTTCGAGAGGGCCCTTTTAAGGCTTTATGGAGTTGAAAATCCGCGGGAGATTAAAGGGAGGGCCTTTAAACTTTACACCTCAAGTATAGGGCTTAGGGAAAACGCTATGGATGTTCTTGAAAAGCTGGGAAAGAGGTACCGGCTGATTCTGTGCTCCGACACCACGGGAGTTGCGAAGGAAGTTGTCAAAAAATTCGACATTGAAAAATACTTCACCGAGCTATTTTATTCCTGTGACATAGGCGCTTTAAAGAGCGAAGGAAAATTCTGGTCCGAAGTCCTGTCCAACTTTCCGAGTTCAGAACCTTCCGAGTTCCTAATGATTGGAGACAGCCCGCGGTCTGACGTTTACTGGCCCAAAAGGCTTGGAATGCACACAATCCTGATAAGGGGTGCCATCTCGTCCCCAGACGACTACGTAGAGAAGCCCACCGGCTCCAAGGAGGAAGAACCCGAGTATGCAATAGAAACACTAAAGGACATACTAAACTATTTAGATGAATAGGTGAATAAAATTTCTAAGGGAGGAATGGGAAATGAGCCCCTTTTTGTCTGAACAGCTTAAAATAATCTCCTTTCAGAAGTCAATTCCCCCCACAAACTACCCACAATTGCGGACCCTTTTCCGCGTGTGCGCACCCCCGAAAATTTTAACCAATAGACGATACCTCCCGTATTTTTCTGTCTTGGCTTCGATGAGGGTGTCTTCTAATCCCTGAAGACTCCCTTTAAGAGATGCCGAGTCCTCTGCCTCCGCGGCTCCAGGGAATAATAAATCTCCCAGAGAAGGCCTCCGCTTATCCTAATTAGGATGGGACCGAGGGAATTCTCAGAGTTAAAGGCCCAAAAGCCTAGAGTGCGGGTTTTCATCCGCGGAACGCTCACCAGCATGCTATGTCTTGCTCTGCGCCACCCTTAATTCACCATATCTTACGCCGCCTTCTATGACAAAAAGCCCGGCGGGCGCGTCGTAGCGCTCATACGTTCGGCAGGATAATGCGCTGCGTTCGCCAATGAAGGCTTCCACAATGGTTCTTTCAACGAAAACAGCAAAAGAGATCGGCTTGTTAGGCGTCATAGGCAGTGGGCGCTCAACAAGGGGTGGCGCATCTCCGGCCCTTGGGAAGTGATCGAACACAACCCGATTTTTCGCCGGCTCAAACCTGAGCACGTAGCCTGCTGAGAAATCAGCGTTGGTGCGAATGAGCAGTCCGAAGGCGAATGTGTTCGGCTCAAAGGAAACTTCACCTGTGAGCACAAAATCCTCCTTGACGTCGGCAAGGATGGCATAAGCAAGTCCATCAACTCGTTCACTATGAATGCGGCTGCCATCAAAACTCCATTTGCCGAGTGTGTGGGAAAGGCATTGTTGACCGCCCAACTCTTCAAACTGAAGCGCCTTAAGGACTTCCTTCGGGCATCGCACAAAAAGGCTTCCATCAACGCCTACCGCCAACTCATGCGGAATAGCCAAGTGCCCGCCCCACTGCCATTTGCCATTATCGGTTTCGCCTTCTCGTGTTGGAATCCATCCGAAGGCAAATCGTCGCGTTTCATCACCGGCTGTCTTTGCGGCATAAAATCGTTGACCATTGAAAGTGTCCAATACCGGCGGGCGCCAGGAAGCGCCCAAGGTATCGGTGAAGCGATAGTGCGTTTGCAAGCTTTCGGTGAACTCTGAAAAGAGCAGATACCAACGCCCATCCAACTCAAACAAATCTGGACACTCCATTGGTCCGCAAAAATGCGGTGCGTAAAATGGTGGGCAAATCTCCCAGCGCTCTAAATCAGGCGATGTCGCCAACCCGATACAGCCCCGCTTTGCCACAGGGCCGCTATTGGTCGTAGCACAGATCAGCATAAAGTAGCACCGTTCCTTAGGATGCCAGAACACGAAGGGGTCTCTCCAATCGGCTTTTCCATACCAACGCTCGTCAGGCGCAAGGATGGGATTACGCTCATCTTTCGTCCAATGCACCAAGTCTTCGCTTACAGCGCGACAAATCGTTTGTGGCATCGGAGTATTGGGACGCCAGCCGGTGTAAAAAATGTGAAAGGTGCCGTCCTTCTCGATCACCGAACCTGTCCAGCATCCGCCGCTGTCAGGCGCATCGCCTTCGCCGGGTAAAATCGCATCGGGCAGCTCCTCCCAATGAACTAAATCCTTTGAGGCAATGTGGGACCAACGAAGCCTTTCACCACGAGTCCGAGTCGCTTTCAGATAAAAAACGTGATAAGCACCGTTAAAGTAAAATGGAATGGCGTCGCCGAAATAACCATCGGCAGGACGATAATGCAGATTCGTCACGTTCACCTCCATCGATGTAATGATTCGACCCGAAGTAAGAGGCTAGGAAATTTATAAGGTTTGTTTCAGGCTTTCTGACTTTAGTTTCATATCTAAACCTGAGAAAGGAAATAAAAGATACGCGCGTGGGAAAAGCATCTTTGGCGGACAAATCCATTTTTATCCTAAATTCTGAAACTTCAAGTTTCAGACTATCTCTAACGGAATGGCACCAAAATCGGGATTATCAAAAATTGGAGCCGGGGGAGGGATTTGAACCCACGTTGTAGCGGGTCTGCAGCCCGCCGCCTGCGCCACTCGGCCACCCCGGCGAATCCTAAATTTAGAGAAATCTGGATACTTATAAAGTTCCCCTTATGCAAAGTTCTACACAGCGGGTCTGGAAACAAGCCTCTGTGGTCACTGGCTACTGTAATCTTTGGTAACCTTCATATCTGAAAACTTAAAATTATAGAGTTAAGCTGATGCTGAGGCTGGATAGGAAATGTCCAATAAATCGAGGATGATGAGCCTCTCGGAGGAGGAGCTGGAATACTACTCAAGGCAGATCGTCCTGAAGGAGATAGGGTACAACGGCCAGTTAAAACTGAAGGGGTCCAAGGCCTGCATCGTGGGCTTAGGGGGCCTCGGCTGCTCCATAGCGACCCAGTTGACGGCCATGGGGGTGGGCCACCTGCGCCTGGTGGACAGGGACATAGTGGAGCTCTCCAATCTGCAGAGGCAGCACCTTTACACCGTGAGCGCCCTGGGCTACCCTAAGGTTGAGGTGGCGGCCCGAAGGCTTAGGGACTTAAACCCCAACGTGAAGTTAGAGCCCTTGCCCCTCTCCCTGAACGCGGAGACGGCGGAGAAAATAGTCCGAGGCGTAGATGTCGTAATCGACGGCTTAGATCGCATGGAGCCCCGCTACGCCGTGAACAGGGCCTGCGTTAAGCTGGGCGTACCCTACGTTTTTGGGGCGGTCATCATGACCTACGGAAACGTCTCCACCGTAATTCCCGGCGAAACCCCGTGCCTAGAATGCTTCTACGGAAACCTCAAGGACGAAGCCCTGCCCACCTGCGCCGTGGTGGGGGTCCACCCATCTGCCATAAGCATAGTGGCCAGCATAGAGGTCGCGGAGGCCGTAAGAATCCTGTTAGGAGAACGACCCAACCTGGCAAGCAAACTCCTCTACTGCGACCTTGAATCCTTATCCATGGACGAGGTGGCCCTATCCCGCCTAGAGGACTGCCCCGTCTGCGGGGCTAAGCCCCGTGGTCCACCGACGCCTTTAACCCAAAGCCCCGTGGAGGAAATCTGCGGGAGAGGAGGAAAAAGGACCTTCGTAATCGACCCAAGGAAAAGCCTAGAACTGGACATGGCAGACTTACACAAACTTCTTAAAAAGAGGAAATTCAATATCCTAGTTAAGGCAGACCTCGGCATAACCTTCAACTCCGCCCCCCAGGTTACGACGAGCCTCTTAAAGAGCGGCGTCATGATAATAGCAGGAGCAATAGATAAAGAAGAAGCCCTAAAACTGTACAAGAGCATCACAACAGAAGGTCCAGGAATCTCCCACCCACTTCTCTAAATGGATCTGTTGCTATACTTTTTGGCATAGAGCTGCGCGGCACAGGTTACCTTCTAGGGAGGATGTATTCTATCGGCAAGATTACCAAAGAAGCGTTGGTAGAGAAGGTAAGGGAGATGCGAAGCCTTGGGTGGCACATATCCGCCGAGGACTACCTAGATATAATTGACTACCTCAAGGCTCTTCCATAGCTAAATAAAATCTTCAAGAAATTTCGTATAAAGTCGCTGTAATTTTCTGAGGTTTACCAAGTTAGGTCCTTGTTTGCGATTTCCCTCCAGCACTGGTGGCAGATGGGTAGGAACTCGCCCCTGTAGTAGATGGACAACTCGATGTCCGTGTTTCTGCACTGGCCGTTCCAAGGGTTCTTGCACCGCCTTCCCAAGCCCCCAGTTGAGGCATTTCCCCTTCCAGCCGACTTTTCGGGTGAAAACTTCCTCACCTTCTTAGTTGAAGCTTTCCTTGCTGCAGGTTTGGCCTTGACCATTTTCCTCTTCGCCTTTTTGTTGGGCATGCTCTCTTCCTCGGCCTCGATGCTAACCTCTTTCACGATAGCCTCCACATCAACGGGAAACGTTATTTCAGGCTCCTCAACAACTTCTTCCAGTGGGCTCTCAATCAGCTCCTCGCCTTCACCTTTCGAGTGAATGGACCCCAGGGGCTCAACTATTTTTTGCACCTGCTGAGGCGTTTCCTCAGTTTTGGGTTCTTGAAGGTTTTCCTTTGGCGTGGGTGGAGGCGGCGTCGGCGCGGAGAAGGGGTCTTTGACGTAAGCCATCTCCCTCTTTGTGGCGTCGAGCCCAAGGGCTAGGATGCTCCCCCCCTGATGGTAGAACTCACCGCTCACCTCTCCGCCTATGTAGCGGAGTTCCAAATCTGCGAAGAAAAGCTCCAGGGACTCAAGCTGTTTTTCGAGTTCGCTGACCCTGGAAGCCATCTCCTTCACAAGTGCTCCTTGTCGCCCCTCAATTTCCTTAACGGCCTCCTCCAGCTCCCCATTAAAGGAATGGTAAGTCAAGGGGGATATCTTCCCCGCGTTTAACAACTGGTCCAGGGCCTGCTTTCCCCTCTTTGCCGAATCCAGTTCCCGCTTTATCCTCTCCAGAGAGGCCTTCCAGGAGCCCAGAGTCCTCCACCCGATGAAATAAGGGAAGGGCGAAGGCAAAACCTTTCTTAACATGCGAATATACCTTAAAATGTTAAAAAACCGTTTTCCATCCCCCTTTTGAGAAATTGATGTTTAAAAACGCGCACACCGATGAGCTGCTTTTGAGCTTAAACATTAAAATTGGGAGTAAACTCTTTGAAAGCATGGAGGGCCTAATGGAACCCTGAAGCTAAGCCGAGTTTAACCCTTGGATTATAGGCTCCAGAAGGAGGATTGGATATCCCTCACGACCCTCAGAGCCCTCTCCGCCTGTTTCCTTACGCCGGGAGCCGCCACGGAACGCTTATCCTGAAATTCATAGGAAAACTCCGCCATTTTTGCAATGGCCGCCGTCGCCATCTTCGCCAAAAATCTTAGGCGGTAGCCCCCCTCCAAGACCGCCACCAACTTTCCTCCACAGATTCTGGAAGCCAAATCCAAGACCTTATCAAAGGTTTGTAAATAGGAGAACGCGGATAGAGAAAGCTGGGCGACGGGGTCGGTGTGGTGGCCGTCAAAGCCCGCGGAGAGGAGGATGAACTGGGGCCTGTACTGCCCAACTATCGGAACCACGATCTCATCGACGGCCGTTAGATAAATGCGGTCGTCAACGCGGAAGGGGAAGGGAATGTTCACCGTGTATCCTAAGCCTTCGCCTTCACCCACCTCATCCGCAAAACCTGCTCCCGGAAACAGAGTGGGGTCCTGGTGAAGGCTCACGTAAAGAACCTTCTTGGTGCTGTAAAAAATCTCTTGGGTTCCGTTCCCGTGGTGGGCATCAATATCCAGGATCAGGACGCGGTCAAGACCAAGGCGATAAAGGAGGTGGGCTGCGGCCACAGCCACGTTGTTGAAGACGCAGAAGCCGAAGCCATAATAGGGACCGGCGTGATGCCCCGGAGGCCGCACAAGGGCGAAGGCGTTTTCAGCCTCGCCAGCCATAACGAGGTCCACTCCCAACATGGCCCCACCTGCCGCGAGGCGGGCCACCCCATAGCTTTCCCGAGAAACCACGGTGTCGCCTAAGTCGAGGATTCCACCGCCAGCGGCGCAGCATCGCTCCACAAGCCTAACATAGTCGGGCTCATGAACCAGCTCCAGGTCCTCCGCGGTGGCGGGTTTGGGCTCCAGAACGGAACACTTTTCATCTTGGAGCAGATCGCTGCGGTTTAGTTCCCTCATGATCACTCTTAAACGATTAGCCGTTTCGGGATGGCTCCGCCCGGGGTTGTGCTCCAAATACTTGGGCGAGTAGATCACCGCGGTTTTAACCATTTACGCCCCATTCTCCGCAAGGGTTTCCCTAAAGACCGCCCTAACATATTCCTGGGGACTAAAGCCTTTGCCCTTAGCCAACTTCCTAAGGGTCTTGTCCACCCCTGTGGCATACTGAACTGCCCTCTTGGGCCGATTAACAATGAACTCAGGCATGGCGAGGAGTTGGGCAACCCGCCTCAAGACCCTCTTCCTAAGCCCATCCTCCTCGGACTCCATCTTCAGGTTCACGGGCAGGCCCAGGGAGAGGTGCACCAGCTCCAGGTCCGTGAAGGGGAGGCGTAACTCAACCCTATGGAAGGCGCAAACGGGATAATCTCTCTGAAAATTTGTCTCATGGGAAGCCACTACGTCCCGGTAAAGGACCTCCCGCACCGCTTCCACGCCTCCCTGCCCATAAACCTTAAGATAACGATGATAACCCCCAAAAAGCTCATCACCCCCCTGACCAGCCAAAAGCACCCTATAGCCCAGCTTGGCTGCGATTTCAGCCGCCCAATAAAAGGGGATGGCAATGGCCGCCTGCCCTAAACTGGGCTCTTCGATTAACCACAAAACCTTGGGAAGAACTTTCTCCACATCCTTCGCGGTGTAAATCTGGAGCTGGAGGGGGAGCCCCAGGGCTTCAGCCGCCAACCTAGTAAATTGAGCCTCAGGCTGGCCTTCCATGGATACAGAAACAAGGTGAACATCCCTTCCGCAGATTTTTGCCAAGGCTGCGACGAGGCTGCTGTCTAAGCCGCCTGAGAAGGCAACCGCCACTCCGCCAATATCCACGGTCCTTTCCCTAATGGATCTTAATAAGAGACCTTGAAGCTGAACCGCGGCGGCGTCCATCTCCACAGCCCCCCCTAGGGGGGGCTGTTCTATGGTCCTTATCGGCTTGAAGGAGAAGCCCTGGGCGTTAACCACCGCCAAGGTTCCGGGGGGAAAGGCTTTAACATTCCCCATTCCCAGGCGCCAGAGGGCCTTACGCTCTGAAGCCAAGGCACAGACATATTCGTTTTCGCCATAATAGAGGGGCACCACCCCCACCGGGTCCCGACACACTACCACCTTCCCAGGCAAGGCTACAGCAAACACGTAGGAACCGTCCAACTCCTTAATGGCACGCTCCGCACCCTTTAGGGGATCAGGCTCAAGCCTTGTTACAACTTCCTTCACATCAGGCCCGACGGAAGGAGGAAAAAGCCGTCCCTCAAAAACGAGGGTAAAGCCCTCCCCTTGAACTGGTTGGGGACAATCTTTCTCAAGGATGCGGGAGAGATTATAGCCTATGGCGACATTGGAGTTGACGCTTTTAACCCTTTTTTCTTCCATGGATCTGGCAAGAAGCACCAAATTAGGCGTGGCAACCCCGTGGAAATCGGTTTCCCCATGTTTAAGCATATTAAGCATGGCGATTACCCTAGGAACTACATTTTCCCCTCTCTTGCTAACGGTCGCCGCCACGGCCCCCATCCCAGTAACCTCCCTTGGTGAAGCCAACTTCTATTTCCTATATTAGAGATAAAGCCATTAAACAACTTTACCCTAGCAACTACACGCTCCAACCATAATGTCAACATCACTCTTATTGATGCAAATCCTAGTTTTCCCGAGGGCAACATCCACATCGGTTGGTAAGATAAGTCACAAAACTTTAAATTGTGAGCGATTCATAGTTACATCCTGTGTTACCTGAAAAAGGTGAATAGATGTGAGAAGTAGACGCTTCTCTGTGGCTGTTTTTGCACTTATTTTGTTGCTGGGACTGATTTTTCAGGCTCCAATTTGTTTGGGAACAACGATTATTGGTGGAACGGTGGTCACTTTGGATGCTATTGCTGACTCTTATGCGGATTCCACGCATCCGGACACTAACTACGGGGGTGAGGAAGACCTTTACGTTGGTTCCAACTCAGAATTCAATTACACTTATGTCATGTTCAACCTATTGAGCATCCCCTCTGGCGCCAATATCATATCGGCCAGACTTGGGCTTTACCTCTCTGACACGGGCGGAGAGATATACGGGTGGCCGGCGGACGCGATCGGGGTTTATTATTCTTCAGACAGTTCCTGGACAGAGTCTCAAATCACGTGGAATAATAAGCCCAGCTTTGATCCCACACCCACAGACACATGGTCCTTTGGCATCATATACTATCTTAGGGAGTATGAGTGGTGGGACGTGACCAAGGATGTTAGAGCTGCTTTCGCGTCTGGGAAGCTGACGGAAGCGCTAAGGTTCGAGGAGAAAACAGACTATGGATACGCGGCCTTCTGCTCAAGGGAGGGAGCCCACAAACCTCAACTGGTGGTTAAGTATACCCTTGAACCGATCTACGAGGTCCATCTTGAGTCAGCCCAAGACACCGGCGCCTCTTTAAATCTGGGACTTATAACCATCGCAAACGAGACTTTTTCCCTCCCAGCCGTCGCATCCGTCGTACGCGGAAGTTATCAGATTAGCTACGCCAGCGGCTACAGTTTTCTAAGATGGGAGACAAGTGGCGGTGTAAGCGTTTCTGATGCGTATGCCAAAACTACAACTGTAACAGTTTCAGGGACAGGTAATCTGAGGGTCATTGGAAGTGGAGAGACTATTGAGTATGGGTACGACGATGGAACGGTCGAGTATTCAGCAAGTAAGAAAACCAAAGAAATGGTTGCGGTAAGGTTTACACCGGTGCTGTCGGATAAGTTGGTAACCGCCCGCCTCTATTTTTGGTACGTTTCCGATGATGCCTCCAAAAACACTGTTAAGGTTCACATCTTAGATGCGAATCGTGAAGACTTAATTACACCCCTTACACAGGCTCCAACGTCTAGGGGCTGGTTTGATGTAGATTTGTCAGCCTATGGGCTGACGGTGACCGCGGGCAACGACTTCTATATCGCCGTAGAATGGGCCGCGGATTACTCCCCAAATCTAGGAGGAGACAGCAATAAGCCTGACGGCCGAAGCTGGAACTGGGAAGAGTGGCGGGCAGAATGGGAGGTGGAGGAAAACTGGGATTATATGATTAGAGCGGTTGTTGGAAAAATGGCTAGCACCGTTGCATGTTCGTCAACTCCCGGTTCTGTGATTATCGGCTCGAGCATTACGGTTTCAGGTTCTATCAGCCCGGCCCATGGCGGGGTCGAGGTCACACTCACATATATAAGGCCTGACGGAAGCATCATTACGAGAAGCGTTACAACAACAGCTACGGGGAGTTACAGCGATGTTTACACACCCGATAGACCCGGTTCGTGGGCCGTCTACGCCTCCTGGGCTGGCGACGAGGACCACGCTGGGGAGGCGAGTCCAAGAACCTCATTCACTGTAACTAAGGCTTCGAGCCAAATCTCATGTTCCGCTTCCCCAGGAAAAGTTGAGCCTGGTGGCGCTATGACGATTTCAGGCTCCATATCTCCACCCCACGCAGGGGCGAACGTTACATTAATCTTCACCAAACCAGATGGGTCAAACTTCACTAGAACAGCAATGTCAACATCGGATGGATCTTTCACCTACACTCTTAAGCCGGAAGAGGAAGGAACGTGGAACGTGGGGGTCAGCTGGCCCGGAGACGAGGACCACGAGGGGGCTGCAAGCTCGACTTCCTTTGTCGT
>Ga0315314_1001126_pt1 | contig 25036 bp, 24 predicted proteins | sample TDP9_MG_FD_203631 | JGI IMG/M metagenome (GOLD analysis project Ga0315314, IMG submission 203631) | Freshwater sediment microbial communities from Lake Towuti, South Sulawesi, Indonesia - TDP9 | ecosystem: Environmental > Aquatic > Freshwater > Lake > Sediment | place: Indonesia: South Sulawesi... | reverse complement strand
ATTCGGGTTTGCCTCCGCCAGAGGAGGCGGGGTGTTTCTTCCCGCCTAATCCACGGAGAGTTCACCGCCTTAGGATGTCAAGCGAAACGACCTGGCCCCCCGGGGCGCGGATTGTACTTCAATTCTTGCAACTAAGCACTGAGATGGGAATATCATAGCACTCTTGACGGAATCCGGCCACCTTTCAGCGAGGAAGTTGGAAAATTAAAGAATCATCCGTTTAGGACGGACCAATTCAAAAATTAATAACCATTCCAAAAGATTATCGATTATAATCCTTTTGCTAATTTTTGTTGACAAAATCAATAATAGGCGAATAATAGACTTCATTCCTGGTGTCGTATGCCAAGAGTTCCTTGACAAATTCTGACGTGGAGCGAGGCGGAGGAACGATGTGGGAGCTCGCTCAGCGCGTTTGGGATTTATCCTATTATAAGGCAACAGATATGATTAATAAAATAAGGAGGGAAACATGAATAAGAGAAGAAGGTTTTATTTAGTCGTTCTATTGGTTGGCATCTTGAGTTTAGCCTTGGCCGAATTTAGACCGGCATCAGGGGAGGTTATCAACATCGGCTATACGGGACCCCTGAGCGGGGGGGCTGCTAAATACGGCAGGAATAACTTGGAAGGAATAGAGATGGCAGTGGATGAATTGAATGCTGCCGGTGGTATCACTGTTGCCGGGAAGAAATATACCTTTAAGGTTATCGCTCTGGACGATCGATACAAGCCAGCAGATACAGTAACCAATGCCCGAAGGCTTATAGAACTGCACAAACCTCCCTTTATTTTTTGCCCACACGCTGGCGGCATCCTGGGTATGATGAAATTTAATGAGCAAGAGGGATTTATCCTCCATGGCTATACCGATAACCCTGCGGTCCTTCAACAAGGAAATAAGCTCTTAGTGAAAGCTCCCATGTCTATGGGTTTTTACAATTCTGGCGTCATTGACCTCGCTTGGAAACACGGCTGGAGAAAGGGGGCTTTAATTTGCGGAACCCATGAGGCGGGGAAGATGGCCGAGAAGATATTCGATGTTTTGTGGAAGGATCAGGGTGGAGAAATCGTGGCCAATGCCCCGGCTGATTACGGGAAGGTGACTGACTTCTATCCTTACCTTACCAAAGTCTTAGCTGCCAAACCCGATTCTATCATCCTTTACGGTCCCTCCGAACCCTCCGCCATGATTATTTCTTCCGCTCGTGAGCTGGGCTTTAAAGGCGGCTTTATGCTGGGTGCCCAATGCAAATTAGATGAGATGGAGAAAATAGCTCCTTTAAAGCTTTTATCTCCGAGTGTGGGAGTTTGTCCAGTGGGAATGATGCCCCTTCCCCTTATGCAGGAGTATTCAAAGAAGCATAGGGAAAAGTTTGGCACCATTCCTACCTCGGAGTCAGCATTTAATTATGAGGTGATGTATATATTTGCTGAAGCAATGAAAAAGGCAGGAACCGTCGCCGATCTTAAGAAAATCATGGCGGCCATTCCTGGGCTTCTGCCTGTTGGTCAACATGCCATACGCGGCATCCACAGCATGACCAAGGAAGGTCAATTCCTTTCTGGCTATTTCGCCATGCAGGTCCTTGAAGGGAAGTATGCCTCACCCGTCGATATAGATCCAAGGCCCTGGTACCAAAAATACGGCGCTACCTGGATGCCTAAGTAGAGCATTAGGGTTATCCAAACTCGCGATAAAGCGATTTTACCCCGCTCTTTTACCCTGAAGCTGTGAAAAATTTGGATAGAACACAATTCCCCCCCTGGCGGGAGGGAAGGTGTAAAAAATTCCATTTTCACCCTCGCCCTCCCCCATCGAGGGGGAGGGAATTTCTTCTTGTATTTCAATATGTTTACCCTCTCCCCTGGCGGGAGAGGGTAGGGTGAGGGGGTATTGTTGAATTTTCTCACACCTTTCCTGTAGAGTATTCGAATTTACTCTACAGGGAGAGGATTACTAAACCGAGGAAATAGGATGGCGCTATTTATTCAGCAGGTGCTGAATGGGATCATGCTGGGGAGTGTGTATTCCCTGGTGGCCCTCGGGCTTACCCTGGAATATGGGATATTACACATCCCCAATTTCGCCCATGGCGCTTTATACATGTTTGGCGCCTATCTTACCTTCTTGATCGTTACTTCCCTGGGGTTCAACTTCTGGTTAGCGATGGTGATGGCCATGATAGCTCTCGCTTTGATCGGGGTTGTTGTGGAGCGCCTTGTCTACCGGCCCTTGATGTTGGAATCGCCGCTGAGCTCCTTTATCGCCGCCATTGGTCTCATCTTTATTTTCGTTGATGGAGCTCTGAATATTTTTGGACCGGATTTCAAACGATTTCCACCTATGCACACTTTGGTATTCCAAGTTATGGGCATCACCATTACGTTTCAGCGTATCCTTATCATTGCTGTAACTGTAATTCTAATCGTTCTTCTCCATCTTTTTATCAAGAAGACCACCATGGGAGCAACGATCGAGGCCACAGCCCAGGACAGAGAGGGAGCCCAATTGATGGGAATAAACATTAAGCGAGTGAGGATGATCGTTTTCGCTTTGGGTACGGCCCTGGCGGCTGCGGCCGCTGCCCTGATCGCTCCCATTCACCTGGTACACCCCGGTATGGGAGGGCCGGTCATCCTAAAAGCTTTCGTCATCCTCATCCTGGGTGGTATGGGAAGCATCCCCGGCGCCATCATTGGCGGATTCATTATGGGTTTAGTGGAAAGCCTGAGTGGGGGATACATTAGCACTTCGTATAACGAAGTCTTTGCTTTTGGCGTTCTGGTTACTGTACTGGCGATCAGACCTACAGGATTATTTGGGGCGAAATAATGGAAACCGCAGCCAAACTTTTTTCAACCAGAAACCTGATCGTCCTTCTATTGATCATCTTCGCCTTCACCATCCCTTTCTATGTGACCAGCAGGTTTATTCTCCATATCTTAATCATGTGCTGCATTTGGGCAATGGCAGCTACATCGATGAACCTGATCATGGGGTATACAGGGCAGGTGAACCTCGCCCACGGAGCATTCTTTGGCATTGGAGCCTACAGCGCTGGGTTGCTGATCCTGAAATTAGAGATCAATTTCTGGCCAGCTCTGATTCTGGCCTGCGCCATCACCGTATTCCTCGGCTTCCTGATCGGCCTGCCTGCCCTGCGAACCAGGGGGTCCTACTTTGCTATCGGCACCATGTGCTTCAACGTGATCGTAACGGTTATCATCGACAGCTGGGAGGACCTAACCGGAGGAGCGCGGGGCCTGCTCGGTATCCCCAGGCCTGCTCCCATCCCCCTGCCTTTTGGAAAAGAAATAACCTTTACATCCATGGCCGCAAATTATTATCTTATCCTCATTTCCCTCTTACTTTCGATCCTAATTATCTACCGGATCGTTCACTCCATGCTGGGCAGAACTTTTATGGCCATCCGTGGAAACGAAGAATTGGCCGAGTCCCTCGGGATGAGTGCCATGAGGGCTAAGCTATTGTCGTTCTTAATCAGCACTTTCTTTGCCGCCTGGGCCGGTGTTCTTTATGCTGGCTATATTGGCTTTCTCAGCCCGGAGATATCGGATTATCACGTAACTTTCGAGCTTCTGATCTTCTGTCTTATCGGTGGGTTGGGAACGATGGCCGGGCCTTTAATCGGGGCTTTTATCCTGACCATAATCAGTGAGCTTTTGCACGGCATTGCTGTCCCCCGTCTGGTTGCCTATGGCTTTGTATTGGTCATCATCATGATCTTCCTCCGGGGTGGAATAATAGGTGGGGTTAGGATGTTGTGGCTAAGTATTGGTGGAAGGGGTGGGAGATGAGCGAAAAGCTGCTCGAGGTGAAGGGCATTTGTAAAGATTTCGGCGGGCTGAGAGCTATTGATGACCTTGACTTTCACATTCGAGAGGGAGAAATTTTTAGCATCATCGGCCCCAATGGTTCGGGAAAAACAACTCTGTTTAACGTCATCACAGGCTTCTTTCCCGCCACGAGGGGAAGTGTAATTTTCAAGGGAGAAGACATTACGAATCTTAAGCCATTTACGATTGCCCAAAAAGGGATTGCTCGCACCTTCCAGCTAACCACTGTCTTCACCCGGGATACTGTCCTTGACAATTTGATTATCGGCCACCGGCTGCGAATCAGAGCTGGTCTCGTTGGAACTATATTGGGGACCCGAAGCAAGCAGAAGGAGGAAAGGAGATGCCGGGAGAAGGCCGAAGAGATACTCGAATTCATAGAGTTAACTCGCCAGAAGAACACGATTGCCAGCAATCTGACCCAAGAAGCCCAAAAAAGGCTGTCCATCGGCATGGCCCTGGCTACCAACCCCCAATTACTTCTACTGGATGAGCCAACAGGCGGCGTAAATTTTAAGGAGATCAGTAGTCTCATATCCCTTATCGAGAAGATCAAAGAGAAAAATGTAACCATATGCCTCATCGAGCATAAGATGAAGGTAGCGATGGATATACCCGACCGGACAATGGTCCTTAACTATGGCCGCAAGATAACAGAAGGTTCGCCTAAAGAAGTGAGCCAGGATAAAAGGGTAATTGAAGCCTACCTGGGGAAGAGCTATGCTGCTTAAATTGCGGGATGTGGAAACCTATTACGGAACTGCCCAAGCTCTGAAAGGGATATCGCTGGAGATTGAAAAGGGAGAATTGGTTACTATTCTCGGAGCTAACGGAGCTGGGAAAACGACCCTTTTGCGAACCATTTCGGGGCTGATAGAGCCCAGAAGAGGGACGATTGAGTTTGCGGACAAGAAGATAGACCGCCTGGGCCCCGATGATATCGTCAGGCTGGGCATCTCCCATTGCCCCGAGGGAAGGAAGCTATTTCCCCAAATGACCGTTTTAAAAAACCTTACGCTGGGGGCCTACGTTCGCATAGATGATCGGCAGGGAATAAAGGAAACGATGGAAGAGGTCTTCGAGCTTTTTCCAATTTTAAAAGATAGGCAGCAACAATTAGCCGGAACTTTAAGCGGCGGTGAGCAGCAGATGTTAGTTATTAGTCGGGCATTGATGTCCAGGCCAAAATTGCTGATGATGGACGAGCCATCATTGGGTCTGGCCCCCTTTCTCGTTGACCGCATCTTTGAAGTCATAAAGGATATTAACCAGCGGGGAACAACCATCCTCCTGGTAGAACAAAATGCCGCGATAGCTTTAAGCATTGCCAACCATGGCTACGTATTAGAAACTGGCGAGGTTGTCCTTTCCGGCGAAGCCCACAAGTTGCTCTCCGAAGAAAAAGTGAAACAGGCTTACCTGGGCTTATAAATCACTTTGATCTCTGCGGCCTGAACTGCTCTTTGCGCAAAAATGACTCATCTAACCCGCGGCATCTTCCGGCTTAAAGCTGCGGTCCAGTTGAACATCGATCAAGAACGGGCCTTTATGCTCCAACGCACGGGTGAGTGCTGGTTTTACCTCCTGGATTTTTTCTAAACGTACTCCGGGAACGCCCAGCGCGCAGGCCAAACCCACGAAATCAATCTCAGGTCTTTGAAGGTCCATGCCAATGTAGGAGTCCGTCTTGGCGGAGAAGCTTCCCAGTGCATAAGTGCGTTCCTTAAGAATCCGGTAGCCGCTGTTATTACAAATAATAAATACGACTGCCAGACTATAATGCCCAGCTGTCCAGAGTCCCTGGTAAGAGTACATGGCGCTTCCATCGCCGATGAGCGCCACCAGCGGCCGATCTGACAGCGCGAGCTTGACGCCCAGGGCTGCCGGGATGCCCCAGCCAATTCCTCCGCCGCGAATGCCGAAATAACTTTTCGCATCCTCGCTCCGCAGCCATGCCCTCAGCTCTCGTCCAGAGGAAATGGTTTCATCGATCACCACGGCCTCGGCCGGGAGGCTATCACATATGGCTTCCATGAAGGCCAGGGGGGTGATAGGGAATCGTTCCTTCTCTTTTTTCGCTTTCTCCCTCAGTTCTGAAAGGGCCTTTTCCTTGAATTGCTGGATCCGCTCCAGGCGCAGCTGCGCCTCCTTTCGTTGCTGTGGGCTCAATCGGCCTTCTACCATCATCGCCAGCTCGGGCAAAGTCTCTTTGGGGTCTCCGAGGATGGCGATTTGGGCTGGATAATTCTTTCCGATCTCCCAAGGGTCGAGGTCGAGATGGATGATCGGCAAACCAGGGGGCATGGGGTCCACTTCCGAAGGCAGGGACATGGTCAAGAGTTCGGCACCAACAGAAAAGAGTAAGTCCGCATCCTGCAAAGCTGCTCGAGTCGCCTTTTGGTTGCGCAGCAGTGGCCCTAAAGAGAGAGGGTGGGAAGAAGGAAAGTTACAGGTTCCTGAAACCGTTTGTTGGTAAACCGGTGCCCCCACGAGCTCGGCCACCCGAGCCAACTCAGCATGGGCGTCGCCGCGGGCTACTGCATCTCCAGCCATGATTATTGGATGCTTCGCCATGCTTAGCATTTCGGCCGCTGCTGTAATAGTGGCGCGGGAGGGGCGAATACAGTGATCAACGCGAGTGGGAGCCCCTAGATCGATTTCTCCTTCCGCATTCAGTACGTCCATGGGTAAGGAGAGAAAAACTGGCCCAGCAGGGGGAGAGGTGGCGACTTTTGCGGCCCGGTGCACAGCCCGCGGCAAGTCCCCCAGGCGGCGAATCTCGAATGACCATTTGACATAAGGCCTGGCCACATCCGGAAGGTCAGACCAGAGAATGGGCTCGGTGATGGCGAAGCTCTGATCATGTTGGCCAGCAGTCACCAGAATTGGTGAACCTGCCTTATAAGCATTATAAAGCATCCCCATGGAATTGCCGACCCCAGGGCTGATGTGCACATTTACGACTGCCAGTTTGCCAGAAGCTCGGGCATATCCGTCGGCCATAGAAATGGCCACCCCTTCGTGGAGGCCGAGAAAATAGCGAAACTCACTGCGCCCCACCAGAGCATCCATCAGGGGAAGTTCAGTGCTCCCAGGGTTGCCAAAGAGGTATTGGACTCCTTCTTGTTTCAAGATCTCCAGGAAAGCCTGCCGTCCGGAAATGAATGGCATTGTCCCTCCTTCAGTCCATCGACCCCATGGGAGTAAATTTTCGCATTAAATCACTTGACTCAAAACCGTTCCCCTCTCCCCTCGCCGGAGAGGGAGTCTCTTGTCCAGATACTTCCTGCGTTTGAATTAGTAAGTTGGGGTAATGGAATTACCCTCCAATTTCGGGCAAAGAACCTCTTTTTTTGTAGTAAGAAATAAAGGATGTAACCAACAAAATTAATGCCCCCATGATAAGAATCGCAGATATGGGTCTAATAAAAAAGATGGAAAAGCTCCCATGGGATATTGCCAGGGATTGGCGGAAGGTCTTCTCCATTATCCTCCCTAAAACGAAAGCCAATATTAAGGGGGCCGGTTCATATTCCAGTTTTCGAAAAAGATAACCTAAGACACCAAAAAAGATCATGCTGAAGACATCGAAAATGTTATTCCCGATACTGTAGGCCCCGATTAAGCAAAAAAGGAGGATCACGGGAAATAAAATCTTATAAGGAACCCTCAGAACTTGTACCCAAATCCAAATTAGAGGCAGATTGAGAACTAATAACATAACGTTGCCGATGTACATGCTGCATACAACCCCCCAAAATAATTCCGGCCTCTCTGACAGAAGAAAAGGGCTGGGTTGGATGCCGTGAATTAACAGAGCCCCAAATATGAGGGCCATAACGACATTCGCCGGAATACCCAGGGTTAGAAGGGGAACGAAGGCCCCTCCTGTGGCGGCATTATTTGCTGATTCCGGGCCGGCGACTCCCTCAATCACCCCCGTACCAAATTTTTCCGGGTATTTTGAAATTCTCTTTTCTACTCCATAGGAAGCGAAGGAGGAGATAATCGCTCCTCCTCCTGGCAGGACCCCTAAGAAAAAGCCTAAGATAGTCCCCCGAAAAATGGCCCCTAAGGACCTCTTCCATTCATCTAAACTTGGAAAAAGGTCTCTTATTTTTGTCTTGACAATTTCTCTCTTGATGATCTTTTCCAGGTTTATTAAGACTTCCGAGATTCCAAAAAGCCCCATGACCATCGGTACTAAATCAATCCCGTCTGACAAACCCATGATCCCCAGGGTGAAACGAAATTTCCCTGTTACGATATCCATGCCAATTTGGCTCAGAAAGAGACCAAATAGACCCATAATCAACGCTTTGATCAATGAACCCCGAGCCAGATAAATCAAGATGGTTAAACCCAGGCACATCACCGCAAAATATTCTGGGGGGCCAAATTGCAGGGCAACTTTGGCCAGGATAGGAGCAGCGATCATCAAACCGATAATGCTGCACGTTCCGGCAATAAAAGACCCTATCGCCGCAATACCCAAAGCTGGCCCGGCTTTTCCTTTGCGAGCCATCTGATAGCCATCCAGACAGGTAACCACGGAGGCAGCCTCACCCGGAATATTGACCAATATAGAAGTTGTTGATCCCCCATACATCCCCCCGTAGTATATTCCCGCCAACATGATGATGGCCGGGATGGGAGGAAGGTGAAAGGTCGCTGGAAGTAATAAAGCGATGGTCGCTGCGGGACCGATTCCGGGAAGGACGCCGATCAGGGTTCCAATTAATACACCTATGAAACAAAACGCTAAATTCGCTGGCTCTAAACTCACCTGGAATCCGTACAGCGCTTGCTCAAAAAATCCCATCTAAATTCTTATCCTCTTATAATTCTTAAGAGAATTCCCTCGGGAAACTGACATTGCAGCCAAACGTTGAAAATAAAATAGCTGAGGCCAACCGCAGCGATGGAAGCTAAGGTGGCAATGATCCATTTTTGAGGCTCTATGCTCTTAAACAGGAAAAGCATCAATAAAAAGGTACCCAAAAGATACCCCAACTGCTCCAATAAGAATACGTAGCTGATTAAAGCAGCCAGGGTCAGGATTATTTTTCCCCAATTGGTATCTGCCGCCCAGACCGCTTGAGTCTCTTTTACCTTCTGCCGTTTTAGGGGTGCTGCTTCCCATATAAGCATTAGAGAGAGAAAGGCCAGAGGGATGGTTGTCAAAAAGGGGAAAAAACCGGGACCGGGAAAATTAAATTTACCCAAACCCAAGCGCAGGGATTCAGAGAAAATCAGGGTCGCAATGATCAGCCATATGACTCCTGTGATAAAGTTATATTTTCTCATCCCAACCTTTCGTGGAAAAGCACTGCCCATATCGTTCGAAACGCCTTCGTTGGGACAAAGACCTTTAGCTACGATTATTAATACAGACGCATTAATCCATTTGACTCAAAATCGTTTCCCTCTCCCCCCGTGGTCGGTCGGAGACTCGACTCTGCGAGGTCTAATCGACTCGCGGGAGAGGGCCAGCCCTGAACCATGTAAGGTTCAGGACTGCCATGCACCCCACGTGGTGCATGAGGTGAGGGGGATTAGCGTGAAATCGGCTTCATTCACCCTCACCTTTACCCTGTGGAGTAGTTAAGCTTATTCCACAGGGCAAGCCCTCTCCCCTCAAGGGAGAGGGGGTCTGTTGTCAAGATACTTCCTGCGTTTGAATTAGGCACCAACGGATACGAGGGCAACAAATAAAATAACATCACCCCCACCCTAATCCTCCTTCCTTGAGGGCGAGGGGTGGGGGGTATCATGATTTAATGCGTTTATATCATTTGATCAATAAATTTAACTCTGTGAAAATATCCCTGTATCTCCTCACTTCGTTGGTAACGAATTTCTTGAAATCTTCGGGGCCCAGGTAAGCTGGAAGGTCTCCGATGTTCTCCACCATCTTTTGCCAGGATTTATGTTCCATGGTTTTTTTAACAGCTTCTGCCCATACATGCACCACAGAATCGGGTAATGCCGGAGGACCGCAAAGTCCTCTCCAACCCACGATGTCCACCTCGGGATGTCCCAACTGCTCTGAAGTGGGGATGTCTGGCAACTCTTTGAGTTTGGCTGGAACCAGTAACCCCCTCAGTTTACCTGCTTTAACTTGCGGAATGAGCGTGGGGGTGTTGTTATAGACAAAATCCACGTCTCCCCGCAAAAGGGAGAAGGTTGCTTCAGCTCCCGAGTCATAGTGGACGGCGTTGACATAGTCGACTGGTATTTTGGCGGACTTCATGAGGACCATGGTAGCCAGATTGTGAATTGTTTGCACCCCCGCGGTGGAGAATTTCAGCTTTTTGGGATTCTGGCGGATGTATGCCAATAAGTCATTCAGGGTCTTGAACGGCGAATCACTCCTCACGGCTAACATGGCAGGGTTGAATTGAGTGCGGGCGATAAAGGTGAGATCGTCGAATTTAAAGGGGAGCTTAAGGTTTTGGGCCGGGACGATGGCGTTTGACCCAATCGCCGCCCCCATTAGAGCATAACCATCCGGCTTAACGTTCTTACTGATGTACTCAAAGCAGATGGCCCCTGAGGCTCCAGGTTTATTGATCACCACCAGGGACTGGCCGACGAATTGAGGCATAACACTGGCTAAAAATCTAATGGCAATGTCTGTCTCTCCACCTGCCCCGAAGGGTATGAATACCTGAACGGGCTTTTCAGGATAGGCAGCCTGGGCGGTGGAAATCGAGAACAGCAACGAAATCGCTGTCCCCAGAACGATTAGAATCAGACCCCTTTTAATTTTCTTCATCGCCTTCATCTTGTACCTCCTTATTGAGTTTGATGATCTAAAGTTAAATGACTCCTTCCTTTTGCAGCTCTGCTAATTTCTCCTCATCGTACCCTAAGAACTGAGAATAGATTTCTTCATTGTCCTGCCCCAGGAGTGGGGCCCCTTTCTCGTATCGTAAATCAACTTCGGAGAATTTGATGGGAAACCCCGCGGCGCATGCGCCGCAAACTTTCCCATAGGCTGGATGTTGCAGGTCCACAATCATGTTCCTGTGTCTGAGTTGAGGGTCATCCAGCACATCCTGGATTTCCAAGACCGGGCTACAGGGTACCCTGTTTTGCCGCAGAATTTCGATGGCGGCTTGCGAAGTTTTCTCTTTGATCCACTCCATAATGAGGGCTTCGACCTCTTTTACATTTTTGACTCGGCCCGCAGAGTACCGGTACTTGGGATTCTCCTTTAGGTCTTCCCTGCCCATGGCCCTTAGAAGGTTCAGCCATTGATCATCGCTGGCAGTGCAAATAACCACATATCCGTCTTTGGAGGGATATACGTTGAAGGGAGCCAGCCTGGGGACACGATTTCCTGTTCTCGCTGGCAATCCCTGGGATAGGGCCAACTCCCAAGCATCATCCATGACCATGGAGAACAAACAATCCTGCATAGAGATGTCCACCGCCCGACCTTTTCCCGTCCTTTGTCTCTCGATAACGGCGGAGAGAATGCCGATGACTGCAAAAAGGGCCGAACACTGATCGCCAATGAGAAATCCCACCCGGAGGGGAGGGCCATCTTCATTTCCCGTGATGGCCATCACCCCACTCATGGCTTGGATCACCAGGTCATAGGCTTGTAAGTCCTTATAGGGACCATTCTGGCCAAACCCTGAGATGGAACAATATATGATCCTGGGATTCACTTCTCTCAGCGCTTCATAGCCCAAGTCAAGGCGGTCCATCACTCCAGGAGTAAAGTTCTCTAACACCACATCGACTTTTGCGGCCAACTCTTTGAATATCTCCTTCCCCTTCTCGCTCCGCAAATTTAGAGTAATGCTCTTTTTGCCCCGATTTCTCTTCAGGAAGATCAGCGATAGATCTCCATCGGCCTGGCGATCGAAGCTAACCTGTCCAAGATTGGCAAAAGGAGGGTTGTATCGACAAGGGTCGCCGCTCTCAGGCCGCTCCACCTTAATTACTTCAGCACCCAAGCCACCCAGGAGGAGACTGGCAAATGGGCCGGAAAGATAATTGGTAACGTCGAGAATTCGCAGTCCTGATAGCATTCTACCATCCATGGACGCAGCTCTTTTTTCCAGAACACTCTGGGGGAAATGAAGATTTTGGCTTGATTTTGCTCCCTATGTTCGAACCCCTCTTCAAGATGACCGGGGGGCAGCCATCAGCTTCTCCCCGAATTGGATGGTAATGGCGCCTTTGGGACAGGCTTCCACGCAAGCCCCGCATCCATTGCAATAATCCGCCCAGGGAGTCAATAAGATCCAGATGGTAGGATCTATCCTTTTCTCCTTGGGGATGGAGAAATCTCTTTTTTGGTTAGGTCGGGTGGCAAATACTTTCGGAGTGCAGATCTGGAGGCATTTCTTACATCCCCTCGGGTCATACATAGAATAGTTGCATTTTTCTCGGTCGATATCTATTTTGACTTCCATTTTTTTCTCCTACCATAGATTTTTTATCGCGGGAATTTTCGCTCGGGGAGTGAGTTCGATCGCTTGGTTGGGGCAGGCACTGTAGCATAACCCACAACCAAAACACATATACATATCAATATCCACATTATCGGAGGTTTTCGAATAATGCAGCGCGCCAAATTGACATCGATCGAAGCAATGTCCACAGCTGGTGCACTTTAGCGGGTTGACCCTGGCGATATAATGTCCCTTGAGAACATATTCCTTTACTCCACTGCGGAATCTGTTCATCCAGTACGTACAATACCTTCTTTCACAATTACAGATGGCTTCAATTAAGGGCAATCGCCCGCGACTCATCACGATGTGCCAGAGCCCCCTCTTTTCCCACTCATCGATCAGCTCCTCAGCCTCTTCCAACTTCAGAGGAACCTTCGCCCCTTTTCTCAACTCCTTGCGGAGATTTTTCCACTCTGCTCCGCCATACTCGGTTAAGCCCTCTCCCGGCAACCTTCCATAGCCGATTTCCATGGACATGGCTACAGGCATGCCAAATCCAATGCAAACATAATCCCTTGTTCCCTCATAAACCAGCCGGCAAGGGCAGTGACCTGCCACCAGGATGCTATCTTCTCTCTTGGTCGCTTCCTCGGCAATCTTTAAGATCCTGAGCATCTCCTCTTTGGTAACAATCTGGGAACTAAAACCTTTACTGGCTCTGGCCTGAAGGAAATCGTGGTTCCGAATAAACTCAGCGTCCGAATACCTCCATTCCGTGTCGGCAAACGTCTTGACCATTTCCTGTTTTACTCTTTCTTGATCCTCGGGAGTAGGAAAAACTCTGTTGAATAGATAGTTTTCAACTCTTTCATACCATTTATGGTCCCGATCTCCATGCTGGTTACACCAATGACACATCTGCCTCCGCTCCTTTCCTCGGAATCTTCCCCGGTAAAATGAGTTTTCAATACTTCTTTTCTTTTTTAAGCCCTTCTTCGGCTTCCCTTCTAAACTTTTTGGTCAACTGCACCCCCAGACAACTAAAAATCGAGATCACTCTGGCAACCCTGTGGCTTGAACAAGAGGGACATCGTATTCCCCTTTGGTCACCAGAGCGAGCCAAAATCTCAAATTTTTCTCCGCAACTCTCGCATTCAAACTCATAAATAGGCATGGCACCTCTTGGAAATGGGATCCTTTCCCTAAGCCTAACCGTTCCGATCATATTAAACCGTTTCTGAGGTGTCAATTGAAAAAATGGAGAATATCTATTTCCTCCTTGATTTTCCAAAGTTCAGTCGGTAAATTAATCTCAGGGGGGAAGGAATGCCCACTCGCAAGGGCGTAATAGCCATCATGGGCTCTGGGGAAACAACCGATTCCATGGTCCGGGTGCATCGGTATCTTCTCGACAAACTTCCCCCTCCGGTCAAGGCTGTCTTCATCGATACTCCGGCCGGCTTCCAAATGAATGCCGACGACCTCTTCCAGAAAGCGAGAGAATATTTTGAAAAACGTTTCCACCAGCCCATGGTTCAGGTTTCCTTCAAATCCTCCAAAAACATCTCGCCCTATGAAGCAGAGAAAGCCTTTCAAATTCTGCGCCAGGGTAACTATATTTTCGTCGGCCCCGGAAGCCCGACGTATGCCCTGAAAAATTGGGCCGGGACCCCCATTCCGCAGATCATCTTTGAGAGGATCCAAAGCGGGGCCTGCTTCATCCCGGCCAGCGCCGCTGCTCTAACCCTCGGCCGATTTACTCTTCCAGTTTACGAAATCTATAAAGTGGGGGAGGAGGTGCATTGGGTAGAAGGGCTAAATCTGCTGGGTAAATTTGGCTTAGACATCGTCGTCATCCCTCATTGGAATAATGCCGAGGGAGGAACCCATGACACGCGCTTCTGTTGGATGGGGGAACCACGATTGTTACAACTCGAAGCTCTGCTCCCGCCAGAGATATCCATTCTGGGCATTGACGAGCATACGGCTTGCATCCTGAACTTTCAAACCGGACAGATTTTGATCCAGGGTATTGGAGAGGTAACTTTACGCCGCCAGGGAAGGCAGAAGACCTTCAAGGACGGCCAAATTCTCACTTTGGAGGAGTTTAAAGGATTCGCCATTCCGCCCCTCGAAGAAAAGCCTCCCGTAACCGCCCAGATCACGATGGCTCAGCCCCCTCAAGAATCCTTCATGGATCGGGTTGAATCAGCCAGGCAATCTTTCGACAGATTTCTGCAAGAACATAAAGGGGCGGCCTTGATCGATATTCTCGTGGGCCTGGACAAAATGATCTGGAAAAGCTGTAAAGAGTTTGAGGATGAGGATCTGATTTCTCAAGCTCGGGAAATTCTCCGCGGGATGATTGTGCAACTGGGTATTCGCTTCGATGAGTCTCCGAAGGACGTGCCTGCGATTCTTTCCCCGCTGCTGGATATTATTCTGGACATCCGAGAAAAGCTGCGAAAAGCAAAGCAGTGGGAAATGGCAGATCAGATTCGGGACAAACTGTCTCAAGGTGGCATCATTGTCGAGGATACTCCCCGAGGACCCCAATGGCGTCTTAAAGCATAGAGCATGGAGCATAGAGTGGAACCAAGAAAATTTTTTGCTCTTTGCTCTATACCAGCAGAGAGGGGGGAATGAATGGACGAAGAGGATGTCCTTATCGAACCCCGGAAGATCCCCGGGGACCCAATAATTGATCACCCCATTATCTTGGTCCTTTTTGAGCCATACCTGGAAATTCTCCGGAAGCAACTGAAGCTGAAAAAATCGGACCTGAAACGCATCCGCTTCCCCTCCTTAGCCTATTTAACAACCACGATGGAGGGGAAAAAGATTTCCGCGTTTGGCGCTCCCCTCGGCGCTCCTCAGGCCGCCATTATTCTCGAAAGATTGATCGCCATGGGGGCGAGGGAGGTCTTAGCCTTCGGTTGTTGCGGCTCATTGCAACCATCCCTTCAAATCGGCCACCTAGTCATTCCGATAGAAGCTTTGAGCGAAGAAGGAACCTCTCGCCACTATCCCCTTCCTGAAGGAATCGAGGCGAAAGCCCATAAGAAAATTGTCCGGCTCTGCGAGGAAAAATGCCAGGAGAAGAACTTTAAGTCCCTGACGGGAAAAGTATGGACTACAGATGCCCTGTTCCGGGAAACGAGGGAGAAAGCCAAACGTTATTCTGAAATGGGCCTCCTGGCCGTGGAAATGGAAATGTCTGCTCTCTTCACTGTGGCCGCATATAGAAAAGTGCACTTCGGCGGCCTAATGGTCGTTTCCGATGAACTGGGCAAGCTCAAATGGAAGACCGGCTTTTTAAACCCCTTTTTTTGGTCGGCTTCAAAGAAAGCAGCCAAAATGGTCATCGAACTTTGCCATTGCCTCTGAAACCATTCTAAGGCTTTCAACTCGCTTTCCCTCTCTAAGAAAACAAACCAGGTAACAGTTTAGCCTTTTGAAAAAGATCCTTTTGCCGTTTGAATTATGCCGTCATTCCCGTGAAACCTGTCCTCGCGAAGGCGGGGAACGGGAATCCAGGCTTGTCCCTGCGAGAGCAGGGAACCATATCGAAGATTGTGGATTCCCCGCATCAAGTGCGGGGCAGGCTCTGCTGGAGTCTACCCCTGCGAAAGCAGGGGCAGGAATGACAAGCTTAGATGGCCGCTTTATTTCATGGTTTTTCAAAACGCTAAATTGAAAACAAACCAATTGTTTTTCTTAAATGGATTTAGTAAACTCCCATGAGAATACGGGCCTGAAACCAATTTTCCTAATCTAATGTAATCTTCTCAATCGGGTACCCATAAGGGGCTGAAAGAGGTACCGCTGGTATCAGGTTGACCATGGTGATGCGGACCCGGCAACTTTTTTCTATTACCTGGGCCTGGCAGCTAAGAAGGCCGCCCCCCGGATACGGAAACCTCTGCCCCTCCTCACTCCAGAATATCTCCAGGGAATCCCAACTTTTACTCAACGCTATTTCGAAAACCTTTATGGCCGCCTTAAAGTCCCCGGCGTAGTGGTTTTCGATAACTACCATGAGGTGCCAGAAGGATCGTCCTTTCACGAATTACTCCTCAATGGCCTATCCAGAACCCCTGAGGGGATAAATGCAATACTGATCAGCCGCAGCGATCCCCCTCCGGCTTTAATCCGGTTGCGGGCTAACCATCAGATGGAGGTTCTTGGATGGGATGAACTCCGTCTGACCCCGAGGGAGTCGGCAGCCATTGTCCGCCTCCGGGGCCAGCAGAAAATGTCCAAAGATGCGGTCCAGCATCTCCATACCTTGGCGGATGGTTGGGCCGCGGGATTGGTGCTCATGTTGGAGAGTGTCCATCGAGGGATTGAGCCTCAACTCATGGGGAAGTTTACGCCCGAAGAGATGATGGACTATTTCGGAAATGAACTCTTTGATAAAACAGATAAGGAGATTCAAGGCTTCCTCCTCAAAACAGCTTTTCTGCCAAAGATGACCGCAAAAATGGCTGAAGAACTCACCAATCTTTCCTCTGCGGGGAGCATTCTTTCTTCACTTTACAGAAATAATTACTTTACGGGGAAGCGTCTGCAAGTTGAGCCGGTATATCAATATCATCCATTGTTTAGGGAGTTCTTGTTGTTGAGAGCAAGGGATTTGTTTTCCCCTGAGGAACTTTCTCTCATTCAAGGAAGAGCGGCAACAATCTTGGAGGAATCCGGTCAAATCGAGGATGCGGCCGAATTCTTCCATCAGGCTAGTGATTGGGAAGGGTTTACCCGGTTAATTCTCAAACAGGCCCAATCTCTAATCATCCAGGGAAGAAATCGTTCGCTGGAAGAATGGCTGAGTAGCCTTCCAAAGGACGTCATAGATAATAATCCATGGCTTCTTTATTGGATGGGTGAGGCCATTTTACCATTCAATCCCAATCTCGCCCGATCCTATTTTGAGAGAGCTTTTGAAAGATTTAAAACCCAGGAGGATTTAGACGGGATTTTTCGAGCCTGGTCCGGTACTGCTGGATCGATAATGGCCGCCATGGAAGATTTTGAGCTCCTTGATCAATGGATATCCCTGCTCGAAGATCTTATGCATAGATTCATGGTATTTCCTTCGGAAGAAATCAAAGCCCGCGTGGTATCCACCATGTTTCAGGCGTTGGTCTTTAGGCAACCCCATCATCCTGAGATTGAAGCATGGGAAAACCAAGCTCTTACATGTATAGAAGATCATGAAACCATCGATGAAAAAGTCATGGGCTGGGCGCGTCTGATATATTATCGAATATTTCTTGGCGATTTTGCAAAAGCCGCCCAATATATTGACTCTCTTCGCCAGTTCACCCAATCAATCGGTATCCTGCCTCGGACCCTTATAAGAGTCAAATTCTCCGAGGCGATATATTACAGGTATACCGGCCTGCACGAAAAGTGTTTAAAGGCCGTATCCGACGGCTTAGAATTATCAAGCAGAAGTGGTGCTCACTATATGGATCATTTCTTGTTACAGCATGGGATCGGAAGCGCCTTGAATGTAAACGATACAGAGACAGCTGGAAAACTGATGGAAAAGATGACTTTTCTAAATAGATTTAAGCCGTGGGATAAATGGGCTTATCATCGGACGCAAAGCCGGAGCGCCCTGCTTCAACGAGATGTTAAAAAGGCGCCATCCCATATAGAATTGGCCTTTAGATTTGGGCTGGATGTGGGAGCCCCTCTCAGCATGTTTTATTGTCATTTGGCCAAAAGTTATGTCAGTCATCAACTTGGAAATGATCGAGAAGCTGGAGAGCACCTCTCTCGCGCTTCCGGTATTGCCAACCAGATGAAAAGCCAACTTTTCAAATTTTTTGTTTTATTGGCTAAGGCCCTTTTTGCTTTCGATCAAGGGGATGAGGGTTTAGGTATGTCCTCACTCCGGGAAGCTCTATCCCTTGGAAAAGAAGGTCGATTTTTTTGCACGAACATCGATCAACCTTCAAGTATGGTCAGGCTTTTTACCAAAGCACTCGAAGCCGGGATTGAGGTGAATTATGTACAGGAGCTCATCCGGAGGCTGAATATTATTCCGGCCGAGCCACCCCTCCATTTAGACAACTGGCCCTGGCCCTTGAAAATATTTACTCTGGGAAGATTTGAGATCCTGAAAGACGGGAAACCCATCCGATTCTCCAGAAAGGGGCACCAAAAGCCTCTTTCCATGCTGAAGGCCCTGATTGCTTTTGGAGGCAGGGAAGTAAGAGAAGAGGAGATTGCCGATGCCCTCTGGCCTGAAGCCGATGGCGACACCGCCCACATGTCTTTTGTTACCACTTTGCACCGTCTTCGCCAGTTGCTTGGCCATGAAAAGTTTATCCAGCGCCGGGAGAATCGTTTGACCCTTGATGAAAGGTACTGCTGGGCGGATGTTTGGGCCTTTGAACACATCCTGCGAAAGGCAGAAGCCCAATGGTTAAAAAGGGGGATGGCAAGCGCCATTCCCTTCATTGAAAAAGCCATGGAAATGTACCGAGGGCCTTTTCTGGCACAAGAAGTGGAGCAACCCTGGACCATGTCCATGAGCGAGCGGCTTAAAACCAAGTTTTTGAGAAATGTAGAAAAATTAGGTCTTTATTGGCAGCAGGCTGATCAATGGGAAAGGGCCCTGGATTGCTATCAAAAGGGGCTGGAGGTGGACGATTTGTCAGAAGAATTTTACCAGGGTCTCATGGTCTGTTATCACCAGCTTGATCAAAAGGCAAAAGCATTATCCGTTTACAATCGCTGCCGCAAAAAACTCTCAACTGCCCTGGGGATTCAGCCTTCTGCTAAGACGCAATCCATGTATAAGTCGCTAATCTCCTAATTCCTGGGCGTAAAGACATACTTCCCTTCTTGGGCCTAACTTGTAAGGACTTTCCTTTTATCCGCTCTTCTTGATCAAATCTGTATTCTATTTGTATCTTCCTGAGTGATAATTAAAAAATAAGGCCACTTTTCCCCCGACGTTTTTCAGAAAAAAGGGAGCCCATTCACTGTGCATTCGGTCAGCTACATCGTGCGCATTTACCGTTTCAAGAAGAACGATCCTCGATCCCTCGTGGGGGTTGTGGAAGAGGCGGGGGTAAAGGGAAAGAGGGCATTCACCAATTATGATGAACTCTGGGAAATTCTCATCTCTTCGAAAAACATTCAGCGTCATGAAAAACAGCGGGGGCCGGCAGCCACAGAATACAAGCAGAAAAAAGAGAAAGGAGGAGACGATGAAAACAATTAGGAGAATTTATTTAAAAAAGATCTTATCGGCAAGCGTAGCGCTTCTGGCATTCATTGGATGGATAGAATTTACAGGTATGGCCCAAACAGAAAATATTCCCCGTGGGGGAACCCTTAAGATAGCCTACATGGAACCACCCCATCTCAATTCGGCCCTGGTTACTGGCCCAGCTACTATTCTTCCTGCCTGCCAAATTTTTGCCGGCTTGCTCCAGTTCGATGAAAATTTTCAACCCAGGCCCTATTTGGCGAAAAAATGGGAAATTTCCCCAGACGGATGCACCTACGCTTTTCACTTGGAGGAAAAAGCTACTTTCCATGATGGCAGGCCCATCACTTCAACTGATGTCGCCTTCTCCCTTGAAATAGTCAAAAAAAACCATCCATTTGGGGAAATTATATTCGGAGCAGTTGAGAAACTTGAGACCCCTGACCCATATACCCCAGTCTTCAAACTGAAACACCCTTCTCCTGCCACCCTGTCCTCCATCAACCCCTTTTTCCTCCCTATTTTCCCCAAACATATTTACGGCGAGGGGGAGATCCGCAAACACCCAGCCAATGTCAAACCAACTGTCGGCTCTGGGCCTTTTAAATTCGTCGAATGGAAGAAAGGTCAGTATATCATTCTGGAACGCTACGAAAATTTCTTCCGCAAGGGAAGGCCTTATCTTGATCGAATCATTATTGAATTTGTGGCCGACCCTGCCGCCCGAGCCGTTGCCATAGAAACTGGGGTCATCCACCTAATTCCATTTAGTTACATTGACTTTGTAGACGCCCGTCGCCTGGAAAAGATGCCACATTTAGTCTTAACCACAAAAGGGGTTGAGGGTAGTGGTCCTCGAGGAGCATTCGACATCAATGTTCGCAAGCCCCCTTTGAATAACATAAAAGTTAGAAAAGCAATCGCTCATACTATCAATAGGGATTTTCTCATCCAGAATGCCATGGGCTTCGCAAAGCCCGGCACGGGCCCGCTTCGATACACCAGCCCTTTCTATAACCCCAATGTTCAGAAGTACGATTACAACTTGACCAAGGCTAATCAACTCTTGGATGAGGCTGGGTTCAAGAGGGGGTCCGATGGAATCAGGTTTAATCTTTCAATTGACTATCTTCCAGGCATTCCGGCAATTCAGGCTGGAGTCGAATCTTTAAAAGAGGAGCTTAAAAAAGTGGGAATAAGGGCAACTCTTCGCCCTTCTCCGGATTATGGAACCTGGGTGACGAGAGTATCCAATTGGGATTATGAGATAAACTATATTCCTGTAAGCGACTGGCATGACCCAGTTATCGGGCTCGGCCGAATATACACTACCAAGAATATCAAGAAGATTCCCTGGACGAACACCATGGGCTATAGCAATCTAGAGGTGGATCGACTATGCGATGAGGCCAGCAAGGAGCTGAACTTTGAAAAGAGGAGAAAACTCTATCATCGGGTCCAAGAAATCCTCGTCGATGAGCTACCCAGTTTATTTTCTTCGGATGCCGAGTGGTTAACGATTTACAACAAAGAATTCGATGGATTCCCCATGGATGTATGGGGATTACGTAATCCCCTCGATACCGTTTTTTGGCGCAAAGGAAGAGTTGGAAAGTAAAAAGGGTCCAGGGACCAAGGAATCACCGCCCTAAGTTTTTCTTGACAAAGACTCTGCCGAAATGTACATTTAAGCATAGAGGTGATGATCAATGAACATTTCGACCGTAAAAGCAAGGGGGCAATTATCTACCGTTATCAACCAGGCGGCTTTTGGAAAAGAACGGGTTATCCTCACTCGCCGGGGAAAAGAAATCGCAGCTGTTGTGCCCATTGAGGATCTAAAGTTTTTAGAGGAACTGGAAAACCGCATTGATCTGGAAGAAGCTCGTGCTGCCTTAGCAGAGACGAAAACGAAAGGAACTATTTCCTGGGAGAAAATTAAAGCAGACCTGGGTCTTTAATCCCCGCCAATGGCCTATCGCATAGAGTTTTCTCGAAGAGCGGAACGCCAGTTCAAGAAACTTCCGAGAGAAGTCCAAGTTCGAATTAAACCCCGAATTGACACATTAGCTAATAACCCATTTCCCCGAGCTGTAAAAAAACTATCTGGTGAAGAAAATCTTTACCGCCTCCAGATTGGAGATTACCGATTCATTTATCAGGTTCAAAAACGGGCTCTCCTCATCCTTGTAGTAAAAGTGGGACACCGAAGAGAAATCTATCGTCGAATATCCAAACAATAAATAAAAAAACCTAAATCTTTTTATATTAGAGGAAATTTGCATTTTTCACTCTGAAATTTTCATTTTTCAATGAAATTTAGCGTTTCTTTTTATAAAGGCTAAACCGTTACCAAGAGGGCCATTTGAGCTCCGATTCTCTAGTATGGTACATCCTGCGCAGGATCTTGCAGGCAGTTCCCGTGATCATCGGAATCGTGCTTTTGAATTTTACCCTCCTTCACCTCGCCCCTGGCGATCCAGCAATGGTTTACGTTGGAGAAGCCGGGGGCGCCTCCGAGGAAACTCTCAAAGCGGTCCGCAAAGAGTTTGGCCTCGACAAAAGCCTTTCGGAGCAGCTTTTTATCTACGGAACAAAACTTCTCACCGGAGAATTCGGATTCTCCTATTTCCAGGGGAAACCGGTCCTGGAGTTGATTCTGGAAAAGATCTGGGCCACAGCGCTTCTGGTCCTCACCGCAATGTTCATGGCCATCATCATTGGCGTCTTCACCGGGGTGATGGTTGCCCAGCAACCCACATCAACGGCCAGCGCCTTCATCACGATCTTTTCCCTCTTGGGATTTGCCATGCCTTCCTTCTGGCTGGGAATCATGCTGATTTTAGCCTTTTCGCTCTACCTGCCTTTATTCCCCGGCTACGGAATGATTACTGCCGGATATGGAGCGAATTTTTGGCAAATCCTGATCGATATCATCCATCATCTCGTGCTGCCCGCCTCCACCCTCGGAATCATTCTGATCGGCCCCTACAGCAGGCTAAGCAGGGCCAGTATGCTGGAAGTGATTGGTTCGGATTATATCCGGACGGCGCGAGCCAAAGGACTTCCCGAGCGCAAAGTCATTTTTAAACACGCCCTGAGAAATGCGATCCTCCCCATCATGACCATGGCCGGTCTTCAGCTCGGACGGCTTTTGGCGGGGGCGGTATTGGTGGAAACGGTCTTCAGCTGGCCGGGTATGGGGAGACTGATGTTCGACGGAATTCTTCGTCGGGATTACCCGCTCATCATGGGGGTTCTGTTTTTCTCTTCTGTTGTGGTTATCATCGTCAACCTCGTCACTGATGTTTTGTATGGCGTCCTGGATCCAAGAATCCGGCGCCGGTAAATTAGCCACAGAGGACACGGAGAGCACCGAGTTTTAAATCCCTGAATGAAAATAAGTGGGCTTTGTTCGGATTTCGGATTTTTCAATCCCCGAAGCCCATTTAATTGCGCCTAACTCGTGCCCGTCCGGAAACCCAGGAATTCCCCTCCCCTGACCTCGTCCCTCTCCAGCGAGGGGAGAGGGAGTTTCCGGATGATAACTAACTCAAATTTGGCACTTAGGAGCAAGGATGGGATTAACCACCTCTCAGATAGACAATGGACGAAGCCAGCCTAAGGCCAGCAGCCTCATTTTGCGAAGATATTTCCAGAATAAGGCCGGGGTTTTCGGTCTGATCATTTTCAGTCTGGTGCTGCTGACCACTTTCCTTGGCCCTTTGATTTACCCCATGAACCCTTTTGAAATGGTGGGCAAGCGGTTTCTCCCTCCGGGTGGTGCTTTTCCCTTGGGAACAGATTATTTGGGAAGAGATGTGTTGGCCGGAATTGTCCATGGGGCGAAGACCTCTTTCTTCGTGGGCATCATGGCCGCCGCCGTAATGATGACCATCGGCATCCTTTTTGGGGCCTTGGCAGGTTACCACGGAGGGTTCATCGATGACGCCCTCATGCGGGTGACCGAATTCTTCCAGGTTCTTCCCTCCCTCATTTTAGCCATGGTGGTGGTCGCTCTCTTTAAACCCTCACTGAGAACTATTATTCTGGCGATCAGTGTATCAGCCTGGCCGGGGATTGCGCGCATCTTGCGGGCGGAGTTCCTGTCACTTCGGGAACGGGATTTTGTTGCGGCCTCCAGAGCCCTGGGCGCTAACAGTACGAGAATCATCTGGCGGGAAATTCTCCCAAATGCCCTACCGCCTATGATCGTCAATGCTTCTTTGGCGGTTGGCATTGCGATTCTTTTTGAGGCCGGGCTCAGCTTTCTGGGTCTGGGAGATCCAAATGTTATGAGCTGGGGTTATATGATCGGATCATCTCGAATCTATCTTCGGCAAGCCTGGTGGACCGTGACCTTTCCCGGGCTGGCAATCTTTGTCACCGTTTTGAGTCTCAGCTTAATGGGCGATTGGCTCAATGATTTATTAAACCCGAAAATCAAGGCCAGGCCGCGAGGATAAAAACCTTAACACCTTGACATCTTCTTCAGATTTTATTTATCATTTTTTGTCGCATATCTTTTGCCCCACGAATGGAGGAAACTCATGGAAAAGCTATATCTCTATGAATGGACCTGGGAAGAAGTTCGGGATTATTTGAAGAAGGATAGTGTAATTATCCTCCCCTTTGGTTCTACTGAACAGCACGGCCTCCATCTTCCGCTGGGCAATGATGCCCTGGTGGCGATTCGCCTGGCTGAGGATGCGGCTCGGGCCACCAGAACCATCGTAGCCCCCCCATGCTGGTACGGCTGGTCCCCCCACCATATGGCTTATCCCGGGACAATCTCCATCACGCCCGAGACCCTGACTCGCTTGCTCTACGAGGTCCTGCGCAGTCTGATCTTCCATGGGTTTAAAAGATTGATCGTCATCAACGGCCATCGCAAAGCCAACCTTCCGCCCCTGGAGATCGCCTGCTCGCGCATTCGCAACGAAACTGGTGCTTATGTTACGATTGCCGATCCCTTCTTCCTCGCGGAAATTGCCGCCCGGCAAATCCGGGAGTCTCCCCCAGGAGGAATCGGCCATGCCGAAGAATTGGAGACATCGCATATGATGTATATCCTTCCGGAACTGGTGGACATTAAGAAAGCTGTGAAGAATCTTCCCCAGAAGAAGAAATTTCATGTCATGGACCCATACGTGGAGGCGGACCGCACCTTCACCCCATCCACCCTGGAAAGCTTCCGCAAGGCTACAGAGCCCAGCGGCGTCACCGGAGATCCGACCCTCTCCACAGCGGAGAAAGGAAGGCGCCTGCATCAAGCCCTGGTCGATAACTTGACAGAATTAATCAATATGGCCCGAAAAGAAAGGGTGGTCCTGAAGCCGGTCACCCCCTGTTTTTAATCCCCTCCTGCGCCCATTGTCCCAGAGGAGAAGCCCTGCAAAACGTCGAACTGCAATTCAGACACTAGCCAAACTGCTGCTGAGAAGCCTACCAGAGTAGTGCCCGAGGTTACCCCTAAAAACATTTTTTCCTAGGGTCCCCGATTTTTTTCTTGACTTGTCCTTTTCTGTATGTA
>Ga0315314_1001125_pt1 | contig 25041 bp, 27 predicted proteins | sample TDP9_MG_FD_203631 | JGI IMG/M metagenome (GOLD analysis project Ga0315314, IMG submission 203631) | Freshwater sediment microbial communities from Lake Towuti, South Sulawesi, Indonesia - TDP9 | ecosystem: Environmental > Aquatic > Freshwater > Lake > Sediment | place: Indonesia: South Sulawesi... | reverse complement strand
ACCCTTTTGTGAAGAGCTTGGGCCAAAGCGTAGGCGATTCCTGTGTGCCCACCACCACCAGCAAGAATCAGCACGCGCCCACGCAACTCGCTTCTCCCCCAACAATGTCACTCGTTCAAGGAGTTAAATACTTGTCTTTTCCATCCTTTGTGAGAAAGGTTTAAATGTCCGTGAAACATGGTCTCCAAGTTTGGAGACTTACATAATGTCAGAGAAAGCTGCACGCGGGCTTGTTTATGAGTGTGTGAAGTGCGGCGCCAAGGTGCCAGTTGACGAACTTGAGTTGCGCGGTGGAGGAATTAAATGCACTGTTTGCGGTTACCGCGCCCTCAAGAAGATGAGGCCCCCCGTGGTGAAACGCTTAGCCGCTAAATAGTCTAAGAGCTTCCTTTTCGTTAACTAAGGTCAATGAGCTCTGAAGACTTCGCTAGCTAGAAAATTTCTCTCTCGCCTATCTTTCGTAAAGCCTTCCCTCTAAGTCTTACTGCTGGGCCTATGGCTTCTTCAGGCTCCTTCTCTATGGTTTTTCTTTTCAAGGTTTCTCCGCAGACGCCTCTAGGCAGTAGCCGTCTTTTTATGCACGTGGCGTAGCTGCAATTCGCGACCGCGCATTCCTCATCGGTCCATCTGCACCATACAGCGTTTCCATGGTAGAGGAGAGCTTTTTTCCCGCACCGGAACAATTCACATTTTGGGGAACAATATTTCGGTTCAGACAACACAGACACAACCCTAAATTTGGACAAAAAATCTTGTTGAAGTCGCGTCGTCACTCAATTATGGCTAGGGCAATGAGTATTATAAACTTTTTTCTTTTTCTTCAGAAACTTTTCTGGTACGAAGCCTTCTGTAAATCAAGGCTAGGGCGAACAATGCAATCAGCATCCCCAGCAAAATGCAAGCAATAAACTGGGTGATCTCCAGCGGGTACCCTGCAACCATTACATATCTGTCTAGCCTAAACACTATCATCATTGTTTCATCAAGGTAAATGGTTCTAGTTTCACAAAGCTTTCCATTCATACTTACGGAAATCTGAACTTCGCCACCGATAATATTTTCGAATGAAGTTTTTCCGTTGGGTCCTGTCTTTTGCTCAAGCGCCACATTTTCTCGCTCAACTTTCACTAGAGCATTAAGAATAGAATTTCCAAAGTAGTCTTTAACCGCAACTGAAAGATCCACATTGAAAATCTTACAGTGGACCACAAGGAACAACTGATCTTCGATTAGATTGACGACGGTCTCGTTCAAAACAATGGTGCGATTTTGGTTGTATACCCAGATTTTGTATTTTCCAAATATGCAAGTAAGGGCAACGCTTCCCAGGGCGTCTGTGGTTCCTGATTCTGTAGGCTTTGCAACTCCACTGGCCCATTCATAGGCTGCAACTTCAACGTTCTGGATAGGAAGTCCCTTCGAATCTAGCACGTGGATAAACATGGTGTACGTCGGACATGTTATGGTTATGTTGACCCAGCTTGTGTTCATGGTGGCGGGTAGTTTTTTCATTGTTGTGTTAAAGAAAAGGAATCCGTATCGTTGAGCTTGGATTGTGTAGCTAATGTTCGTAGGCATGTTTCTATGTATCTCCCAAATTCCTGTCATGTTTGTTTCAAACGATTCTGTTATGTCGTGATATGTTATGGTTATGTTAATGAGGGGGAGTGGGGGACTTATCGATATGTTTAGAGAGGCAATCCAGCACCACAAGACCAGTGGTTCCCTCGGCGCTTCCTTGATATTTTGGTTAACTAAAGTACCAACCGGCACGTAAACCGCAAGCTCTATCGCCCAAGAAGCCTTAAAAGTGTAGTTGCCACCCTCGACTAAAACGCTTGCCAAGCCTTTCTTATCGGTTTTGTTTGAAGCAACCATCTCCCCTGTTGCATTGTATACATCAACCCTTACGTCGGCTAAGATATCCCCGCTAAGTTTTTTAGTCTGAATTTGGCATGGGATTTTGACGATCTTGAAATTCTGGGCGTCATGTACTGGCTTAACGGTTCCATTCGTTATGGCGCTGGTTATGTTTGCGTTATAAAGTCCCATGGAGGCGTTTGCCGGAATCTCCCAAACAGCCTCGATCACGCCTCCAATCGAAGCGTTCTTTTGAATACTGATAACATCTTCTCCAGCGAATGTTATGTTAATCCATACCGATTCATTAGCTTGGTAACCCGTCGCTTGGATGCCAACGAACTGGAACCTGTAGTATTCTGTGGCGTTTGTCAAGCCAACTGTGAAGTTTCCGATTGCACAAGTTTTGTTGAAGGCTAAGTTGTATATGCCTGTGTAGTTTGTGTGGGCGCCAGCGCTAAAGTTTGTAGGATACGTTACATTTGCCTTTCCATACCCGGTCGTAGTGGTGTTAGTTAGCCAGGTAATAGCCCAATAGGTTTCGTTTGCTGGATCTTTCACGGTCATATTTGCAGAATAAACAGTGTTTACTTCTCCTCCTGTTACATTTACCCAAATTTCTGTTGACGTTCCTTCTTGTAGCTGGTTTGGAGGTGGTGGCACAACTGCCTCGATATAGCACTTCGTTTTAAGAGTGAATGTGGCTGTGACATTTTTATTCGCTTCAACGTCATGCAACATAACAGTATAATTGCCCAAGGGGCGATGGGGCACGACAAATGTGTCATTGACCGTCATTTCCACCGCGGTTCCACTTTTCACTAGCTCCTCGTCAAAAAAGATGGTATAATTCCCGTTAGGGGTTTCAATTGTTCCATTAACATATATAGTATCTCCCACGTAACCCACTTTTGGCTCGATGGAAATTGCTACTTCCGCTACCGCCGCCTCAGGCAAAAGCGAAATCATGAACGTTGTTACAAATAACACCACCATGAAAGCCGCTTTGATTTTTTCCTTCCTTGACAAGCTTCTACACACCCTTTTGATACCAAGCTTTACTGTTTTGAATATGTGAACATTTGATAGCAGCATTCGTTTTAAGTTTTATCTTCTTTCCTCATATTCTCGCACTTCTGTGGTTGCCACCGTCAAGTATTTCTTTAACGAATTGGAATTCACACAAGTCTAGGTGCTAATCATGATTGACGAGTTATTAAATTTGGTTGAAGAGCACGAGCAATGGCGCGGGCGAAAATGCCTCAACCTGATTCCCTCGGAAAACGTTATGAGCCCTGCGGTTCGCGCCCTCCTCTCCTCAGACCTTGGACATCGATACACATCGAAAGAGAGATTCTACATGGGCACCTGCTTTATCGACGAAATCGAACAGTACGGGGAGGAACTCGCCAAAAACCTTTTTGAGTGCAAAACCGCTGATCTCCGTCCCCTCTCAGGTCACATAGCAAACCTTATCATTCTTGCCTGTTTCACACAGCCCAACGACACGATTTTGTGCGTTTCACCGGATAATGGTGGGTATCCTGGAATCTGGAGGCATGGCTTGTCGAGGCTCCTGAAACTTAGAACGGTTGGGTTTCCCTTCTCAAAAGAAGCTAGGAACATCAAAGTCGAGGAAGCTAGGAATTTGATTTTGCAGAAGAAACCGAAGATGGTTGTTTTCGGAGCAAGCATATTTCTGTTTCCACACCCCATGAAGGAGCTCACAGAAGCCGTGGATGAAGTTGGCGCCCATGCTGGGTATGACGGCTCCCACGTGTTGGGCTTAATAGCTGGAGGAAAGTTTCAAGACCCGCTTCGGGAGGGAGCCCACTCTCTCTACGGGTCCACACACAAGACTTTCTTTGGACCGCAAGGTGGAATAATTCTCGCCGACAGGGAGCATGGCGAAAACATTCAGAAACGAGTTCACCCAGAGTTCGTGGATAATGCGCACTGGAACCGCATAGCCGCTCTGACTCTAGCCCTTGCCGAAATGAAGACCTATGGAAAACAATATGCCGGGCAGGTGGTTCAAAATGCACAAACTCTTGCCAAGGCTTTAGCCGAACAAGGATTTCCAATAGCGTGTCCCCAGCTTGGTTATACGCAATCCCATCAGCTTCTCCTTGATTACGGCGGTTTCGAGCAGGGTGGAGCCATCGCTAAAAAGCTTGAAAAGGCGAACATCATCGTTGACAGCGGTGTTAGACTCGGCGTTTGTGAAGCAACCAGGAGAGGGATGAAGGAAGATGAAATGCAGAAGATCGCTGTTTTCATGGAAAGGGTGGTTGTTGACGGTGAAGACCCACATCGAGTCAAGGAAGATGTTATGAAACTCGCTGAGGAATTTCAGGAAATCGAATATTGTTTTAAGTGACATTATCTCTACTTAACGATCGAAAGGGACTTGGCGCATTCTTCGACGAGCTACGACGACGTTTTGAAGTGGGGAATTATAGTTTCACTTATGAGATCAATGGATTTTCGGACGTTAGGCCCTATAGGTGAACCCACGACAAACTGGGAAATGCCGGATTTTAGAAGTTTGGCAATTTGCTCGATGCACCTGTCTGGAGTACCGCAAACCGAAAAGGCTCCTATCATTTCCGGAGACACAGAACCAAAGGCTTGACCAAAGTCGCCGGCTTTCAGAGCCCCTCGAATCTTTTCAGCTTTTTCTAGGTCTATGCCATGTCTTTCCAAGACCACGTCTGGACTGCCAGCGGCTATGAAGGCAACGACGGGAACCGCTGCTTGAGTGGCCTTTTCGGGCTTCTCATGCACTGAGAAGGATGTGTAGGCGGTAACGTCCACATCGGTTAAATTTTTTCCAGCCTCGCTGACTCCCTTTTTTATGCATTCTACGGCATAGTCTACGTCTTTTGGGTGAGAGGCATTTATCAAAACTCCGTCGCCTATTTTTCCAGCGGTTTCAAGCATTTTGGGTCCCTGGGCTCCGACATAGACTGGGATTTTTCCTCGTGGCTTGAAGTTAAACTTGGTGCCCTTCGTTCCGAAAACTTCACCTTCGAAAGTGACGCTCTTTCCCTCCATCATCCTCCTAAAGATTTCTATGGTTTCTACCACTGCTGTGAGGGGTTTCTCCATTTTCAATCCTATGGAATCCAGGGTTGTCTTGTCTCCTGCACCTATGCCCAGAACCACTCGTCCTGGAGCCAACTCATTTAACGACGCAATGGACTGCGCTGTCACGACTGGGTTGACGAGGTAGGGGTTGGTTACTCCTGGACCAAACACGATTTTTTTGGTGTAGAGCGCCGCCGCTGTGAGGGTGACGTAAACGTTTCGATTGTTGTAGTGGTCTGTTATCCAGAGATTGTCGAATCCCCTCTTCTCAACTTGAATAGCATAGTATATTGTTTTCCAGTAAGCCTCGCGGGGAACAAATTCAATTCCAAACTTAACCATGTCAAACGTCCCTCCTCGGATTATTTCGCTTCTTTAACCACTTTTGCGACATCCAATAACTGCAACTCTTGTTCCAAGGACTCCATCGTTTTTTCGGATTCGAGAAGAACCGCAGCCTCAAGGAGTGTTGCTAGGCCAGCTTCGGCTGTGAGGGGGCCTAGTTGCCATTGGTGAAGTAGGGTGTTTGCCAGACTGCTAGGCATTTTGTCTTCGTTTTTAGTCTTGAGAAGGAGGTCTATGAGTTTGTCTGAAAGCTCTTCTCGTTTTTCGGTTGGAATATCTTTGACAATTTTCTGATATGCCATACCAATACGCCTCTTGTGACAATCTTTAGAGCATTTTTATTAGCATAGACTCATTTTTATGTCTTTAGGGCACATGTGGATGATTGAGAACTTTGCAACCTTTGATTTCCAGCGAACTCCTTCATGTGTTGAAGAACCAGAAGTATCACTTGGTGGGAAGACACTCCGCTGTTAAACGTTGCAGGTGGCTCTATGAAACGCTTGTCCACGACAGAGCATGCTACAAGCAAAGGTTCTACGGGATAAAGAGTCATCAATGCGTTCAAATGACGCCCACAGTTGTTCACTGCACCATGCGCTGTCACTTTTGCTGGCGAGTTCAAAGCGGAGACCTTGAATTAAAATGGGAAGAAACACAATTGCCAAACTGGGACGACCCAGAAGACATAGTTGAAGGCTGCATCAAGGGGCAACTCAAAATTTTGAGTGGATACAAGGGAAATCCTAAAACTAATCAAGAAAAATACAGGGAAGCCTTAACGCCTAAGCATGCTGCCATAAGCCTAACGGGCGAGCCGACGCTGTACCCTCCACTGGATGACCTGATCCAAGGCTTTCACAGAAGAGGCTTCACCACTTTTTTGGTTTCCAACGGAACAGTTCCAGAAGCCCTATCTAGACTAGACGAGGAACCAACCCAACTTTACATCTCGGTTTCCGCCTTCGATGAGAAAATGTTCTCAGAAGTTTGTCGCCCCCATATCCGAGGGGCTTGGAAAAGACTTAACGAAACCTTATCCCTGCTTCTCAGTTTCAAGTGTCCCACGGTGATTAGACTGACGCTGGCGAGACACTTGAACCTGAAACACCCCGAGCTGTACGCTCGGTTGATTGAGAAGGCTAATCCAACCTATGTAGAGCCCAAAGCTTACATGCACGTTGGGTTTTCAAGATTGCGTTTAGGATTTAATAACATGCCAACCCATCGAGAGATTCAGGACTTTGCAGCTCAGCTGGCCGAAGAAATGGGCTACAACATTCTCGACGAAGCACCAGAAAGTCGAGTAGTTTTGCTAAGCCATTTGGAAAAGCCTATCAAACTCGCTTAAGGCATCATTTTCACATAGAAACTACGCTCTCGAAATAGCTTAGCGTCCCCCTTAGCACATCTTTTTCAGTAATTATCCCTACAATCTTTCCTTTTTCTGTGACCAAAAGCCTTCTTATTTTATTATCCGTCATTAGCATAGCCGCTTCGCCAAGGGACGCGTTGGCTTCAATAGTTATGAGGGGCGAACTCATGATTTCTACAACTTTTAAGTCTTCACCACACAATTTTCCAGGACAACACTTCTTCAAGATATCCCTTTCAGTTAGTATTCCCACAGGTTTTCCATCTTTTGTGACGACAACGTACCCGATATCGTTTTTAACCATGACGGAAGCAGCTTCGACGACAGAAGCGGTGTTTTTCACCGAAATTATATTTTTTGTCATTATGTGTCTTACAGCAAACACTATACCCATGACATCAACACCGTGTGTTGTTAACAGCATGTTTATTATAAATGGTTTGCGCGCCTATGAATCTTAATAGAAATCTTCAAAATCAGCGATAACTCTATTAAGTTTGTTTGAAGCATCATTTCGGAAGCGTATCTTGGTCGTGAACGATGTGACATTAAAATCGATTCTCGACAAAATTCAGGAAGAATTAAGAAAGAGAGAAGAGGTTCGAGAGGAAGTTCAAAAAGACATGCGTAGGGCAACCCGCTTGTCCAAACAAGCCATCCTTTTTACGCACCAGGAAAGATTCGAGAATGCAAGGAAGTTACTCAGTGAAGCAGGTGAACTTTTCGCCAAGCTCCGTGAAGTATCGAAAGACTATCCGGATTTGTTTTATAGTGGTTTGGTTAGCGCCGCGTTTGAAGAATACTCTGAAGCCCATACGCTACTCGTGTTAATTGAGGAAGACCGATTTATCGGTCCTGAAGAACTTGATGTTCCCGTGGTTTCCTACGCGTTGGCGCTGGGTGATGTTATTGGGGAGTTAAGGCGCAGAGCCCTCGACTCCCTTCGGAAGGGAAATGTGGAAACGGCGGAGAAATGCCTAGAAACGATGGACCACATTTACTCTGAACTAACGGCTATGGACGACGCCTACCTCCTCGTCCAAGGGCTTCGAAGAAAGTGCGACATTGCAAGACATGTCATCGAAACCACAAGAGGAGACGTCACCATTGAGATCCGGAGAAGCTCACTGGAACGCTCCATTCAAAAACTGGAAAAGACAATTGGAAAGAAAAGGAAGGTTAAAAGAAAGTAGAGCCTGAAAAGTTCTAAAGTGGGTTGGGGTTCGAACAGAAATTGCCGATCAGGCTTAGCCCAAGGTTTTCTGTGGAGAAAGCGCACGCTATGCAGTTGCGGTTGTTTGAGCAGGTTATACGCGAAGATACTCTTCCAGACAGTATCCGGTATGTGGCAGGAGTAGACGTTGCGTACGCCAAGGGAACATCTATTGGAGCAGTGGCTGTCCTTGACTTCGCTTCACTATCTCTCGTAGAATCTAAGGTAGCGCGCCTCAAAACACGATTCCCCTACATACCAACCCTCCTGTCCTTTAGAGAAATCCCGCCAGCCTACTCAGCGATAAAGAAGTTAGAGGTAGAGCCAGATGTTTTTCTTGTCGACGGCCAAGGAATCGCCCACCCATACCGCCTAGGATTCGCCGCCCACCTGGGCTTGGCGATAAACAGACCAACGATCGGCGTGGCGAAAAGTCGGCTATGCGGTAAGGTTGAGCCAGTTGGTGAGCACGGATGGGCACCTCTTACGGATAGAGAAGAAATCATCGGCGCCGAAGTTGTTACAAAACCTGGAACAAAATCGATATACGTCAGCGTTGGTCATCGAGTGTCATTAAAAAAGGCTATAGATGTTGTTAGGAGCTGTACACGAGCTTACAGGATTCCAGAACCCATCCGGAGAGCTCACATAATAGCAACTGAAGAAAAGAGAAAAATCTGAGATTCAAGTTTTAGGGGCGGATGGCAAATTTCACCAAATAATATAAAAAGAGAGCGTATGATGGTTGTTAGGGTTGACGGAGGAACCAGTTTGCATCCTCAGCTGGAGAAACTTGTTAACCAGATTAAAGATGAAACTCTTCGAGAAAAGGTGGTTCAGTTTCTTGAAAACCCCACGATTGAAATAGACGGAAAAGTTTACACGGGAATGCCGTTGGACAGCTCGCCAGCTGGCTTGTCCCGTCATCACAGCTATCCGGGCGGCTTTATTGAGCATGTTGTAGCAACGACTGAAATCGCCCTAAGCCTTTGCAACATCATCAAGAGGGTTTACCACGGGAAGGTGGACAAAGACCTAGTCATTTCCGGAGCAATTTTGCACGACATTTTCAAGCCTCTAACCTATGAAAGGGAGGAAAACGGAACCTACAGGGCGGCCCCCATAGCCGAAAGATTGGACCACTTGACGCTTATAGTTTCAGAAATGGTTCGAAGAGGTTTCCCCCTAGACCTAATCCACATAGTTTGTGCTCACCATGGCGGCGAGGCAGGCCCAATGTGGCCCAGAACAATTGAAGCCCTAGTTTGCCATCTTGCTGACATCACAGACTCCAGACTAAATGGTGAAGTGCTTAGGGCGGCAAGATACCTTTCGAGGGAGGCCACAGGAGAGGAATTAGACATAGTTTCCTCGAAGGAAGCCTTCGAAATAGTTAACTCGAAGGTGGTCGAAGGTTGGGGCGGGGTCAAGAGAGCTGTAGAAAAAATAAGGCAAAAAAGATTGGGCACTTCTTGATTTGTTTGTTGTATCGAAATTGATTAAGCGGCTAACGTAAGATTTAGGCGTTTGCAAATATCCTTTGCTTCTTCTATGATGCCGTCGATAACCTCCTTCACGCTGAGTATTTCATGAATTCTTCCAACAGCCATTCCGAGAGAAACAACCCCAGCGTCGATGTCTCCTTCCAGCCACGCTTTTCTACCAAGCGCCCCGCTTATCACGGTTAGCAACTCTTCGAGGGAGGCTCCCCTCTTATCCATTTCCAGAGCCTTCTCCGCCGGTTTGTTCTTTATAACTCTCATGGGTAAGCCGATGGATCGATCGATAAGCGTGGTGTCTGTTTCCTTAGCTTTTACCAGCCACTCCTTAATTTTGGGGTGAGCAATACACTCGTGCGTCGCAACAAAGCGTGTACCCATCACCACTCCATCCGCGCCCAAGGCTAGGGCTGCCACAAAGCTGCGGGCGTCACAGAATCCTCCTCCTGCGACAACAGGTATTTTCACGGTGTCAACCGTCAGAGGAATAAGGATCAACGAAGTGACATCGTCCATGCCTGGGTGGCCGGCACACTCGAATCCCACTATGGTCACCGCGTCTACTCCCACTCTCTCCGCTTTCTGGGCAAACCTTACCGCCGGCACTTTGTGCATTATCTTTATGTCTGCCTCTTTCAGACGAGGAACGTAGGCTTCTGGGCTTGCACCAGACGACTCAACTATTTCAACGCCCTCGTCGATGAATAGGTCGATGTCCTCTTCGATGCTTCTCTGCCTCATCATGGGAAAAAGGTTTAGGTTAACTCCGAAGGGCTTGTCTGTTAAGGTTTTGGTTTTTCGGATTTCCTCTCGTAGTTCTTCTTTCGTTTCAAAGGTGGTGGATGCCAGTATTCCTAATCCGCCTGCATTCGAGACGGCTGCGACCAGTTCAGCCCTTGAGAGGAGGTGCATTCCCCCGCAGATTATGGGATATTTGATGCCAAACAACTCGGTTATTCTGGTCTTAAACATATTGTCACCATCGTCTTAACGATTATTGTTTCCTATTTTAAATGAATTATTTTCGCGTCTAGCGTTCGAGTGTCTAGTATGGCTATGGTTGGTTTTTCGCTGAGATAGCCGCAGACTTCACCGGGGTTTATCACAAGGGTTTCTCCTTTTCTGTAGGTTTTCGCCTCGTGTGTGTGCCCATGCACAATTACGTCATGGCTCTCCACATCGATTAGGGACTGTAGAAGCTCCACTTCGTCGCCATGCAACAATGCGATCCTCAACCCGTCAACTTTCACTTCTGCAAATTTTCCACGGATTTCAGCGCCTAATTCTGTGAATCGTTTCTTGAGTAATTCTCGGTCGCCGTCGTTGTTGCCAAAGACTCCGATCAAATTGGCTTTTAAGGGTTTGAAGTGTGGTACTACAAAAGGCGCGACGTAGTCTCCTGCATGCAGCACCAGTTCAACCTTTTCTTCGTTTAACCGCTTCACGGCATGGTCAAGGAGGGGTAAACGGTCGTGTGTATCAGCAATTATCCCTACAATCATTTATTTTCACCACGTAGGACTATATTCGCCTTAAGGATATGTTTTTAATTCTTTTGGCACCCTCCAGTGTTACGTGCGCAAGATCCTTTAGCCGCACGACGTTCAACTATTTAAGGAGGCTCTTAGGTATATCCTACAACGCCCGTGCGCACGCTGGGCAAATGAATAAAGTCTCTCAGAGGTGAAAAAATGAAATTCGCACTAGATGATGAAGAACTAGCGAAATTAACAGAGAGAATGGCCAGCATGAGATATATTTTCTTTGATGCTGAGATGGCGATGGTTTTATTCAGAACAGACCCGGATGTTATCAAGCGAATTATTCCTGAACCATTGAAACCATTAGCCGAACCTATTGCGATGGCCTTTATGGCCAAGTATCCCAAGACGAACTTCGGTAGCGTCTACAACGAGGCAGCTTTATTCCTACTTGTGGAGTATGGCGGGGAGCTAGGCGGATATTGTCTCACCATGCCTGTCACAGAAGACATGGCGTTAATCGGAGGTCGTGAGATATTTGGGTTTCCGAAGAAGATAGCGGACGAGATTTCTCTAGAGAGGACGGAAAACGGAGTTAAAGGAAGGTACGTCAGAAGGGGCATCGAGCTCATGAAATTATCCATGTCCTTCGACGAAGAAGTAGAAGCAAATAAAGTGGCAGAAATACTGGGCACTCTCACATCTCAGGAGCCTGGAGAGGAGTTTGAGGCGATATCCTACAACTTCAAGTTCTTCCAATCTCCTCAAGGGACTGGCTTCGATTACAAACCTAGACTCGTGAAACAAGTGACCACCTTTAAACCTTCGAGCAAAATTAAGCTGAGTTACAATTTCGATCTCAAACTGAGATCATCAGATCGCGATCCTCTTGGAGAAATACCTGTCAAAGAGCCGATCATGGGCCTTTACGGTATTTTCAACAACACCATGCATCCTGGGGAAGTGATCGCGGAAGTGGAAGAAGAACAATTCATGCGTCATGCCCTCTTCAAGATCGATTTTCTGCCGGGAGTAAAGGAAGTCGAACCATGAGCTATCTCGAGCTCGCTGACCTTGCTGAAGACGAAATTCTCTTGAAGCGAGAGGTTCACAGATTTGCCGAAGAGGTGATCAGACCTGCTTCCATCGAAATCGATCGAATGCCCTCAGATAAATACCAGAAGGAGATAACCAAAAGAGATTCCCCCTACTGGAAAGTTATGCGAGAAATGAAAAAATTGGGATATCATAGAGCCATAGTCTCGGAGGAATTCGGGGGCGATGGTCTTTCGGCTCGGGAGGTACACATTCTTGTCGAGGAGATAGCTTGGGGGAGTTCAGGCTTTGCCATGGCGTTGGGTGTGGATTTCGTCCCGATTATTTTTGGGATCTTATCGTTAGACAACTACATAAAAGAGAACTTAGTGCAACCTTGGCTCGAAGATAAGGAGGCCAAGTTTCAAGGGTGCTGGGGTGCCACGGAACCTGAGCACGGCTCGGATTTACTCATGGTTAGTTCAATGTCCCCAGAGGATCGCCAGCGGGTAAGTGCAGGTCAGGTCACTGCAATAAAAGACGAGAACGAGTGGGTCATCAACGGACCGAAGTCTTATTGGATATCCGCAGCGCCCGTAGCTACTCATGTTGGCCTTCATGTCAACATGGACTTCGCGGAAGGGGTCTTAGGAGGAACCTGTATAGTTCCATTAGATTTGCCAGGGGTGACGAAGGGGGAGCCGATATTAAAACTTGGTCAAAGGGAGTGTCCACAGGGGGAACTCGTTTTCGAGAATGTGAGGATTCCAGAGAGGTACGTGATTCCCGCGTTTGAATTTGCTACCGAAGCCGAAACTTCTCGCATTATGGGACAGTTTCTCTCAACGACCAGCTGTTGGATGGCAGCATGCTCCACGGGCTTAGCCCGAGCTGCATTCGAAGAGGCTTTGAAGTACTCCAAGGAGAGGATGCAAGGGGGGAAGCCGATTTGTGAACACCAACTCATAAAGAAAAAACTGTTCGACATGTTCACCAAGGTTGAAACGGCCAGAGCCTACTCAAGAAGAGTAATGGAGCACGTTTGGGAAAAGTCATTAGTAAAGTTCACATGGGATGCGTCCCTTAGACATGCGCTTGCCGCTCAAGTTTACTGCAAGCAAGTAGCTTATGAAGTGGCTGATGAAGCGATCCAGATTCACGGGGGATGTGGAACCACGGAAGATTACCTTGTCCAAAAACTTTACAGGGATGCTAGGGTTAAGCTGATCGAAGATGGTACTACCGAAGTCTTGAGTTTAGAAGGTGCCCGTGACATAGTTAGAAACTACTAGAAATCTCATTTATGCGCGCGCTCTTTCGATTGTTCTAGATGTGCGCGAAATACGTATATTAGGCAACACTTCAGACGTAGGGAAGGGCTGAAAATATGGAGAAGGTGAGGGTTGTTCTGTGTGGCGTTGGCTCTGTGGGAAGCAGCATAGCCAAGTTTCTGCTACAGAAGGAAGGCGTAGAAATCGCGGGCGCCATCGACGTTGCCGAAGAGAAGGTTGAAAAGGATTTAGGTGAGGTATTAGGCATAGGCAAGCGATTAGGCGTTGCGGTATCAAATGATCCGGATGCTGTTTTATCTAGAGTTAAAGCCGACATAATGGTTCATGCAACCGCCTCATTCCTTAAGCAGGTTTACCCACAGATAGCTAAAGCCCTAGAGCACGGAGTCAACGTGGTGTCCACCTGCGAGGAATTGGCATACCCCTACACCACCGAACCAGAGCTTGCCCGTAAGCTCGACGAACTAGCCAAGGAAAATGGGGTAACCGTCTTGGGCACGGGCATAAACCCTGGCTTCCTCATGGACACGCTAGTAATTACTCTTACCAGCGTCTGCCAAAAGATTGAAAGAATCAGGGCTACAAGGACGATAAACGCGGCGACGCGCAGGGGTCCATTCCAGAAAAAGATAGGCGCGGGACTCCTGATCAACGAATTTAGGAACAGGATAGAAAGAAAGATCATAACGGGACACGTTGGACTCAAAGAGTCGATATCCATGATAGCCGACGCTTTAGGATGGAAATTAGATAGGATAGAAGTTGATCCTGTTGAGCCTGTTGTAGCCAAGGCTCATGGCAAAGTAGCTGGTTTGAAGCAATGTGCAAGGGGCTTGAAGGAAGGAAAAGAGGTTATCACTCTTGACTTCCAGGCGTATATGGATGCAGAAGAGTATGATTCCATAACCATCGAGGGATTGCCAAACATCCACATGAAAATAGCTCCATGCATACACGGAGACATCGGAACAGTGGCTATGATCGTTAACTCCATTCCCAAAGTGATCAACGCCCAGCCAGGCTTAGTCACCATGAAAGACTTGCCTATCCCCTCCGCGGCACTTAACGATATGAGGAAGTACATACATCAATGAACATAGCTGGTGATTTGTATGGTTGATTATGTTGGCATTCATGAAAAAGGAAAGTTTTCCCTTCCAGACCTGCTGAAATCAGTTAAAGATAGACCAGATTTTCAAAAGGCAGGAGCGTTAGCGATGTTCATAGGCGTGGTTCGGGGCGAAACTCCGAATGGTAAAACTGTGAAAAAATTGGAGTTGGAGGCTTACGAGGAAAAAGCCAACGAGATTCTCGGCAACATCTGTCGCGAGCTCCAAGAGAGAGAAGGCGTGGTTGACGTGCAGATTCATCACTTTGTTGGAGAATTTGATGTCGGAGAGGATTTAGTTTACGTTTTGGTTGCTGGAGCCCATAGAGAGGACGTATTTCCAGTTCTGGAGGAGGCTGTAGAACGCTACAAAAAGGAGGCTCCGATATTCAAGAAGGAATACATAATCGATAAGACTGGCGCAACAAAATCCTACTGGGTTAGTGAACGTGAAACCACGCTAACTTAATCGATATATTTAAGTTGTAAGGAATCTTCAAACTGTTATTCTGGAGATGAGAGGATGGTTGTCCTTGCTTACATTTTGGTTACGCTGAAGTCAGGCGCTGAAAGGGATGTATGCAAGAAAGTTTCAAGTTTCGAAGAAGTTGTTCAAGTAGACGAGTTATACGGAGAATACGATGCCATCATAAAGGTGCGCGTCGAAGACCTGTCAAAGCTAGACAAATTCTTGACAGATAAGCTTAGAGCGCTGCCCGACATCTTCCTAACGGCAACGATGATTGTGGCTAAGGAATACACACGGAAATGAAAGCAACCTTTCAGCTACCCCTATTTCTGTAGCAATGCCCATTCAAACACTCAGAAGATTTCAAAAGACTCATTTGAAGCCGTGTGCCTATACTGACTATGAAAGAGGAGTGTTCCCTGTGCGGCGAGATATTCTCATACTACCATCTTAGGCGTTGCCATCGATGTGGAAAACTGTACTGTAGAAACTGTGTCATTTTTACTTGGAACAAAAATGTTCTGAGAAACGTTCCCGTATGCTTGAACTGTGCAAGGAGATTTGTTTCAGCGAGGAGACTGGGAACCAAATATAGCCCCCTTAGTGAGTATTTGGTGCGAAGGGCACGTTATACAGATTTGGCTACCCTTACTTTTGCCAAGATTGAAAGCATAATCGGAGGCAATCTCCCTTCCTCAGCCTCACTGGACACGCATTGGTGGAACAATACGCCTAGCCGTGTTCAAGCCCAAGCATGGTTGAATGTAGGATGGAGGATGCACAACGTGAACTTGAACGACAGAACCGTAACCTTCAGGAAAGTAGCAAGCCCTGAAATGGAAAAGAGGAAGAAACGCCGAAAACGCCCTTCTGCAACGGCTGGAAAACCTTTCAGACCACCCAAACCTCCAACATTCCTAAGGAGAAGACCCTCCGAGACAAGAATCGCGAAGGCTTGGGCTCGACTCAAAAACGTGGAATACAGAAAACTGTCCATGCGACGATACCGTGGGAAGTTCAAACCACAACCAGCCTTGGAAAAAAGGCTTTACAAACCAGAAGCGAAACCTGAGAAATAATTTAGAAAGCATTTATATCCATCGAGACCTATAGTCGAAGAATCCTTATAACAATAAAAAAGAGCTGAGGCTTTAAAGATGTTTGATCATCTCAAATGCGACCTTTGTGGAGAGTGCTTGGTAAAGTGTCAGTATGTTGACTTCAGTTTAGAGGAGGCGAAGGAGGAGATCGAAAAACTCGTTAGAGGGAAGCCCGCTTCTATTCTAAAAGAATGTGTTACCTGTGTTGCCTGTAATCAGTACTGTGAAAAGGGAGCCAACCCATTTGACCTCATCAACCAGATGCAGGAAGAGACAGGCATCTTTGAAGTCAGCGATCAAGCCCTCCAGATGTTTACCGCGGCTGACCTGATGCCTACGGAAGTTATCAACGGCCAGCCCGGAAAACCAGTTATGTCCCTCTGCACGGTAGGAGATGTAATCCCTGGACTTTTTGAGGGGCAACTCTTTGAGGGGATGACGTTCCTAAAGGGGGGAGATTATTTCTGCAAAATAGGCTGGATTCACGCGGGAAGAGAAAGTCCTGTCAGGGATGGCGCCCAAGCTGTTGTAGACAAGCTTGCCGAAACAAGAGCAAAGGAAATCATATTTTATCACGACGACTGTTACGCCATGATGGCTACAAAGGTCAAGGAATACGGGATTCATGTGCCTTTTAAACCAATCCACATAATCGAATATCTGCTTAACTATCTTAAGAAACACAAGGACCAGATAAAGAAGCTGAATTTGAAGATTGCCTACCAGCAGCCCTGCGCTTCTAGGTACACCCCTTGGAAGGACGAATGGCTAGACGAACTTCTCCAACTTATAGGAGTTGAAAGAGTGAAGCGGCGATATGACAGGATTGGTGCCCTCTGTTGTGCAACACCCATTGTGGCTAAAGACCGGGAGAGGGCTGGTGAAATTAAGGATATGAATGTCAAGGATGCCTTGGATGCTGGGGCTGAGGCTATGGTTTTCCTCTGCCCTATTTGCTTCTTGAGTTTAAGGAGAAGGGCAAAGGAGGCAGGATTAAAAACCGTTCATTTAATCCATCTCTGTAGGCTTGCCTTGGGAGAGAAACTTCCTGCTGAAGGAACTTAGAGACAAAACCATGCCTAGTAGTTAGCTTGATCTAGATGTACGCGCATTATTTGCGACTAGAAGTGTGGTAGAAACGAATCTTACTATGTTTTAAGCCTAAAGTAGCCAATGTTTCAGCCATTTTTACGGTTATCAGCAAAGGATCAATCACCGGAACCTCAAGAATCTTGGACATTTCTTCTGAAAAGCCCATCATTCCTCCGCAACCCAAAACAATCGCTTCGGCTCCAAAATCGTCTATTGCTTTCTCGGCTTCTTTAAGCAATTGTTGCCTTACTTTCGCTTTGTCTTTTGTTAGTTTCAGAACTGGCACATCGATGCCGCTTGAATAAGTCAGTCTTTTGGTTAATCCCAGTTCCATGGCCTTTCTCTCGTAAATTGCTCCTGAATTCTTGCCTGTGGAGATTACCGCAAACTTGTTTCCAAGAAGTGAGGCTGTTGTCATGGAGGTTTCTCCGAGGCCCATTACTGGGATGGAAACGCGTTCACGGGCAGCATGGAGCCCGGGGTCATCGAAGCAGGCTATAACAACCGCATTGTATCCCTTTCTTTCAGCTTCTATAACCGCCTCCACTGTGGCTGGCGCCGCTAAGGCTACGTCGTAATGATTTTCTATGGCTTCAGGAGCCTTTTCCAAGTTTACAACATCGATCTTGGTATTCGATGAAACGTATCTAGAGGCGTTTCTTTTAGTCGGCTCGTTCCATTGCTTCGTTGAAACAGGAATCACTATTAGAATTCGCAAAGTATTTTGTTTCTCCATTTAGTTTCAACTCCAAGAAAAGATTTCACTCTTTCATGTTTTTCCAAGTTTTTTGGCGAGCGCTGACAGTTCCGGGTGTGTAAAGCGTCCTTTGTTTGAGATTTGCTTTCCATCCATCCAAATTGAAGCGTTTAAGCAGATTCCATCCGTGTGAGATTTTGCGGGTCCAGCCTTGCCTTTAAAGGATTCAGCCTGGTAGCCTAATCCCCATTCGACGGATCCCCAAACCCTCTCGTCTTCAACTATATATCCACTCAACTTGGCGCCTGGGTTACATCCATAGGAAATGTGGGCGACGTTATACATGGCAGGGTCCTGAAAGTTTGCAAGCCATTTTTCGAAGATTCTTGCTTCCCGGCCTCCCTTCACTCCCTTAACTTTTCCCTTTTTTACCTCCAGAAATATGGGATTTGCTATAAGACCTAGCTCGTCTGGAGGCCAAACTGAACCATCAAAAACTATGGTTCCGTTTATGGTCTCTTCTATGGGCGCCCAATCAACCTGCCCTATTAACATGTATTCGCCGGGCGTTTCTGTCATTATTCCCTCGGATATTACAGGCCTCCTCGATTCGTTTTCAAATTCTATGTCCATGCCCGCTGACGTCGTTATCCTCATTCGTTTGGCTTTCCCTGTCAACTCGGCGATTTTCTCTTGAAAGTGGATGAGGGATGGTATGTCAACCTGGCCGATGCACCTCACCATCATTTCTTTTGTCATGCCTGAAAGGCAGAGATACCGCACTCTGTTCGTTTCCATGGCTTTTTTCCATGGTGTCGAGTATAGGAGGTATTTGTTCGCAAATTCTATCATGATGTCGCAGTTTGCCATTGCGGCGCCTAATGGCTTCGGAAGGTCTGGGTCTGCTGCTTCTCCTACACCTCGGGGCGCTGGATATTGCATTATGGCAACTTTTCCGCCTACATTATGAACTGCCTTTGAAGTCTCTTCTACGATTCTCCAGTCGCTTTCTGTATCTGCGTAAATTAGGACGTTTTCTCCATCCTTCACCTTCACCATATCCCTAACCAGTATTTGAGCTGCCTTCACCAATTCTAAATCTAAACTTGAAGCCAATCCTACTCATCTCCTTATTCTGGAGTCAAATAGCATTCATGTGCTTTTTAATCTTTAGAAATCGGAGGAAACTCCACTTACATCAAAAATTATCCGTTTCTCATTATCGTTTTTCCATCAAGGATTAAGTCTGGGTGGTGAATGATGAAATCTTCGTGGAGATCCGCTGTAACCTTTCCGCCAATGTGAGAATTGTCTCCTACGGCTAGGTGTACTGTTCCTTTAATCTTCTCAGCCTCTAAGACGTTGTCTGGACGCTTGGCATAGGGATTTGTACCTACTCCTAACTCTGCAAGGTTTCTGCGTGAAATGTACGGTTCCTCCTCTCTTTCGGGAGAAAGAAGATCTCTAAATGTCTTCCCTATGTCTCCGCCGCCAATGATGTCGGTGACTTTTCCATCTTTGAAGATCAAGGTCATATTCTCTTTTAAATCCGGGTACCATCCCTTATCAATGACAACTTTCCCCTTGGCTGTTCCTTCAACTGGAGCAATGTAAGCTTCGCCGGATGGTAGATTTCCCCAGGCACCCTTTTCTGTGTAAATACCGGTATCCAATCCTCCTTCTCTTCCTGCAATGCTGAACTTTATGTTTGTTCCTTCCTTTGATTTAACCACCGCTTCGTTTGCTGCGGTTAGTAGTTTCGCTATTTTTTTCGTTTCTTCAGCAATTTTCTCGTAATCCGCAGCCATAGGACCACCTGCATAGAACATTTCTGGAAGGAAGTTAGGCATACTTGCGATGCGAGTCCCGGCTTTGCAGGCTTCCTCACGGGCGTTTGTGTGAGAGAGGGAATAACTTGTGATCGCAATAACCACATCAGCCCTTTTCATTTTTTCTTCAACTTCCTTTCCCGGGTCGGCGCTGTGTCTGCCAACGGAGGGATAAGCATAAAACTCGACGGGGCAGTTGGGAAACTTTTCGACGGCAATTTCGCTGACAATTTTGGCGAGTAACGATCTGCGAAGCATGTCAGCGATTTTTTTGCTGTTCATTTTTTCCCATTCTTTTTGTGTGGGAAGGTCGGTGACTATCAGAAGTTTTTCTCCGCTTTTTACTCCCATGTTCACTCGAAACATGTTGATTACCCCTTTTTCAATATCAGCCCTTTCTATCAAAATTCATCTCTCCGCATAAGTCATGGGTTTAGACATCTTAATCTACATATATTTGTTATTCAAAGAGTAAGGCTTTTCTTGGCGTTGTATGAACACCTTAGCGGAGGGTTAACCTTGAAAATCCTAACTGAAAAGGATGTTGAACATCTAATCGTCGGAGCCGCAATACTAGGCACTGGTGGTGGAGGAGACCCTGAAAAGGGCTTAGAAATGTTAAAGAAGGACCTTAAGGAAGGACGAAAACTGGCAATAGTAAGTTTGGATGAAGTGCCCGATGACGCTTTGATTGTCTGTCCCTACTTCTGTGGAAGCATAGCTCCATCAAAAAAGAAGCGCAAACCCGTTGTGTTTAAAGACCCTATGGCCGTAGCTTTTGAAAAGATGGAGAAACACATGGGAAAGAAGGTCTTCGCACCCGTGGCAGTCGAGTTAGGAGGAATAAACACTGCCATACCATTGCACGTAGCGTCCCTGATGAACCTTCCCCTTCTCGACGGCGACTATCTTGGAAGGGCTGCTCCCGAGTTGCTCCACTCCTCAGCCAACATCTTTGGAATTTCTCTGTTACCCTGCGTTGCGGTAAGTGAAGGTGGCGACATCGTTATAGTCGAGAGATACGCGGATCTAAACGAATACGAGGCCATCGTTAGGAGTTTATCTGTGGTGGCTGGAGGCTTCGTGGCAGTTATCGATACTCCCATTGATGGAAAAGTCGCAAAGAAAGTTGTAATCAAAGACACGGTATCTAAATGCATTACGGTTGGCAAAACCGTGAAAGAAGCCAATGCGGCTGGACGAGACCCCATAGCTGAGCTTGTAAAGTGTTTAAACGGTTTTCTCCTTTTCAAAGGCGTGGTTAAAAATTACGAATGGGAGGACCGGGAAGGTTTCCTTTACGGCGAGGCAACCTATGAAGGAGTCGAGAAATGGAAGGGACACGAGCTTAAGATATGGATTAAAAATGAGAACATAATCGCTTGGAGGGACGGCAAGGTTATAGCCACGGCTCCGGATCTAATATGCGTAGTAAACGAGAAGGGATACGCCATAACCAATGCGGAGCTGAAGGAGGGAATGAAAGTAGTTGTCATAGGTGCCAAGGCTCCAGAAGTGTGGCTTACCCCAAAGGGAATAGAGCTTTTTGGTCCAAAACACTTCGGCTTCAGCTTTGATTATACACCGATAAAAGGATAGAGAAACCGCTTCGACTCTTAGACAGCTTTGTGACATGCCACAAAATGTTTGTGTTCAGCCTCAACCAGCTCAGGCTTCTTAGTTTTGCATACGTCCATTGCGTGTGGACACCTTGGATGGAACCTACATCCTGAGGGTGGATTCACGGGGCTTGGAACTTCCCCCTTCAACATCATTCTTTTTTCCTTTTTGACATCTAATTCTGGTACTGGAATAGCAGATAGCAAAAATTGGGTGTAGGGATGTAGGGCGTTTTCCCACATTTTGGGGGCCTCTACTCTTTCTACAATGTTGCCCACATACATTATGGAAATTTCGTCACTGATGTATCCTACAACGCTTAGGTCGTGAGATATGAAGAGGTAAGAAAGGTTAAACCGGTCCTGGAGGTCCTTGAGTAGTTCCAGAATTTGAGCCTGCACCGAAACGTCTAAGGCTGATGTTGGCTCGTCTAGCACCAAGAACTTAGGGTTTAGAGTTATTGCCCTTGCTATTGCAACCCTCTGGTTTTGTCCTCCACTCAGCTCGTGGGGGTACCTCCATAGGTGCTCCTCCTTTAAACCCACAAGTTTCAGCAACTTTAGGGCTTCCTCATCTATCTCCTCTCGGGACGCACGGGTAAAAGCCTTAATCCCCTCAGCTACTTGATCTCTAACGCACATTCTTGGGTCTAGAGAGGAGAAGGGATCTTGAAAGACAATACGCATATGTTTTCTTAGCTTCCTTAGCTCCTTCTTTCCTAGACCCGTTATCTCCGCTCCATCGAAGAAGATTTTCCCATCTGTGGGTTCAATTAGCCTGATAATGGTTTTGCCCAGCGTCGTTTTCCCACAGCCAGATTCACCGATGAGTCCGTGTGTACTTTTAACCCCTACGTCTATGTCTACTCCATCCACTGCCTTAACGTATCCAACCGTTCTAAATAGCCACTTCCTGAACGGGAAGTACTTCTTTAAGTTTTGCGCCTCAACTAGCGTTTTACCCAAATTTTGTATCTCCACTCTCCACTAGGTAGCACGATACTAGGTGATCCCTACCAACTTTAATTACGGGTGGGGACTTTGTTCTGCATATGTCCATGGTGTGCGGGCATCTTGGATGGAACCTACATCCTGTAGGCGGTTCTAATAGGTCTGGAACCATTCCGTTTATCACGTGTAATTTTTTGCCTCTCTTGCTTGGGGTTGGTATGGACGGTAGGAGGGCTTTGGTGTAGGGGTGCAAGGGATTAGTTAGGAGTTCCCTTAGCGGCGCTATCTCAGCCATGTTCCCTGCGTACATAACGCCAACTCTGTCACACATTTCGGTGACTATTCCAAAGTCGTGTGTAATGAATAACACTGAGGCTCTTGTTTCCTCCCTACATTTCTTGATCAGCTCTAGGATTTGAGCCTGTATAGTAACGTCTAGGTTGCTTGTAGGTTCATCCGCTATCAACAGGTCTGGATTTGAGGAGATCGCTATGGCTATCATGACCCTCTGCTGCATTCCACCACTTAACTCGAAGGGATAGGAGTTCATCAACCTCTCTGGATCTGGCAACCCGACAGATTTTAGGAGGTTGACACCCTTTCTGTAGGCTTCTTTTTTGCCGATCTTCTGATGAGTGAGTATCACGCGAACGAGCTGGTCCTTAATTTTGAAGATGGGGTTTAGTGAGGTGGAGGGATCTTGGAAAATCATGGAGATTTCCTTGCCCCTTATGTTTTGCATTTCTTTTTCGCTCTTATCTAGAAGATTTTCACCTTTGAAGATCACCTTGCCATCTAAGATCATGGCGTTTTCTGGAAGAAGCTTGATAACTGCAAGGGAGGTAACGGTCTTTCCGCAACCTGTCTCTCCCACAAGCCCAAAAACTTCCTCTTTACCCACATCGAAGCTAACGCCTTCTAGGGCTTTCACGGTGCCGTAGTAGGTGTCAAAGTGGAGCACAAGATTCTTAACTGAAAGGAGAGTTTTCATGGTTTCTCACAGGAGCCTCCTTATTATCCTAAGTCTTGGGTCTAAGGCCTTTCGCAGTCCATCCCCCAAAAGATTGAAAGCCATGACAGTAACGAAGATGGCTAATCCTGGAAAAGTCGCGTACCACCAGTAATTCCTAATATATGTTCTTCCAAGGTTCACCATTAACCCCCACTCCGGCGTCGGTGGTTGAGCTCCAAGACCAAGAAAACTGAGAGCTGAAGTCAACAAGATTGCTGAGCCTACATCCATGGTAGCCTGCACGATTATGGGCGCTAACGAGTTTGGGAGTATATGCCTAAACACTATGGGCAGTTCGCCCACGCCGAGTCCCCTGGCCGCCTCAACAAAGGGTCTTTCTCTTAAAGAGGCGGCTTGGGCTCTCATCAATCGGGTGTACCATGGCCACCATGATATGGCTATGGCGATCATGGCGTTTGTTAAAGAATATCCTAGGGTTGCTGCGATTGCTATGGCTAGTAAAAGGGGTGGAAGAGCCAGGAACATATCAGTTATCCTCATTATCGTCTCGTCTAACGCTGTCCCCCTAAAGTATCCAGCTATAACTCCAAGGGGGCATCCGATGAGTAGTGATAAGGTGACCACTACGAGGCCGGCCATAAGGGAGATTCTGGCACCCATGAGCACTAGGCTGAAGACATCTCTGCCCAGATAATCGGTTCCAAAAAGGTGGCTGAGGCTTGGAGGAAGAAACTTATAGCCTGGGCGGGGGGTCCCCCATATATCGCTTTTGTAGGGCGCAATAAAAGGTGCGAAGATTGCTGTGAAGATGATTATTAAAATTATCGCTAAGGCGAACATGGAGAGGAGGTCGCTTCTAAGCACGTGAGCTATAATTTCCAACTCACCGAACCTGCGTCTTTTCACCGGCTTGCTAGATTCTTCACTTGTCAATCCGTCATCACCTAATATCTGACCCGTGGGTCTATCACGGCTTGGAAGATATCCAGAATTAGGTTGATTGCCACGTAAAATACGCAGATAAAGATGGTTACTCCAACAATGACGGGATAGTCAATGCTCGAGAGGGCGTAGGTTAGATATGAACCAATACCGCCCCAAGAGAAAATGAACTCAACAAGGAAGGCTCCAGTAATGGAGTACGCGAAGGAGAGACCTAAGGCTGTTAAAGCAGGTACAATAGAGTTCTTTAGGGCAAACCTAAAGACTATCGTCCTTTCTGGAATTCCGCTAGCCCTAGCGGCCCTGATATAGTTCTCCCTCAAGACTTCTATCATTGAAGCCCTGACCATTCTTGTGCAGAGGCCCAAGGGATAGGCGGCTATGGTTATTGCTGGCAGTATCAGGTGGACTAAGGCGTCCGTGAAGGCGGGCAAGTTGCCTGTCACTAAACTATCAATTAGGTAGAAGCCCGTTATCCTCGTTATCGGGTTTTCAAGGGCTATCTCAGGGCTTATCCTCCCAGTGAGCGGTAGGATTCCCAGCATTCCAAAGAAGACTATTTGAAACACTATGCCAAGCCAGAATACGGGCATGGACGCCCCCGCGATGGAGACGGTTCTTGTGAGATGATCTACAAGTTTATTCTCCTTAACAGCAGAAATGACTCCTAGCGGTATGCCTAAAGCCAGGGCGATGATGAAACTCGCAATGACGAGTTCCATGGTGGCGGGAAGGCGAAACAAAATGTCTGATAATATGTCGCTCTTAAATCTGATGGATTCTCCTAAATCCCCGCGCAGGAAATTTGTAAGGTAGGAGAAGTATTGGACGTATAGGGGCTTGTCTAAGCCAAGCATCTCACGTGCTCTTGCAATCTGTTCAGGGCGTGGATGTTGACCAACCCAAAGTACTTCTGGATGTGACGGAACTACCCTAGATAGAAAAAAAGTGATGGAGATTGTTCCGAGTATCACTAGAACGGATAGGATAATCCTCTTGGATACGTAGGTGAGTAGCCCCATTTGCGCTTCACCAAGTAAGGCATTATGTAGAAGCATGGTATTAATGAAT
>Ga0315314_1001124_pt1 | contig 25068 bp, 31 predicted proteins | sample TDP9_MG_FD_203631 | JGI IMG/M metagenome (GOLD analysis project Ga0315314, IMG submission 203631) | Freshwater sediment microbial communities from Lake Towuti, South Sulawesi, Indonesia - TDP9 | ecosystem: Environmental > Aquatic > Freshwater > Lake > Sediment | place: Indonesia: South Sulawesi... | reverse complement strand
GTTGTGATCCCGTCAGCCCCAGTTGGAATTGAAGCTCAAGGGACCGCCCACAGGATGGATGGAGTTCCAATAATGCTCAAGAAGCTGAAAGACCCTCCGGCCGGGATCAAATCTGATGTGGAGATAATCCAGATGATACTAGACCGTCTAAGAACACTGAAGGGGCTGAGTTGACATGAGCAGGATCAAGAGTTTCAGGGAACGGGGGGAGATAATCAAGTCTGAGACTAAGAATGAGATAACATTGGAGCGGAGGCTACTGGTTCAGAAGTATCAGCTGGTCTGGCACAGAGAGAACTGCATCGGATGCGGCATATGTGCTGACATGTGTCCGAAAGAAGCAATACGATACATATCTGCGGAATTCAAGGCGGGACGAAGAGTCTCAGATCGACCTAAGATTGACTTTGACCCCGACAAATGTGTGCTGTGTGGCGAATGCGTTGTCTCTTGCCCCATGAACGACGCTCTCGTCATGACATTGGACGGCAAGAAGTTCGTTCCGGTTATAGAAGAGAATGCGTTCGCCATGGTGACTCGAAAGACGAGTCTGTAGAGAGGAGGTGAGACATGTGAACGACGAAATAGTCGTAAGGAACGGGTTTGTCTTCGATCCCGCCAATCGGATTGATGGAGACAAAATGGACATCTTCGTTCGCGGCGGGAAGATTGTCGAGAACGTTGATGAGGACAGCGCCAAGGTGATAGATGCTTCCAATATGCTTGTCATGGCTGGCGGCGTGGACATACACAATCTCAGCTAGAGATGTATAGAGCCACATCGCCGGTTCTAAGGTGAACGCGGGAAGGATCCTAAGACCAGAGGACCATGTCAAAGACGTTGAAACAAGAACAGCTGTAACCAGGTCTGGAGTAGGGTACTCGATTCCTTCGACACTTACAACTGGTTATCGATACGCCAGAATGGGGTACACGACTGTGATGGAGCCTGCGACTCCCCCCTTGAAGACGAGGCATACGCATGAAGAATTGAACGATATTCCAATGGTCGACAAGGCGTGCTTCCCGGTCTTCGGGAACAACTGGCTAGTCATGGAGTATCTCTCAAAAGGAAAAGTCGATGAGTGTGCGGCATTTGTGGCGTGGATGCTCCGAATGACAAAGGGATACGCTGTCAAGATAGTGAACCCGGGCGGCATTGAGGCATGGGCTTGGGGAAAGAACGTTTCAAGCCTAGACGACCAGGTTCCTCACTTCAACATAACCCCCCGCGAGATCTTGCGCGGACTCTGCAAGGTCAACAGACTACTGAACCTTCCTCACGCTATCCATGTCCATCCAAACAATCTTGGAAAGCCTGGGAACTTCGAGACTACAATCGAAACAATGGATTGTCTGAGGGATCTGTCGGCCGGGAAGCCCGTTCTGCACATGACTCACGTTCAATTCGAGGGATATGGAGGAAAGGATTGGTTTTCGGTCACTTCAGAAGCCTCAGAAATAGCTGACTATGTCAACGGCCATGACCATGTGACCGTAGACATGGGCCAGATAATCTTCACCGACACAACGACAATGACCGCAGACGGACCTTTCCAGTATCAACTTCACCTTCTAAGCGGAAACAAATGGATGAACTTCGATGTTGAGATCGAGTCAGGAGCAGGAATCGTTCCCTTTACGTATAAGCGTTCAAACGCAGTGAACGCGGTCCAGTGGGCCGTCGGTCTGGAACTGGCCCTGCTCGTCAAGGATCCTTGGAAGGTCTACCTGACCACAGACCATCCCAACGGAGGACCTTTCACCTCTTACCCAAGGGTCATTTCATGGCTGATGAGCAAGAAGGCAAGGGAGAGAATCGTCTCAAGGATCCCAAGAGGAGCCAGGAGAAGAACGTGCTTGGAATCGATCGACAGAGAACTTACATTCTCCGAAATAGCAGTCCTCACTAGGGCGGGTACAGCAAAAGCTCTTGGACTGAAGGATAAAGGTCATCTTGCAGTGGGCGCAGACGCTGATATAGCTGTGTATCCATTAAACCCGAAGCTTGTTGATCCGTCAAATGATTACAGGACGCTGGTGAAAGCGTTCAAGAACGCTTCGTACGTCTTGAAAGGAGGTCAAATCGTAGTCAGCGAGGGATCCATCGTGAAGTCAATTGATGGAAAGACCTTCTGGGTTGATGCGAAGACTCCGGCTGATCTTCTTTCTTCGATGCTGCCCGAATTCGAGTCGAAGTTCGCGGAATATTATACCGTGAGACTGGAGAACTACGCCATCCAAGAGAGCTATCTCTCACAATCAGCCCCAGTGCCCATTGTTAGGTAGAGTGAAGGTGAAGCGGTTGAGGCAACTCATTCTGGATTTGAAAAGGCCGCTCTCTGTGCCTACCGTAGCCGAGGTAATCTCACCCGATATTCTCTTTGAGAAGTCGCTTGAGGAGATGGGCACACTTAAGGTATGGGAAGGGAATCGACAAGTCAGCCTCGGTGACATGTTTACGATAAAAGGCGAGACAGGTGGCCCTGCGTCCGAACTCTGTGTCGTAGTCCGCGGAGACGTAAGGAAGGTGCGGCGCCTTGGATATCGGATGAAGTCGGGTTCGCTGAAGGTTGAGGGGCATGCGGGTATGTACGTGGGTGAGGAGATGTGTGGGGGATCGATCTCTGTCAAGGGAAATGCTGGGTCTTGGTTAGGATCAAAGATGACCGGTGGAACTATTGAGGTCTATGGAGACGCAGGCGACCATGTCGGCGCAGCGTACAGAGGAAGCCGTAATGGAATGAAGGGCGGCCAGATAGTCGTGCATGGAAGCGCAGGTGTCGAGACGGGATGCTGGATGAGAGACGGGATCATCCGGATAAAGCGAAACGCCGGAATGTTTCCGGGGATTCACATGTGCGGCGGCATAGTCCTTGTAGAAGGGGACTGTGACGGCAGGGCTGGAGCCGGAATAACCGGCGGCCGAGTCATCATTTGCGGAAGGATGGAGAACGTGCTCCCAAGCTTCGCGATCGAGGAGATTAGAGATAGAGTGAGAGTGGGTGACGAGAGGATTGAAGGACCTTTCTACGTCTTCCAAGGCGACGTCGGAGGCACGGCGACTGGAAGAGTATTCGTCAGCGTTACCAGAAATCCACAGTTGAAGTCGTGCGAGAAATACTTGGAGACATGGTAGGGGATCGTTTGACGCTAAGTGTGAACAAGAAAGCGTTGCAGCTAATCGATAAGGCGATAGAGAAGAGAGAGGAGCTTCGTATCGAGGTTAGCACTGGCCCCCTCGGATGCACTGTTGTCGATACGGGAATCAGAACATCAGGAGGATACGCGGCTGGCAAATTGACTACCGAAATATGCCTTGGTGGTTACGGTTCCGCGTTGACAACCTCGATGGACTATGGCAGCTTGGCTTTGCCAAGCATCTTTGTTGAGACGGACTTCCCAGCAATTGCGACCTTGGGATCGCAGTTCGCAGGCTGGAGCATAAAGACGAAAGACTATTTCGCCATGGGATCAGGTCCGGCAAGAGCATTGTCAAAAAAGCCCAAGGAGATCTATGAGCAGATACAGTATGAAGACCACTGCGACTCCGCCGTGATCGTGCTGGAAGCTGATTCGCCACCCACGGAGGAAGCTGTCAGAACGATAGCAAGTGAGTGTGAGGTTTCGCCAAGGAACCTCTACACAATCGTGGCGCCGACATCGTCTATTGTTGGGTCGATCCAGATAAGCGGAAGGATCGTTGAAACGGGAATCCACAAGCTCTCTCAGGTTGGGTTGGATCCGAAGTTGGTCGGCTACGGATGTGGGTATGCTCCCATCCCGCCGGTACATCCAAAGGCCGCTAGAGCCATGGGAAGGACAAATGACGCACTGTACTATGGCGGAGTGACATTCTACACGGTCGCCTTTGAGAGTGACGAGCAACTCAAGAGTATTGTATCAAGAAGCCCGTCAACGACAGCAAGTGTCTACGGCAAGCCATTCTATGAGATTCTCAAGGCAGCCGAATTCGACTTCTACAAGATAGACCCAAACCTCTTCGCACCGGCCGTAGTCTCAGTGAACAACACTAAGACTGGCGCAACCTTCAAGGCAGGAAAGATCAACACAGAAGTCCTAAGGCAAACGATGAACATCGTTGATGTGTAGACGCTGAGTAACCAGAAGGTAGCCAAGACTGTACCTGTGATCGAACCTGTCGCCCGCGCAATGCGATCCTCCTCATAGAAGTGTCACAATGGTCTCACATCAGCCCGCGAGGCGAGCAGAGGGCCTCTTGGCTCAGCTTAAAACAGCAATCGTGAAGGGACAAGGTCCGACCGCTGTCGCCATTGCGGAGGAGGCAATCGCCCGTAGCATATCGGCAGATTCAATGATCAAGACTATTCATGAGAGCATGACAGAAGTCGACGAACTCTATCGCTCGCACGAGTACTTCATGTCTGAGGTGGCTTCCTCAGCCGCTGTAGCTGAAGAGATATTCAAAACGATTGAGCGCACTCTTAAGGCTCGGACCGGAAGACCAATCGGAACCATAGTCATAGGTTCCGCTAGAGGAAACATCCAAACTCTGGGAAAGAACATAGTAGCAGCAATGCTCAGGGCCTCGGGCTTCACTGTTGTAGACCTGGGGGCTGACGTGTCACCCCCCAGATTTGTGGAAGAGGCTGAGAAGACTAAGGCCGACATTATCGCGGTTTCCTTAACGATTGAAGAAACGCTTCCATCTCTTCAAGATCTGAAACAAGAAATTAGGCGGAAAGGTCTTGAGGGAAAGGTGAAGGTTATGATCGGAGGCAAAGCGGTTTCTGAGGAAGTGAAAGACCGCTTCCAGTTTGACGCGTATGCGCGCGATGGAGCAGAATCGGTCATCAAGGCAAAGGACCTTGTTGCCGCGAAGCATCAGAGAGGTCGATCTTAGCCATACAGCACTTCTGCTTCAGCCTAGTTTCCGGCCACACAAGCTAGGCTCATAGTAATCCTTCAGAATATCTTGTAGATTGGATGGTCCTTTGTGAGGGGTTTGATCCCATGCTTTCTTGCCTGATAGGCGATCATGGCGTCGGCCATGGCACAAGCCGGAAAGACATACTTGGCCGCCTTTAGGGGACCGTAGATCAGGAAGTTTGCTCCCATTAGCTGAAGGGCAACGTTGGCGGAAGCGTCACAGCTGTCAAAGCCTCTCTTCCAAGTGGAATCCATCTTGGAACGTTTCCATTCGTATGTGGCGTTGGCTGGTGAGCATCCTGTTGGATATCCGAACGTTTCATGTACAAGACGTATCGCTTCTCCGGCAAGAATTATGCTTGGAACGTCAAGCACAACGGTGTCGATAAGCGGTCTTGCTACATCTGCCCTTTCAACGAGTCTCAAGAGCCCCCCCTTGTCTTTCTCTCCCTTGAGAGCCCTTACACGTCCCTCCGGTGTGAAGTCGGATTTATCGTAAGCCATGACAACAGCTGATTCGATTCTATGATCTTTCAAGGCGGCAAGCTCCTCGTCAGAAGTGTCCGGCGAGATGGCATCGTATATGAGTCTGGAGCGTATCCCCAGTCGCTCAGCTTCTTCTAGACCTTCAAGCCGCGTCTGGGTGTCCGAGCCGTCTAGCAGGATGGGACAGTCAGCCACATCAGCTATGAACCGCAAATAGTTTTTCATCGCCTCGGGATAGTATCCCATGATGTCTAGCACCAGTGGATTTCCTGTCCTCTCTGAAAGGGACTTAGCTTCGCGAATGATCTCAGCGGTTCGCACTCTGTCGAATTCGCCTCGTTGATGATTTCTGACCTCGATCTGCCGACTATAGAATAGGCTGCCGATGAGAACGGTCGGTAGCTCGCCAAGACTGCCTCCTATCTTCATTCCAGATATTTCGAATACTTTCACAGGAATTCTATGCCAAGCCATCTCAGGTCGCCTAGAAGTAAGTCATGTGCATAAGGCGATAAGTAGGATGTTGTTTGTTCTCGCCTTGTCCGATCTTGCTTAACAATCCTCCTTCTGGCATTCTAGCATATGTGTGATGCTTCCCTATTCAAGACTTGGCTCGCCATGCATGGAGGCGTCAACAAGAGGAATCCACACCTCTACGCCGCAACCTTCCAAACCCTTTGCGACATGAGAACCCAGTCAGACCCGGAGAAATTCCGGAACATCGTCAAAATGTGTCTCAGCAACAACATTCAACAATAAGAACGAACGGTTTTTTGTAGGGAATTGACCCCTATCCCTTTTAGATCAGACGCAAAGTCCATGATAATTTCATTAAGAAACCGTCTATCCTCAAAAGAAGTCTTCTTTATTCGCAGGCGTTCCGGTTCCATTCCAATAGCTTCAAGCCACTTCTTCGTTTCCTCCATCCTTTTCTCAGCAACTGAGGCGCCAAAAGCGTAGTGACAATCTGAGTTGGGGCAGCTTATGATTAGGACGCCGTCTGCTCCCATCCGGAAAGCTTGGAGAATGTGTAACGGGTCTACCCTTCCCGAGCATTTCACTTGGACTAAGTTGGATTTTCGGTGTTCTTTGAGCTGGTCGGTGTTTCCATTGAAAGCCCAACTACAGACAAAGACCAATAAACGCGGTTCGTTGCTCCTCCATGTTTCTTGAGCTTCTTTTATTGAGGTAAGGATTCTCTCGTTCGTAAGGTTGCTCATGGAGATCGCCATCGCTGGGCATTCAACTGCGCATGTTCCGCAGCCCTTGCAGAGTGCAGAATCCACTTGGGCGACGGATTTTTCAACCTTTATGGCTTCATACTGACAGACTCCTTCACAGTTGGCACACGCAATGCATTCGTCTTCATCTATTAGCACGTCGTCTGGTTCGCATAGGTCTTCCATTTCAAGACATTGGGTACATGGTCCACAGAACAAGCAGCGTTGAGCTTCTTTTATGCCGGTGCCCGCATCGAATCCCAGCTCAACCTCTTGGAAGTTCCGAAAGCGTTGGGGCGGAGTAAGACAGGGCGCGGCCTGTCTAGGTTTCTTCTCCAATAGCTTTTCGCTTGTAACCCATGTTGTTTCGTAGATCTTTTCTTCTCTTCCCGCTTTCAAGTCGGACCCTTTGAGGTAGCGGTCTACGGAAAATGCAGCTTTCTTGCCGGCTGCTATGGCCTCTATCACTGATGCTGGTCCTGTGACTGCGTCTCCTCCTGCGAATACTCCGGGCACCTGTGTTTCAAGCGTGACAGGGTCAACTATGATTGTGTTTCCTTGTGTGGCTTTAACGTTCCTAGGCAAGAAGGAGATGTCTGACGTTTCCCCTATTGCCAGTATCACCGTGTCAACCGGAACTGTGAACTCTGAACCTTCCATGGGTATCGGACGTCTTCTGCCTGTTTCGTCAGACGGTCCTAAGCTCATTCGAATGCATTCTATTGAGCGGACTTTCCCATTTTTACCGATGAACCTTTTTGGAGAAGCCAAGAAAACAAAGGTCACGCCTTCCAGTTTTGCCTCTTCAACTTCCCGGTGATGCGCAGGCATTTCCTCCTCTGACCGTCTGTATATCACGGTCACTTCGCTAGGGCCTAGGCGCTTAGCGGTTCTAGCCGCGTCAATAGCAACGTTTCCTCCGCCTATCACTGCCACCTTACCGTTGAGGTCAATGTGTTCTCCAGAGTTCACAGTCCTCAGAAATTCAAGCGAGTGGAATACGCCCTCTAAGTTTTCGCCTTCGACATTTAGGCTTAAGCACTTCTGAGCGCCGATGGCTATGAAAACTGCTTCGTAACCTTCGTCTAACAAGCTGTCTATTGTTATGTGTTTACCCAGTGCTACGTTTGTTCTTATCTCCAAACCTAACTCAGTAAGGTGTTGAATTTCGATGTCAAGTATTTCCTTGGGAAGACGATACGCTGGTATGCATTCTCTTAGCATACCGCCGGGTTTGGAGGCTTTTTCGAAGACTGTGACTGGATATCCCATTTTGACAAGTTCGTGGGCCGCAGCAAGCCCGGCGGGACCTGAGCCGATTATGGCTATCTTTTCATCGTACTTTCTTGGTACTAGTTTTGGTTTCTCTTTTTTTCCTGCTTTGAGCTCGTAATCTGCAGCAAGTCGTTTTAAGGCTCGAACACTCAGGGGTTCGTCTGTGTCTTTTCTCGTACATGCTTCTTCGCATGGGCTGAAGCACACTCTTCCACAGACTGCCGGGAGAGGAATGTACTTTCTTATGACTTCTAGGGCTTCTTTGAATTTTCCTTTGCTTATGAGGGCAATGTAGGCCTGAATGTTTATTTCGGCGGGACAAGCCTTGCGGCAGGGAGGATACAATTGGTCGGCAATTTTGTCAATGTGCATGCCGTTGACCTCAGATGTCCTTCAACAGTGATTGTGAAGAAATTTAAGGAATACGATCTTTCGACCAAACGGGTTTCAAATCCAAGTTGGCCAGATCTAGGGATGCCGGCGACTCAACATGCTGGAAGTTGACTTCGAGTCATGAACTAATGAATTGCACTTTGGAAATCGTTTGAGTGCCACCGCACGTGCACGGGAACACTGACGCAGGGATTTCACGCATACAGGCGCCTACACCCGTCCCGTACATCGCAGAGTCTTCGAACATCCATCTGTGGAAATATATATTTGACGTAACAAGACGTACGGTACATCGCACTGTGTGGTGGGGCCTTTGATAGTGACTGAGCAGAAGCCTCTTGAAGAGATCACTGGCGCGGTAGGTGATTTCGACAATATCTTGATCGTTGGATGTGACGGATGCGCTGGAGTATATCAAGTTGGGGGTGAAAAACAGGCAGAGATCCTAGGGCTGCTTCTTAGCATGGAAAGAGAACTCAAGCATGAAAAGAATGTCAAAACAAAGGCGACAAGCGTTCTCCGTCAGTGTGACAGGCGGATAGTTGCCACATCTCTTCGTCCACTTGTTGATGAATGCGGAGCTATCATTACGTTGGCGTGCGGAGCTGGCGCCCAAACGATGGCCGAGGTTTTCAATAGGAAGCTCGTCGTTCCCGGGGTCAACACGAAATTCATCGGAGCGCAGGATCGTGAAACTGGGCGATTCTATGAGCTCTGTAGCGCCTGTGGAGACTGCCTACTTCTCGAGACCGGGGGCATTTGCCCTCTGACCCGCTGCGCGAAGGCTCTCCTGAATGGGCCATGCGGTGGACAGGCAAAGGGGAAGTGTGAGGTAGGCGGGTGGAAGAAGGACTGCGCTTGGGTTCTTATCTACAATAGGTTGAAGGAGAGGGGGCGCCTTGACCTTTTCACGAAGTTTCGGCTGCCGAAGGATTTCAGAGAGTCCGGTCATCCACGCGAACTCGAAAGATAGATGGGTAGTGTGACGAATAGTGAGAGAAGCGTATAGTGAACTTATGAGGTCTCTAGGAGAGAGCAGATTCACTTTCACTGGCGAGCTTGAACCTGTCAAGACAACGAACCTTCATGAGACACTTGAGGGGGCAAGATCTCTGAAGGGGCACGTCGTCGCGGCCAATGTCACCGACAACCCAACTGCATTTGCATACATGAATGCGCTCGTTCCTTGCTACATAATCCAAAGAGACGTCGGTCTGGAGGCGGTGTATCAGGTCACGGTGCGAGACCGGAACAGGCTAGCTCTGGTCTCTGACCTACTGGCAGCCTCAGCTCTAGGCATTAGGAACGTTCTCGCATTGACAGGGGATCACATAGTTGTGGGAGACAATCCCCAAGCGAAACCTGTCTATGACCTCGACTCAGCCACCTTCGTGTACCTTCTAAGAAAGATGATGGATGAGGGGATAGATCTGAACGGCAACAAGATCGATCAGCCCCCAAAGTTCTGTATTGGCATGGCAGCAAACCCGAACGCGGACCCACTGGAGCCAGAGATCCTAAAGATAGAGAGGAAAGTCAAGCTCGGAGCCCACTTTGTCCAGACACAAGCTGTCTACGACGTAGAATTGGCGAAGAAGTTCATGGATGCCGTGTCTTACCTGAAGGTTCCAGTGCTTATTGGAGTCGCCCCGTTCAAGTCAATTGCAATGATGGAGTGGATGGTAAAATTCGTGCCGGGCATACTAGTCCCACAGGAGATCCAAGATAGGTTGAAGAAGGCTAAAGAGCGAGGAGGAAAGGAAGCGGTATACGAAGAGAACATCGATATCTTCGGCGAGCTCATCAAGGACATCAAGAAGACTACTAACGCCTCAGGCATCCACATAATGACCATTGGTTTCGAGTGGATAGTTCCAAAGATCATCGACCGATCTGGGACTCGATCAGGCTAATGGTTTTCACAACACTGGGATACGGAAAAGTAGATGTGTAGTGGTAGTAGGAAGATGCTAGCTACAAACCAAGAACGAAGACCTCCAGTGATAGGCAATGGAAACGGAGCGCACAAAAAAAAGAGAGATAACTGCAGCGATATCTGACGACCTTGATAGGTACCTTGCTTTTCTTGAGAAGCGTCGGATAATCAAGAGCAAGGAGGACGCAGTAAACACCGCGCTGGAGTTCTACAAGATGTTCGCGGTACACGACTGGTTGCCTCCGCTGTATCGGATGGCAGGAAGCCGTGTCGTGATCTTGGATGTGGGCTCACTTCGTGACCTCTTCCATGCAATGTCGAGCCGTGAAATACATACCGCGGCTAGAATGGCCGCGTTGAAGAGGAAGACGCTGAATCCACTTCTTCAAGGAGTAGATCTCTCGAACCCTGAGAACTGGGACCTCATCTTGAAGGAGCTGGATGTGATGGGCTGGGGGAGATTCTCAAGGGCAGGTCGCGAGATCAGGATTGAACATCCTGCTCTTCCTGTCCCCTTCTTGTTGGGCTACCTAGAGACGATGTTTGGAGCTAAGCTCAAGGAACACAGGACAAGGATTCCAGAGCTCATAGTATTGTTAGCTGAGCCAGAGAGAAAGCTGCGAGCTTCCTTCTAGTCTACAGACCTGTCCAAGGGCATCGCTTGTAAGGACCAATGACTATCGTAACGATAGTGCCCAAGATTCCCTCGAGCTTCAGTTCAGACTCGAGAAAGGCATTGAGGTCTTCCATCTTCTCAAATATCACTTCAACCATGATGTCGATGTCGCCACTGGTTCTGTAGAGAACTTGGACATCAGGATGCTTGGACAAGTGATCGACAATTTCCTTGAGCCTAGCTGGCTGAACCCTCAGCCCCACGAATGACTTGATCACTCTTCCAAGCTTATGGTAGTCTAGAACTACAGTGAAACGCTGGATGTACCCGTTCTTTATGAGCTTCTCAATTCTCTTTCGCACAGTGGCTTCGTTGGCTCCGATCCCTCTTGCTATCTTGACGACAGGCTTCCTTGCGTCCGTTTGAAGCTCCCTAATTATCTTCATGTCCAAGGTGTCAATAATCGACATATCTCAACCAGTCCTATCCGAAAACCATTAGGGCAGCCACTAGATTATTAACGGTTTCGTATCGAGTTCGAATGAGAAGTGAGACTCCTTATCGAGGAATGCGCTCGAAAGACGGGTCGATGCGACGAATTCCATTGCATCTGAGCGTTCTTTGTGCCGATCAATACTGTCTGCTGGATTCCGATTGCCAGAATTCGTATCCCAAATGCTTATTTCCGTATGGCGCACTACAGGTATTTGCTGGTTGTGCATAATGGGAGTAGAAGAAGCGGTTAGAAATATTCCGGCATCCCTGTGGAAGACGGCTTCAGAACGAATGATTGATATGATTCTCAACTCTTCAAACGCTGACAACATGCCCAGCGACCTTGCCAAGACCATCCTATACTACTGGCAGAGGGATCAGTTGGCTACAGAGGTTGGGCTCCAAAGGCTTCTTGAAGCTGCAATGCGACTTGAACCTGAGAAAGCGATTACTCTCATGGAAGAGCTTGGCCTCCAAGAAGCTGTAGTGACGCTCAAATCATTAACAGAAGCCTAGCTCTCCTCCTTTTTCTTCCGCAAACTCCAAAGATACGTAGGTCACAATATGACTTAGTTAAGGGTGCATAGGCCCATGGATTTTGGCATCGAGTTTGTTCCAAGGGATCTGTACTGGAAGACAACGTACCATGCGATTCAGGCCGAGAAATGCGGATTCGACTACCTTTGGATCACCGATCACTTCAATAACAGAAATGTGTACGTCTCCCTTGGAATAGTGGCGACCTACACTGACAAGATCAAGTTCGGCCCGGGAGTCACGAATCCCTACTTGGCACATCCGATAGTAACCGCCCAAGCAGTGTGCTCGCTGAATGAGATTGCGCCAGGAAGAGTCGTATGTGGCATCGGAGTCGGAGACAAGACAACTCTAAACATGGTCAATGTCCCACAGTCTAGTCCACTTGCCACGATAAGAGAATCCGTCAAGATAATTCGGCAAATCTCGTCGGGAGAAGACGTCCAACACAAGGGCGAGATCTACAACGTTTCGGGAGCTAGGTTCAACTTCAGAGTCAGGAGCAAGATACCCATCTTCATTGGGGCGCAAGGCCCTAAGATGCTAAGTCTGGCAGCTGAGTTGGGAGACGGCGTGCTCATAAATGCCTCTCATCCAAGGGACGTAGGGGCAGCAAAGCAGTTCATTGATCAAGGAGCTAGAATCGCCGACAAGAATCCTTCAAGCGTCGAAGTTGCTGCGTATACATCGTTCTCGGTAGCTGAGGATCCGAAAAAAGCCACGAAGGCGGTTCTGCCAGTTGTTGCTTACATAGTCGCCGGTTGCCCCGAAGTGATTCTGCAGAGACACGGAATCTCCAAGGAAGCGTCCACCGAGATCCTAGACGCAATAAGCCACGAAAAATGGAAGGACGCTTTCTCAAAAGTCACGCCTGAAATGATAGAAGCATTTTCGATATGCGGCACCGCAGACGAATGCATTGAGAAGATCTCCAAACTACTTCAAATTGGCGTGACTCAATTTGTCGCAGGCTCTCCCATAGGGCCGGACATGCGGAAGTCAATAGCCTTGATCGGTCAACATATATTACCTAAGTTTCGTGAAGGGGATGCCATGTGATATCCGCATACCTTCTGGCGAGAGTGAAACCTAACAAGGATAGAGAGGTGCTTGAGAATCTGAAGAAACTAGGCCCAGTCAAAGAGGCTGCCACACTATACGGAGAATATGATGTGATCGCCAGACTACAAGTAGAAACACTGGAAGATCTGGATGCTTTCATCTTTGACACTGTGCGGACGATAGCAGGGGTCGAGGCTACCACGACTCTAATAGCTACGGAGATACCCGGAACGACCACGGATAGGAAGGAGTAGCCTGAGAGACGTGTACCGAATGAAGGACATACCCGCTTGCATCCGAGGCATCATGACGAGTCCGGTGGTTACGGTGAACGCTGAAGCATCGGTCAAAGAGTCGGCGCAGCTGATGGCCAGAAAACGAATTGGATGCATAGTCGTAACCGAGAAGGATACTCCTGTAGGCATAGTCACCGAGAGGGACATACTGCAGAAAGTTGTTGCCCTGGGGCTCGACTCTTCCAAAACCCTAGTGAGGGAGGTGATGAGCCGTCCACTGTTGACAATTGGGCCCGACGAATCAATAGTCAAGGCCGCCAGAGTCATGAAAAGAGAGAACGTGAGGAGACTCGTCGTTCTTGAGAACGAAAAACTCGCAGGTGTCGTGACCGAAAGAGATCTACTCAGAGCTGCAGCGTTCCACATGGCTATATCTTTCAGACCACTCCTTCAACGGTAAGAGGCCCAGGTCAAATGGTTACGGCATACTGCCTCGTAAGAGTCAAGAGCGATCAGATAGCAGAGGCCTACGGGAAAATAAGAGCCCTTACAGACGTAAAGGAAGTCGTCTCAGTCTACGGTGAATACGACTTGGTCGTAAAAGTTGAAGCAGAGGATTTCCGCGCCCTTGACAAGTTCGTCTACGACTCCTTGAGAGAGATCCCTGAGGTGGAAACAACCACAACGATGATCGTCTCCCGACTCACCTAGTTTGAGGCTAATCGTAAGCGACAGGTCTTAGCCAAGCTATAGCCAGCACGAAAACTCATCCGGACCATCTTTTCGGGAAATGCCCAAAGGAGTCGGAACGATATTCTAAATAGCTTGGAGTTCAAAGGCCGCCATCAAGCTTTGGCTCGGTTCGAGGGTCCGAAATGTGTGAGTTCAAGGTCTTCAATCAAAGACGGCTCGTGGCACAGGACATAGTGTACGCCAACATGTCGAATGGAGCACTGATCCTGAAGGATGTTCTGCATTCTCCGATCAGCGTTGGGGAAGCTCTTATTGCAGAGATCGATGTTGCCAATGAAACTATGAGGTTGAAGGAAGACCCGCTAATAGGAGACATGCTACGATTCCTAGAAGCGGTTGCTAGCTGTGAGAAATCGGGAAAATACGAGAGTAGTCTGGAGGAGAGTTGGCAAAAGGTCAAGTCTCGGGGCGACGAGAGGATCCGTGAACTTTGGAGAAGATATGACAGATCCAAGTAGGAGAAACCCTTCAAATGAAGATAGCAGTGGCGGGCAAAGGTGGAGTCGGAAAGACTACAATCGCAGGAACTCTGTGTAGACTTCTGGCACGGGATGGTTTTCAAGTTCTTGCCATAGACGCAGATCCCACCAAGAACCTTGCTTACGCAATCGGACTTTCTCCAGAAGTCGCCATGAAAATGATCCCGATCTCGGAGAACGCTGACTTGATTCAACAAAGAACAGGAGTCAGACCGGATGAAGCTTCAGGCTCAGTCTTCAGCCTCACACCCAAGGTGGACGACATCGTAGAAAGGTTTGGCACCAAGGGACCCGATGGAGTCCAGTTGCTGGTCGTGGGAACAGTCAGATCGGGAGGATCAGGATGCATGTGTCCGGCAAACTCCCTTCTCCGTGCCCTCATGAGACATGCGATTCTTCGAAGCAATTTCACCGCCGTGATGGATATGGAGGCGGGGCTTGAGCATCTCGGAAGAGGGACTGTGAAAGGAGTCGATGTGCTCCTGAACATCATTGAGGCCAGTGCCCGGTCAGTTGATGTCTCGCTAAGAATCATGGAACTGTCGAAGGACTTGGGGCTGAGTCGGGTTCTCTTTGTAGCAAACAAAGTTGCGTCCAGAGAAGAGGAGAGTTTCCTTGTGTCAATGCTTGATTCACATGGAATACATATCTCGCACTCGATTCCACTAGATAGGACACTAGCTGAGGCGGACAGGATGAGAGCAGCGCCTATTGACTACGCTCCGAGGTCACCGGCAATTCAGCAGATTCTGAGACTGAAGAACGATCTTGTGTCGATCATTCCTCTGCAATCTCAGGAGCACCTATCCGACCCTACTAGGACCTGACAGCGCGCTATGGCGCAGTTCAAATCAGTACTTGGCCTGTTTACCCACTAAGGGACTCAACATACGAACCCACGAAGCAGAGGAGAACGTGTAGTTCCGCAATACTCAAGAACACGCTTCTGTGAAGATGGGCAGGTCCGCCAGTGAGGTAGCCCGATGAGAAGTTGGTGCATTGCACTCGCAGTCTTTCTTGTGCTCGTAGCAGTTGCGCCTACAGGCTACACTGACACCAGCACCGTGACAACCTCCGTTACGACATACACGCAAACGACAAGTGTGTCATATACCACAACAACGACAACCTACAGTCTGACGATCTACACGGTTGAGACTACTTCAACGACCACATCTGTGACGGCCACATATTCTTCAACCACTTGGGAAAGCATCACGCTACTTACTACCGCCACAGTCCAATCGACCTCATGGTTCACTGAAACATCATCTACGACCGTAACGCAGGTGCAGACATCCACACTTTTCTCACCGACTGTGACAGTCCCGACAACCAAGGTGACAAGTACAAGTACGACGATCTACTCGCCCACTACAACGCTAACCTCAACTACATCCACCGGAACCACGACCACAATCACGTCGACCTATACAACTACGACGACAATCGATTCTCCAACTGTGACCCTAAGCTCAACGACGAGAGTCGTGACAACAATCATACCTCCGGAAGCATTTCGTCGGTGTATCATAGCCTCAGCTGCACATGGGTCAGAGTTCGCTGAACCGGTCCAATCTCTGAGAGAGTTCAGAGATCAACAAATTGGGTCCAGCTTTGCCGGGGCACAATTCTTGACGACCTTCGAAAGATTTTACTACTCATTCAGTCCGACTCTTGCGCCAGTCATCGCCTCATCGCAACCGTTTGCAGCCATTGTACGTCTGATCATGTATCCTTTGTTGAGCATTCTCCAAGCGTCATCAGCTATTTTCAATGTGTTTGACTTTGCTCCGGAAGTAGGAACAGTCGTTGCAGGAGTATTCAATAGCGCCTTGCTTGGAGTCGTCTATCTTACTCCATTCGCCTACGGCACCCAATGCTTGCTTAAGAAGAAGAGCAATGCTAACAGGTCTGTGATCTTTTCTCTGGTCCGACTGAACAAGAGCAAACGCAATCAACCTTTGGATGGTATGTCACAATGAAGAAGTTGCTGACTGTAATTGTGCTGGTAAGTGTTGTTGTCTGGTTAGGAGCTTATGGCTCATCCTATTTCGAGAGTAGTCGCGTCAACATGATTGTCTACGGCAATTCTCTCACTACAACGGTCACTGAAACATCCACATTTACCAGCATCTACAGTTACACTGTCACCTCTACGTCAACTAGTCGTACGACGACAACTTCGATCACGACGGCAACACAGACCATCGTGACTGTATCTACGCTTCGAACAACTACATCAACCACGGCCACCTCAACATTTTGGCGCACTGAGACGAGCACTTCGATAGTCACGAGAACAAGTACAAGCATGGTTCCTTCAACATCATCGACCACTGTCACGCTCACTAACACCTCGACCTCGCTCTATCCGACTGTCACCTTCACGTCAATGAACGCCTCTTACCGAACCTCTACAGTCTTCTCACCCACTGTGACAGTGGTTTCCACTCAGACATCAGAGATTTCGGTAGGGTCCACGGTGACATTGGTGCGCGCGACTACTACGACTACGACGGTCACTGAAGCAGTTGTACGACCTTGCTTGATCGCGTCTGCCGCATATGGTTCGGAGCTAGCTCCTCAGATTCAGATCCTGAGGGAGTTTAGAGACCGTACTGTAATGGTCACCTTCGTGGGCACGCAGTTCATGCGCGTCTTCAACGCGTTCTACTACTCGTTTAGCCCCGCTGTGGCTGGTGCAACGGTGGCAAACCCGATGTTGGCCTCTCTGGTTCGAATGTTGATCCGTCCTATGATTACGGCACTGTGTGTTGCCTCATGGATTTCCTGCCAATTGCCTCTTCGCTCAGAGCTGGCAGCCCTCTTAGCCGGCGTCGCGGCAAGCGGTTTGATCGGAGCCATCTATGGGACGCCTCTTGTCCTTTTCATGACTATGAGAAAGAAGGCGAAGATCCTTCGGCGGCAGATGACGGAGGCGAAACCTTACCCTACGTCACAGTTGTTCAGTTGCCGCAGTTAAGAAGTTCAAGGAGATGATCGAGGAGTACAAGGGCACACCGGCAAGACTGCGCACCTACTTGATTCGCAAGTTACAGAAGATGGATAGGACTGCGGAGTGGATTCTCGCAGAGGCATTCAGCGAACTCCTGCATCACAGTGAGCATCACAGACTCCTCTCTTTTTCCTCCCACCAGAGTGTCTCGTATTCAATAGGGGTACGGCAACGCGAGAACAAGTCTCTTGCAGGCAGATAAGTCGCTTTCCTACTAAGGCCTGTACCTGCCGTTGGTGGCGAGCATCATCAACAGAGGCATGTCCTCTTCGATAATCTGCTTGAAGAACTCCGCATTAGGGTTCTCTTCGCAGATCTTCCTCTTGTCCATGCTCAATCCACCTCTGAATTTCTTCAATAGTCCTGTTTTCAACGTTCTTAATAAAGGGATACGCTCTATCCCAGTCCCTAACCCTCAGCCGTTTGCCATTTCTCAGAAGGAATGATTTCGCCACAACATAGGCAGTCCTATGGTTCCCTCCGCTGAACGGATGATGCCCCGACAGTCTTTTCAACAGGACTGCGGCCTGGTATGTCAGACCTCTTCCCTCCTGCTGTTTCGCCTCTTCTATGATGGCTTGGATTCCTTCATGTGAACCGAGGAGTTTGTACGGGTGCTTGTCGCCAGTCATGTCGAGAACCAAGACATTGAGGCAGATGATGTCGTCCACAGAAGGATACCAGACCATGAAACTAACACCATCAACAGCAAGTACGCAAGACCTTCGATCACAACTTCTAGTACTTAATGCAAGCTGACTGCGACGAGCCAAGCCACCTCTAGCCAGGTTCGTTCGCACCGTGCGTTATGTGTCCCACTCTAGTTCAGGTCGAATGACTCGACTTAGGAATCTTCTCGGCTCACACATCATCCCTATCTGACTGAAACAAGCTCAGTTAGGGCAGAGGTCTTACTGGAGAATTCCAAGAAAAATGCGCTTTCCAGATACGAATAGTTCCGTGAAGGGTTCAGGTCTTGCACGAGTTCGCATTGGCTGAGTAACGACATGAGATTTCCTCCCTCTTCTCCGCCCTATCTCGAATGCGGCAAAAACCAAAAGAGCAACAGACATCACCATCAGGATCCTTGCCCAATCAATCTCAATCACTCCTATTTCCGTTCTTGTGACTGTGGCGCTGGTGGTAGTCGTAATGGTAACGATTGCTGGCCTCGTCATGGTGAGTGGTTGCGTCGTTGTCGGCGCACTGGTTGTCTGGGCTGTCGCCATGTATGGCACGACTTTGAATGTGGCTGTGTCCTCTAAGTAGGCTCGCCAATGGCCTCCTCCATAGGCGTGAATGACCCAGAGCTTGATCGAGTAGGCATCAACTTTCGCAGGTCTGTATGTTGTCTTGACTGGGAAATCCCAGGGTTGAAAGAGTCCAAGGCCGAAGGCTTGCTCGAAAGGCGTTCTTCCCCAATCAACTTCGTGCACCAAGATGCCAGCCGAGTCGTATATGTAGACATCGAGGTCGTGTGCGTGTTCCTTGCAGCTTTCCTTGCCAATCTGAATAGTGATCGTGACATTTTCGCCAAGAGCAAAGACAGTCTTGTCAACCGTAAGGTAGAGTGAGCGATCAGCAACTGCGTAAGTCGGTACACTCAGACAGAGTAGTAGTGACACCGAGAGTAGAAGGAACAGTCTCCTGATCATGATCTGCGCTTCCTCTGGTTTGAATATGTATACACGACAACAGCAACAATTACTCCAACCGCTAGAACAATCAAGACTAGAAGCTCAATAGACAAGGTCATGACCCTTGTTGTCACCGCTTGAATGCTCGTCACTGTCTGGATAGTGGTCTGAGTGGTGACCGGCTGCGGTGCACGCACTGGAACCAATGCTGATAGTTGAGCTTCTGCTTGATCGGCCATGGCATGTATTGTAATAGGGTAGCTTCCCGAAGACCTTGCGGAGACTATCCAACTCACTTGCCAAGAAGATCTGCCCTCCAAGAGTGATCTTTGGAAGATGACTGGCTGTGAAACAACTTGTAGGTCTGCGGATACATCCAATCTCACGATCAAATTGGATGCGTCGAGGTCACCTGAATTTGCAACTGTTGCGAAAAGCTCTGTCCGATCAACGAGTTCGTTATGATGTTGTTGCACAACAAGTTTCGCCGGGTTGCAGCGTTTCAGAGAGACATTCTTGAAGTACGCGGAAGACACGAAAGGAGCGAATATGTGGAATCCGAGTTCAAGAGCAACCTTCACTTTCCTCAGTGAATAGGTTTGATCAAGCCCTATGCTCTTGTGGAACAACTCTCGCAAGTCAATTCTGACACTCTGAAAGTTGGGAAAGCCTCCGCCAAGTTCCTCATGACGCTTGCCGACAACTGTAAACTCCTCCACTCTTCCTTGCGCATCTGCGACATGGTAAGTGATTATGGAGCGGGCATATGAAGTGGGAGAACCCACAATTCGGAACACGGTGCAAACCTCGTAACTCAATTCAAGGAAAAGCGAGAGATCCTGCCTTTCAATTGTCTGCGAGATGCTACCGTACCCTTGCTCCAGATAGACCAACCCCTCACTTGTCCATCCTCTTAATCCATTCACAAAACTGCCATTTACAAGAAGTTTGTAGGGTCCGCCATACGTGGAACGAACAGTGGACGATAGACCCGCTACGATGCACAGGCATACTATGAGGGCTCTGTTAAGCAACCTCATCCCCCACTTCAGATGTCCGTTATCCAGAAGTTAAGCCTTTTCACACCATCGCTCCTCATGCCCAGCACGCGCCTGGACATCATCGCTCTTGAGATCACGCGGACGCTCAGATATCAATTCGTCAGGCGACTTGCGACACTACTTGCAGAAGTTGATCAAAGCATTCAAAGAACGCTTGCGAGTCAGCGCACTGCCACTCAACTTGCCAAGCCTATCAAGCCAACGCCGAACACTAGAATACTTGCAACGCGCTGCCTCTCCGACTCCATACTCGAAAGCATGCGACGACTCGCATCGAGCCCCTTGGGAGCAAAAATCAAATACACCCAATCCCAGAGAACACTAGGGAATGAAGACGCCAGTCCCAGATTGACCTTCGCCAAAGGGTATGATAGCCTCTGCGACGGTCTGACCCTCAAAATCCATGAAAGCTTATCTGCTGCGACCAATCCACTCTAAGGAAAAGGTTTTAGAGTTGGGCCATCTCACAAGAAGCCGCCTTCACGGAGGCATGTGATTAGAACTTGTCGATGTTTGCTGTTCCGGGCGCATATGACCGTGCCATCACGGTTTTCTCACCTGACGGACGCCTGTTCCAAGTTGAATATGCAGCTGAGACCGTCAAGAAAGGTGCAACGGTTCTTGGGATGACATCTCCTGAGGGAGTCGTCATGGCTGCAGAGGAGAGAGCTATGTCGAAGCTTCAGGATCTCTCGTTCATGCTCAAGATATTTCAGATCGACGACCACGTGGGTGTAGCAGTTGCCGGCCTGAGTTGCGACGCTCACATCTTGGTAGACCAAGCAAGAATCTACGCTCAAAGCAACCGGCTCATGTACGATGAGCCTGTGGATATTGAGATTCTCACGCGAAAGATCGGAGAGATCAAGCAGATGTACACTCAACATGCCGGCGTTCGTCCTTTTGGGATCTCTGAGCTCTTCGCTGGAGTAGACAAGAAGGGTTGTAGGCTCTTCTGGACTGATCCGAGCGGTACCTTCTGGGCCTTTAAGGCTTGGGCGATAGGTGCCGGAGAAGAGTCTGCAAGAAAGATCCTTGAGACTGAATATCGCGAAAACCTTTCACTTGAGGAAGCAATACTTCTTGCCTTGAAATGTATGGTGGAGATATCCGAGGAGAAGGTTGACGCACAGAAGATAAGGATGGCAATCATACCTGCGGCCACCAAGAAGTTCCAGAGGCTCACCACTGAGGAAATCGACAAGTATCTTAGAAAGGTGAACTCAGCGAAGAAGCCAAGCACAAAGTAGATCCGTGTCCCCAAGGCACTGATCAACAACTGTTCTCCTTGATTTCGGGCCGGTATTGGATCCGGTCGAAAAGAGTTAAGCCCTAGCTGTTGGTACTGCCGGGGCAAGAAGGAGGGGTTCTGGTTGGGAGAGAAGTACACGACGGCGAGGCTGTCGGTTGGCGGAGACAAGTTCGAGATTCTGGTTAAGCCAGATGAAGCTTTGGATTTCAAGATGGGGAAGCAACTGACAGTGTCTCAGCTTATGGTAATAGAGGAGATATATTCAGATGCAAGCAAGGGAACCCATTCCTCTGCAGAGAAGCTCCAGAAAGCTTTCGGGACAACCGATGTCTTGAAGATCGCCGAGGAGATAATGAAGAGGGGAGAGCTTCAGCTCACAACAGAACAAAGAAGACAGTTGGTTGAGAACAAGAGGAAACAGATCATTGCCTTCCTGACCAGACATTGTATTGACCCGAGAACCGGGACACCCCACCCGCCTCTGAGGATTGAGCAGGCGCTGTCGCAGATTCGAATCTCAGTCGACCCTTTCAAGAGCGCTGAGGAACAGGCGAAGGCGGTTATTGAGGAGCTCAGGCCGATCATACCGTTGAAGATTGAGCAGATGCGTGTGGCCGTGAAGATATTCGCAGAGCATGCAGTCAAGGCATATGGGGCGGTGAAGAACTTCGGGACGATAACGAAGGAGGAGTGGCAGTCTGACGGGTCTTGGGTGGGCATAGTGGAGATGCCGGCCGGTCTGTATGGCCAGTTCATCGAGAGACTCGGAAAGCTCACGCAGGGTACCGTTCAGAGCAAGATCCTCAAGTGAAAAGCCGCCACCGAGCGTGAGTCCTAGGACTGGGCTCTTCTAGGTACATTCCTTGGCAGAGGATCAGATCGTGGACGTGCATTGGGTGCGGAGGATGCTGCAGGCGATTCAAGATCACAATAAGTCCATATGAGTACGCGAGACTATCGCACTATTCAGAAGGCCTCGTCTGTATCGATGACACGAGCAACCCGGTATTGCGAAAGGTTGGGGGCAGATGCGTTGCCCAAGAGGGATATGGGTTGTGCGAGCTTCAGAGAATAGGAATGAAGCCCGTTGCCTGCAAAGTTTGGCCCTTTACCATGTTCTCGAACTCCAAGCATCGCAACCCTGAAGCGCTCTTCCTTCATGAGGGCAAAGAGTATTTTGTGCATGTGGACCGAGCGTATCCATGCGCTGGGATGAACAGAGGCAACCCAGAAGCCCTTCTTTCGATCATCGAAGAGATGGTGGAGATCTACCGAGGTCGTTGTGTGACCCAGCTTCTCTCCACATCTAGCCTTGGACCTAGCTTTGCAGCGTATGATTCAGTGCGTAGGCACTTGACTTTGGGAAATCGGGAGCTTGGCGTCGAAGCCCCCAGCATCAAAGACTCGTGGAGACATGGAGGTGGAAACAGGATGATCAGAGTTGCTCGTCAACCTGTCGGCCTAGATTGTAGACCCAAGGAGGGAGAAGGGTCTGCCGTCTACGAGCTTTCAACATCAACAAGACCGGGATACGCGTTAGGCACTCGCCGCATGCTAGAGAGCAGGCATTTTAGATTGGATGGCAACCTCACAAGGGAAACTAACTGTGAGACTTAGCTTGGAGAGGCATGGGTTGAGCGATAAAGAAGAAGGGCAGAAGGCACGTATCTTGGACGTGGCCTCACTTGACATTTATGAGTTGATGAGACTATTCGTTGGCATCCTGACTGTGCAGGCCTGGCAGTATCTAGGCCTGAGGGTGAAGACCGGAACAGATAGGATTGAGAAGGATCCCGAACGTGCGAAGGCCGCCATCGATTGTATCACGTTTCTTGTTGACAGGTTGGAGCCGTATGCAACGGACCAAGAGAAGAATGAGATGAGAAAAGGGCTCGCAGACCTTCAGATAAACTTTGCCAGACTCAGTACAGAGAAGTGACTATGAACAGATGCGTGGCCTTTGCCGATCATGATTCAAGGTCCGTCATGCAGTGGCTGAATCGAGAGGCCGAAGTCACCGGTAGAGTTCAGAGTGCTTATCTTTCCGGACTAGCCCGGCCTTCTCAGCAGCCCTCTTCAACTCCTCTCTCGCCTTTCTGCTTAGGCTACATCCGCTATAGGCTTGAGCGCACAGCTCCAGATACTCCTTCTCGTTCTTGTCAGCTAGGGCTTTCGCAGCCTTCGTGCAAGCTGTTGCCGGGCCTGAACAATCTTGATTGTTCTCACACAACGAGGCAACGTATTGGCATGAGGAAGAGATGAAGTTCATGCTAAGCGCTGCCCTGTGCCTTATCATGTACGTGCAGATAGTCCTCGCCAGTTCACAGCGAAGCTGCTTCTCGAATTCTTTTCTGCTCAGCTCCATCTCTTGCGGCTCTCCGAAATTCTTATGATTGACCGATATATCTGCCAATCGATGCGCGCGGTAACTGCGTGGCTGTGTGAGACATGATGAGCGTCGCACCGTACGTATCTTCACCGGAAGAGGTTGTCAGAAAGATGTTGGATCTGGCTCAGCTCAAGGAAGGCGAGGTTCTGTACGATCTCGGATGTGGTGATGGAAGAATCGTGATAATGGCGGCCAAGGACTACATGGCCAAAGCGTTCGGAGTGGAGATCAGGGAAGATCTGGCCGCAACAGCACGAGAACAGCTTGAGAAACTTGACCTTAGGGGAAGAGCGCAGATTACTAGAGGGGATCTGTTTGAGGCAGATCTGTCGAAGGCAGATGTCGTCACTCTGTACTTGACCTCAAGTGCAAACGAGAAGCTCAAACCCAAGCTTGAGAGAGAGCTGAGGCCAAACTCAAGAGTCGTCTCGCATGACTTCTCGATTACAGGCTGGAAGCCTTCCGAAGTTTGCGAGGAGCCCCAAGGGCATACGATCTACCTCTATAGAGTCGGCTTGTGCTAGTTCAGTCAATTCGAAAGAGCGGACACAATTCTTGGACCGTCTTCTCACGCAGTGAGAAGATCAGACCACAATCTTAAAGTAGAGAGCAGCTTGTTCGTTGTTCATTTCAGTGTGAATCGGTGAATTCAAAGCTTGACCATGTATGTCGAGAAGAAACAGTTGGTCGCCCCGGGCGAGATTCTAGCTGAGGGAAGGTATCTATCTGGAGAGAACACGCATCGAGAGGGTGAAAGGGTATATTCTTCTAGGGTCGGCGTGGTCGAAATAGTTGGAGATAGGCTTGGCGTAATCCCGCTCAAAGGACCCTACATCCCACATGTGGGAGATGTCGTGGTCGGAAGAATCGTTGACATCGCCATGTCAGGATGGATCGTCGATATTGATGCGCCTTATCCAGCTCTTCTGCCTGCTTCAGAGACATTTGGGCATAGAGGCCCCCGGGGGAGGGTGGATCTGAGTAGGATATTCAATATTGGTGACCTTGTCGTATCGGAGGTTTTGGCGTTTGACCGGACCCGGGATCCTTTGATCACTGCTAAGGGGCCGGGTTTGGGAAAGATCGCGAGCGCGAGAATAATCCAGTTGTCTCCTACAAAGGTGCCGAGGCTCATAGGCAGGAAGGGCTCCATGATAAGTCTCCTCAAGAAGGGAACTGGAGCTAACATAATCGTAGGTCAAAACGGAATAGTTCTAATCTCCGGCAAGTCTCCAGATTCGGAGAATGCAGCCATCCGAGCGATAAGAATGGTTGAACGCGAGGCCCATACTCGGGGATTGACAGATCGCA
>Ga0315314_1001123_pt1 | contig 25079 bp, 24 predicted proteins | sample TDP9_MG_FD_203631 | JGI IMG/M metagenome (GOLD analysis project Ga0315314, IMG submission 203631) | Freshwater sediment microbial communities from Lake Towuti, South Sulawesi, Indonesia - TDP9 | ecosystem: Environmental > Aquatic > Freshwater > Lake > Sediment | place: Indonesia: South Sulawesi... | reverse complement strand
ATCTTGTGTCGGATAACACTGTTCTCAAGTTCCTCTTTAAGAAGGTGAAAGAGACTCTTATGGATGTGAATGAATTCGGAATCAGTCTTGTCCCGGGGTCTTGTAAGGCCCACCTCAACAACGCTCTTTACTCTTCCAGGCCTCGCACTCAAGACTACGATTCGATCAGCAAGCTCAATTGCTTCAGGAAGATTGTGAGTAACGAGTAGAAATGTCTTCTCTGTCTCTCCATGGATCTCTGCGACTTCCTCCCGTAACGTTTCAGCTGTGAATTCGTCGATTGCACTAAATGCTTCATCCATCAAGATGATCTCGGGATCGGTCGCCAGAGCTCTTGCGAAGCCGACCCTCTGCTTCATGCCTCCGGAAAGTTGTTTCGGGTAGAGATTTTCATATCCTTTCAAGCCGACTAGCTCTATGAACTCTTGGGCGATATTTCGCCTCTGTTGTTTCGGAACTCTTCTTATCTCCAAGCCATATTCGACGTTCTGCAGGATGGTTCTCCACGGGAAGAGTGCAAAAGATTGGAAGACCATGCTCATTTTGGGGTGAGGTCCGGTCAGGAGTGCGCCCTCAAATCTTACTTCGCCTGAAGAGGGCTTATCCAGTCCTGCTATTATCTTCAATAGGGTAGATTTTCCGCAACCGCTCGGGCCGATTATGCATATGAACTCGCCTTGGTGGACATTGAATGTGATGTCTTTCAAAGCTACAAGATGCTCATTTGAATGAGGATATGTCTTAGTAATGTTTGCGACCTCCATCTGCTTCATCATTCTTTCCACCTTCTTATTCTGCCTTCAAGTAGCCCGAAGGCTACTCTGTCGACAGACAGCGCGATCGCGCCTACAGCCATTATTCCTGCAAACGCATAGTCTATCGTGCCTTGATGTACTGAAGAGTCGATAAACGTGCCGATTCCAGTTACCCTAGCGATTATCTCTATGGCGAGGATAACTTCCCAAACAAAATCGTATGAGATTCTGAGTCCTGATACCATGTAGGGAAAAATTGCGGGAAAGACGATCTTCCTGAATGTATCGATCTTTCCAGATCTGAAAACATTCGCGACGTTGAAGTAATCGTGAGGAATATCCTTCGTCCCCTCTCTCACAGTAAAATACACTGGGAAGAAGGCGCAAACAGACGCCATTACTATGGCAGCCATATTCCCCGATCCCACCCACATAACTAGAACCGGCAGAATGGCCAGATCCGGCAGAGCTCCCACGATCATGATGAGAGGGGTGAAGGTTACGTCGAATTTGTTCCTCAGTCCCGCGCAGAGAGCTAACGGCATAGCTATGAAGAGAGCGAGAAATATGCCCAGACATAGATTGAAGAAACTTTGCAGAACGCGATATATGAATTCCCAATTAGATGCGCAAACAATTAATGTTGCTACCACGGTGGAGAAGGCAGGCATTTTTCCAGCGGGTATTAGATGCGCTCTAGAGATACCTTCCCATGCAATAAAGAAAGTAACCATGGGAAGAATCCAGAGGTGGTCATTTATCCTCCGTTTGATAATCTTTCGAGACTTTCTACTAGCGAGAGCCATCGTCCTGCCTAGAGCCAAGGTCATGCACCGGAGTGTTTGTTAGGAGATATCACTATCGGATGATTGAGCTAAATTAAGTTTCAAAGGCGTGCGAAGGCGTTCGGAAATGAACTTTTCGCGTGCAGAACGCCTGAGGGCGGCCTTGAGCCTTACTGAACGGTCGAATTCGAAGCATGGCATTTCGTACGGTTTTAACAGAATTGTGTTAAACAATTTGTAGGTGGAAGACAACACTCAGCCGGCACGCGTTTAGGGTTTCTGAACTAAGCTTTGGGTTGGGCATTGATGTCTTGGAGTAGCCACAATATCTGGCTTGATTTGATGTGGAAAGCATAAATGATTTGGATGGAAAGCAGCAATTCAGCTAAGGCAACTCTGAACGTTAAAGTCTACCTATCTTTCGCTCACTCGTCGAATCTCAAGTGAACCTGCTTCTTAGGCTCAAATGGCCTTGAAGCCGTTGGTGCTCGACGCTATCAGAATTTCTATTGACCATGTTACATGTATACCCTAGGCAAAAATGCGACACGAGAAGTATCCAAAGTTTAAATATTCAGTTCAGTTCCACATTAACAAATATTCGGGAGTTCGGAGGAGTCTGTACTGCAAGCCAGAGCTGGAATATTGCCCGATTTCGTCCAAGAAGCATTGAGGATAATCAGTGAGGCTGACAAGAGAGGAATCAGGTTAAGGCTGCTTGGTGCTACCGCGGTGAAGCTCCATTCGCCAAAGTTTGCGTATCTTTATGAGGATATGCAAAGAGCGCTTACCGACTTGGATCTTATCTCCTACTCAAAGTTCAGGCCTCAACTGAAAGATTTCCTAAAAAGCTTGGGCTACACGGCGGATGATAGGTTCATCGCGTTGCATGGGCATAGGAGACAGATGTACTACGACGAGACTAACAAGCGAACCGTCGATATATTCATCGACAAACTTGCATTCTGCCACATTATTGATTTTGCTGGAAGACTTGAGCTTGATTATCCGACCATAACTCTCGCAGACATCCTCCTAGAGAAGATGCAGATAGTCCAAATTAACGAAAAAGATATTAAAGATACTATAATAATGCTGAGGGAGCACGACGTCGGAGAGATAGAAAAAGAAACAGTGAACGCGAAATATATTGCCAAACGTCTTTCCGATGACTGGGGCTTCTACTACACCGTAACAACCAACCTCAAGAAGGTGAAAGACTTTCTGCCTGAATTCAAAGCTCTGGATGAGAATAATCGAAGTGACATTGCGTCCAAAGTCGATAAACTTTTGACCTACATCGAAAAGGAGCCTAAGAGCTTTGGTTGGAAGATGCGTGCAAGGGTAGGACCGAGCAAGAAATGGTACACAGAGGTTGAAGAGATATCGAGGTAGTGGAGATGGCTAAAACCAAGTTTCTATTTGCGACCGATCTTCACGGTTCTGAACAGGTGTGGCGGAAATTTCTGAACTGCGCGAAGTACTTCAATCTAGATGCTCTTGTATTGAGCGGAGACATGACTGGCAAGATTATCGTTCCAATAGTGAAAAGGCCTGATGGAAAGTACGATGCAACGCTGATGAAAACGGACTATCTTCTCTCGGAGCAGGAGTTGCCGGAATTCGAGAAGAAGGTGAGAATGGTAAGCTATATTCCTTTTAAGACTACCCCTGATGAGAAGGAAATGTATCTTGCAGATGACCCGAAACGGGAGAAACTCTTCGAGAAGCTACAGGTAGATATTGTTCGTTTCTGGTTAACGCTCGTCCCTGAGAAGGTGCCCAAGACTTGCAAGGTTATACTGAGCCCGGGAAATGACGACAAGATCGAGATTGACGAGGTAATAAAGAGCGACACGAATGTGATCTATGGCGAAGAGAATGTTCTCGATCTTGATGGAGAACACGAGGTTGCATGTTGCGGATGGTCGAACCCGACGCCTTGGAACAGCCCTAGGGAGTGCTCTGAAGAGGAACTGTTGGAGAGACTGGAAAAGGTAGTTGCGCAGGTGAATAATGTAGGGACTGCCGTCTTTTGTTTTCATGTTCCTCCTCATAATACAGAGCTTGACAAGGCACCGCTACTCGACAAGAACTTTAGGGCAGTATACGCTGGGGGCAGGCCTGTAATGGTTGCCGTCGGCTCGACCTCTGTGAGAAAGATAATTGAGAAGTACCAACCGCTACTCGGGCTTCATGGTCACATACATGAGAGCCCTGGCTTTGTAAGGATAGGCAGAACGCAGTGCCTGAATCCTGGAAGCGAGTACGGAGAGGGTATACTCAGAGGGTACTTGGTTGAGCTCGAAGGCGAGAAGATAAAGCGACTGCAACGAGTAGAAACCTAGCTACCGCCTCTTCTACTCTCCTCAACAAACCGCAATGTCTTCATTCTAAATGAGAACGGGTCCAACTTCAACTTGGACACAGGCAGGTCAAAGCTTTCCCCGTCTTGAAAACGAAGAAGGAAATCGCCATCCGTCCGCACCAGCAGAACCTTATGAAACTCTTTCCATCTGCGAGTCTCCACGGTGTTTCCGCGCTTGAGACTGAAACCTGCATCGTCGTAGGACAACTCAACACGCTGAGTTCTTATATAGACAATGTAAGCCAGTAGCACGGATGTTGCAACAGCGACGAACAAGAAGTACGGTCTGATAATATCGTAGAACCATACTGGCATAACTAGGGTAGCGCCCATTTGCACAGCGAGAAATATCACAAACAACTTGAAGATGTCGAAAAAACTGATAGGAGAAACTTTTTCAGTCAAAGTTTTAGGCACGCTTTCATTCGCTTGCCAAGCAAATTATGGCTATAGACAAGAGACTTTGACCTATGATTGTAAAGCAGAAGCCCCTCTTCGCCCTTCCCCTCTTCAATCATTTTTGCAACTTTTGCTGATGGTTCGTCTTCCGTGACCAAGAAGAGCCAATTCCATTTCAATTCTTCCTCCTTTGCCCTTTCTCTTATTAGCATCAGCCGTTTCTTCAGAAAGTCTGATGAAATGACGTTTGACGAGGATATTCTCGCTATATAGCAAGCAACTTGGTAGTTTGGAAGAACGAAGTACGATAGGATTCGAGAAAGAAACAAGCCTTTCGTTCTTGTGCCCCCGCGTAAACAAACGTCAAAAGTCAAGTCTCCTAGCTTATGGTTTCTCTCCGATTCTGTAAACTCAGCTACCCATCTGCCTCCCTTGACCATAAGTTGTTTCTCAAGCATGCACAGCACATCTTCAGACGTAGAGATCACCTTGAGCATAGAAAAAGAAAAAAGGAGGTTAAGTCTACTCGGGCGGTACTTCAGCGTAGACCGTCGTATAGTCCACGCCCGCTCTCTTGCCGACAACGTACTTGTAAACAATGTATATCAAAGCGCCTATGACAAGCAGCTCGACAGTGAAGTACCATGCTTCTATCCATGCTGCTGTAGCTTGAAACTCTACGTACGCCAGCCAGATATTGCCTATCGTCGCGATCACAGCTATCAGGCCTACGACTGCAATGCCGGGTTTGAACGCTGACCGTTCATAGATGTCTCTTCCCTTCTTCCTCAATACAAAGGCGATTCCTGCAGCAGACGCTAGGAGGAAGAAGATTGTGTCCCAGATATCCGTCGCCGCCACCCCGCCCCCTGGATTTATGTATCGGTATACAAGGTTGTCCGGACCGAGGAATGCTAAGACGTCGGACTCGGCGAGGTTGCCTATGATAGCGACTAACGCAGTGAAGATGATAGCGTTGATTGGGGAGTGGAACCTCTCATTCACAGCCGAGAGCTTTTCCGGAACGACTCTGTCGAAAGACATCGCGAAGATTATCCTTGAAGATGTCAGGATGAACGGTGGGATATCGTTAGCAACCCAGAATGCTGCGAATATTGGTATCAAAGCCAGCAGCCAGTCCCAGCCCATCCCTTTGGCTGAGAAAGCCGCTACGACGGGCATCCAAGCCTTCGGTAACTCTGGAGGACGCTCGCCAGCGTAGGAGAGGTAGGAGTAAGCGTTGAAGAACGACCAGTCTCCGACCTGTCCAACCATCATACAGGCTCTGACAGCCAAGTAAGACATCGTTATGTACAGTAGTATGATGAATCCGTTCGCGAGGAATAGCGTTCTCGGTAGATTTTTGCTGGCTTCCTTTATCTCTCCAGCCACGAATGTTGAAGCTGCAAACCCGATATAGGCCCAATAGGAACCCAAAACCGCAATATTGTGCGCGTCCCAATAGCTTCCTTTGAACGCCGTAGCCATCCCCTGATCTAAAGCCATCTTGGTATAGTATGCCGCATCATGACCGGTGATTGCCTGTAGGCCCGCTTCCATGACTGAGGGCGTCGCGGCCAATAGAGCCCCATATAGTAGGAGAGTTATCGCAAGCGGGATCCAGAACATTATCTGAAGTAGTCTACCGGCCATTGCTACCCCAAACGCCGCGACAACTGCGAAGAGCGCAACGAAGAACACTCCGCCCCAGAATAGGAATGCCGGCGTTGATATCGTAGCCATAATCTCTGGTGATACTCCACCGATTCCTCCGTAGATCAGTATAGCTTCGAATACAGCCGTGCCGATAAGGCCGTATGATACAGCGATGCTGAAGTACTCAACCCAGCTTCCAACGAATCCGACGAACGGGTGGATAAGCCTTGAAATATAGATGTAGCCTCCTCCTGACCTAGGCATTGCGGCTCCAAGTATAGCGAAGACGAATACAGTGAAGAGCACAACTATGCCGACAGTGATGAAAGACATCGTTATCGGAGCTAGCCCCCCGACGTACTGAGTTTCTGGAAACGGTGCAGGGCCTGTGAACTGGAATGCTCTCTTCTGCCATCCGAGACCGACAACGTTACATATAACGACGAGGACTGCAACTACGAAGCCGATTTCCCGAACGAGCCCAGTAGCTTTTCTTACGAATACCTTTTTTTCTGCGGTCATATTTTCACCGACCGACAGAAACTACTATCGTCTCGCCTGAAAATTTAAAGCTTTAGATGAACTCGAAATCTACCATTGCTCAGCCGGGTATATATACATGAGAGCATACCTTAGCTTCCATCGCCCAAGCTTTTGAAAGGAGAGTACCCCAGTGTGGCGTGATCAATCGCGCTAGGACCTAGAATGGTTCCTCTGGCTGCATGTCTTCCCTTACGCCGAACTCGTGGACACGTTTGATATCGAAAATGGCGATTGTAGCTTGCTATGCTGGAGGCCTCAAGAACATCAAGATCGCAAGCAGCACCGGAAAGAGGGCAAGCGTCGCCACAAATGTGTATGTTCTCCTTCTCGACGCCTTCTTGTATTCGTCTTGGCATTTTGGGCCGCAATACTTCTCACTCATGCTCACCGGTGCGCCACAAACCGTGCAGTGACGATGCTTGAATATAGGCGGCTTCTCTTCCTTTCGATACTTCGACAACGATTGAACACCGATGTGTACTTTGAAGCTTCGCTATAAAAAACCATTCTATATGACATTAACCACAACTAGCATACTAGTTAATACGGAGATCGTACAAATTCAATAGTTTGAGGAGAAATGATCAACCGCATTCTCGTACCCGTTGATGGCTCTGAGCACTCGAGAAAGGCTCTAGAGTTTGCGACCGACATTGCCCACAAGTTCAACGCATCGGTCGTGTTAGCTCATGTCGTGTCCACCGCCGCGCTGCTTCCTGCTCCTGTTCCCCAAGTTGGAGTTCCCGTTACCCCTGAGGGTGTTCCCCCTCCTGTCTTCTCGGCGAAGATGGCTGAAGATATGGCGAAACTTGGTTCAGAACTACTGGAGAGACAAAGTAGTGAAGTTGAAAAACGCGGCCTAACAGTCAAGAATGTTCTGGAGAGGGGAGAACCTGTAGAGAAGATACTTCAGACGGCGAAGAACGAGAGATGCGATCTCATTGTGATCGGAGCAAGAGGACTAGGAAAGATGAGAGCTCTACTCTTGGGCAGCGTTAGCGACGGCGTCGTCCATAGAGCTCCATGCCCTGTCGTCGTGGTTAAGTAACAGCCTATTTCTAGTGAACCGTGAATCCAGCTCTACGAAGCTTGTTTCCAAGCTTCGATATCTCATCTCCTCCAGCGGGCGCTGACATATTCAGACTCAACGGTGTTATCGAAATTGCGTGCTCCCCATGAACTGCATGGACATCTGTTCCAACCTCAAATTCGCTCTCCGGTTTCGTTGTTCCCCACTGCCAATAGTATGGTCTACCTCGGAGGTCGACGCGCTTGACGACATAGTCATCGTATTTCCTTAGAGCCAGACGAGTAAAGCGGATCGGTGTTCTCACATTGACTTCCGAGGGGAAATTCACATTCAAGAAATCGATGCCTTCCAGAAGCCCTGCGTCCAGAGCCCGTCCAACCACTTCCTTAGCAATCTTCAGTAGGTCTCTGTATCTAGTCGAGTACTCGTCTCTTGTCAGAGCTTTCTCCTCGGGCACGACAACCGAGAATGCTATCGCTGGAATGCCCAGAATAGCTGCCTGTATGGCCGCTGCAACAGTTCCGCTCGCAAAGACTACCTGCACACTGACGTTGTCTCCCGGGTTTATTCCAGCGACGACGACGCTCGGGCGCTTCTTGCGCAAAATTCTGTTCACGCCGAGAGAGACGCAGTCAGCGGGGCTTCCAGAGACAACATAAGCTTGAACACGTTCGATAGTGATTCGACTTATCCGGAGCGGCTTATGAAAAGTCAAGCTCATACTGGTAGCGCTTCTCGGGCGCTCAGGTGCGATAACAATCACATCGCCGACTTCCGCGAGTGCTTCATGAAGGGCCCATAAGCCGGGCGACATTACTCCGTCGTCATTTGTGAGTAGGATTGTTCTCATAGAGATCTCTCAACAATTAGTCTTGAATATCTAGAGATAACTCTTAGCCTCGTTCTCAGCAACTTGCGATTGACCGTAAAGGATAAAAGGTATAGCCCTATCATTCTACCCTAACGTGAAACCTAGATCTCTGTTCGAGTGCCATGTAATTTCTACCAAAGCAAAGTCTCGTTTCGGATGTGTTTTAGTATGACTGAGAAACCGAAACTTTGTTTCGCCGGCTGCGAATTCTTCCGGTGCGGTCAACGTCACCTATTCTATAGAGGGAAAGCATCATGGTGTAGATTCGCTGATGATGAATGCGACCCGAAGACATGCAAGTACGCGCAATGCGTAAGGGACAGACTATTGCTTGACGGAGTTTGCGGGTTGACTGTGAAACCGAGAACTGTTGAGATAAGACTGGAAGAAGTCGCCAAGCCGATAAAAGTCCCTGGAAAATTGGCTCAGAAGATAAAGGAGAAGGAGCTGTACTAGCCCTCAGAGTTTGAGCGACGCAGAAGAAAGTTTCCTTTGCTTAGATTCAGTTAGGATACCGGCTGAATCTCGCGCGGCTCAAATATCTAAAGGTTCAAAACCATCGGTGGTCCTATGTATTAGTCAAACTACAACTTTCGATTCATGTTGCAAGGCGAAAAACAATGAGTGAGAAGATTATTGCATGGTTTGAGAAGAGAAGACAGACGAAGGCGATGCAGTTAATGCAAAACCATATGGCTCTTGCGACGGGTGCCGTAGAAGAATTGGCGAAGGCTATACAGTTCAAGATCGAGGGCGACGACAAGAAAGCCAATGAGGCGATCAGCAGTCTCTCGAAAATGGAAGATGAAGCTGATCGATTGAGAAGAGAAATCTCTCTGGACCTGACGAAAGGTGAGATCCCTCCAGCTGAGAGGGACGATCTTCTTCATCTCTCGAAGAGAGTGGACATGATAGCTGATTGGTCCAGAGAGAGTGGAAGAGTACTTTCAGCCACTCCTCTTTCGAAGATGCCCTCTGAACTGGCAATTCTATGTCTCAACATGGTCGAAACAGTGAAAGAATGCGTCTGGGCTGTCAGGAAATGCGTTGATAGATTAACATCAGACTTAAAGGAGGCTTTAGAGTGGGCAGACAAGGTGGAGAGGCTTGAGGAGAAAGTGGATGAGCAGTACATAGAGGCGAGAAGGTACTATTCGAAACTAGACTACTCGAAAATAAATCCTGGAGAGGCAATTCTCCTAAGCCAACTCCTCGATGCGGTTGAGAACGTGGCAGACTGGTGCGAGAATACTGTCGACCAAGTTAGAGTTGTAGCCGTGAGAATGCTGTAGAATTCTTCGGTTTAACGGTCTTCCAAATACGCATTTTTGAGTAGCTACGCAAATCTTATACATTTAGAATCGTACTGAATAGGGAACGATGCTAAGGAACGATTTGGATTGTGATTAAACACCGGAGGCTGCATGACGGATGAGAATACCAACGCTCTACAAGGAAGCTCCTTCTCAAAGAAGAGTTGACACTAGAAAGCTGGCTGGCACCGGGGTTTTCGCGGCACTATCAATTGTTATGTCCCCTATTGCATTCATGCTTCCCAGGGTCGGCTGGGGACAAGCAATAATCGACCCGGTGAGCCTCCCTTGGATGTTCTGTTTTTTCCTATTCGGGTTGAAGTCAGGCCTCTCGTGTGCAATTATAGGTGCTCTTGCTCTCTTCTTCTTTGATCCGACTGCAATACCGTTTCTGGGTCCCGTCTGGAAATTGATCGCCACCACACCGCTCATGATCGTACCCTATGTACTTCGATTCTCTTTCAGGGGTGAGCAAAAAGGATTTGCAACATTTGGCGCGTACGCGCTCGCAAGCATACCTGCGATTATAGTCAGGGCTACCATAATGCCTCCCCTTGTACTACTATATTTCTCGTTCTTCTTCGGATCTTGGTGGGAATTTCATGGCGGGTTGGTTATCGTTGCGGCAACCATAGTTGCTCTGAATACATTACAAAGCGCAGTGGACATAGGTGTTCCTTGGGCGACCCTCTATGCAGTTAAACGATTTCTATACTGACTGTGTTGCTCTTCTCGATCCAATCGATGAAACAGCCGCCGCCCGGCGCTCGGGGTCAGCTGTTTTGGAGACGTAATCAAAGTTCAAAAAATTGCTTCTTGATAGTTGAGAAACGCCTAGAGAATTGTTGGCGATGCAGTTCTTCAATTGGTGAAAGATAGATTACAAATATCTGGTCGAACGCTATGAAATGTTTGAGAGGCGAGACATAGTGGATTTCGTGCTTACATCCGAACAATCCATGATAAGGAACGAGACGGCCGAACTTGCTCGAAGCGTAATTGCTCCACGAGCAACAGGCGTTGACAGGACTGGAGAGTTTCCCTCAGATAATCTAACGGCGTTGGCTCAACAAAGGTTGATGGGAATCCCTTTTCCCGCTGAATACAGCGGTCGTAACGGAGGCCACGTAAGCTACGCTATAGCCTTGGAGGAGATAGGAAAAGCTTGCGCGAGCACGGGTTTCATTGTGGGAGTTCATGTTATGTCGGCATTCTGCGTATACCTTTTCGGCAACGATGAGCAGAAAAGAAGGTTTCTGGTGCCCATGTCTTCAGGCAATAAGCTCGGAGGATTTGCGTTGACGGAACGGACTTCAGGGTCGGATCCTTCCCGAATCAGAACAGCCGCTACGTTCAATGGTTCAGAGTATGTTCTTAATGGAGACAAGTGCTTTATTACCAACTCGGGTCACGCGGATGTCTACGTAGTTTTTGCAGTGACAGATCCCAGCAAAGGCGCCAAGGGAATAAGCGCGTTTATAGTGGAAAAGGGCTATGAAGGTTTTGGTTTCGGGAAGATTGAGGACAAGATGGGGCTTCGTGCCGCCGCAAACGGAGAGTTGATCTTCAAGGATTGTGGAGTACCTGAAGGGAATCTATTAGGGACAGAAGGTGACGGCTTCAAGATCGCGCTCTCAGCAATAGACAGAGGGCGTATTGGGATCGCCGCTCTAGGCGTAGGAATTGCGCAAGCCGCACTTGATTCATCAAAGACATATGCGAGGCAGCGAGCTCAGTTTGGTCAACCTATCTCAAATTTTCAAGCGATTCAGTTCATGATAGCTGATATGGCTACAGAGATTGAAGCAGCTCGCCTCCTTGCCTATAAGGCCGCTTGGCTTGCCGATGTGGGCGAGCGGTTCACGGGGCAAGCGTCGATGGCAAAACTGTATGCTTCAGAGGTTGCGATGAAAGCGGCTATAAACGCAGTCCAGATACACGGAGGTTACGGTCTCCTCAAAGATCTTCCTGTCGAACGCTACATGCGTGATGCAAAAGCGCTAGCGATAATTGAGGGAACTTCAGAGATGCAAAGGGTCATAATATCGCGGGAGGAATTGAAGTGAAGGGTTCAAGCAACTCGTTTGACCTTCCTCCAGTACCTAGTGAGACGTTTCAGCATATCTATGCTTTCTAAGAATTTGGTTGTATGTGTCTCGACGGGTCTTTCAAGAAGTTTCCAGAGATCCCCGGGGGTGTCCACGTCGAACGAAAGGCCGGGGGTCCATAAGACTTTGAATGGAATGTCTCTTTCTTGAATACCCTTAAGGTGACTAACGAAACTCTTATGCCCGTACTCAGTTTGGATCGCATCAGGAGGAGTGCGCAGTAGAGCGTTCGTTCCTTCGGTTCGGGATGGAGAGATCACTACAGCTGCGTCAACTCCTAACTGCATCATCTGTTCAACATCGTTCTCGTTCACGAGGGGCAAGTCCGCGAGCATCACCAGTACGGAGGTAGCTCCGTTCTTACGCGAGCGTTCCGTCGCATATTCAATCGATATGTTTAGGCCGACCGTAGGTTCTTTTACAAATTTTGCTTGATATGTTTTCGCTAACCTCTTTACTTGCGTATCGGCTCCAACGACAATGATGTCGTCGAGCAGCTTAGAGTCTTCTAGAGCTTGGAGCACATCCTTCAGCATCGTTTCAGCGATAGCTCTTCTTTCTCTTGGACGTAGAACTTTGCAAAGCCTCATCTTGGCCTTGGATAAACGCTTCACTGGAACAATGGCTACTCTCTTCATCTACTTGCCTTCTCAAGAGCCTCGATAGCTACTTTCGCTAGGCTAATCTTGTCGTCCTGTGTCCTCATAATGGTATTCGTGCATACCACTCGAATGCCTAACTTCTCGATCTCGTTCTTTAACTCCTTGTCTATCGAGTCGATTATGAATACGTCTAAGAAATCTTTGTAGAGTTCTGCCACTTGGACCGCTGAGACTTTCAGGCCTACCCCTCTCATCAGCTTGTCCGCTGGTCCTTTTATCGGCTTTCCTCCGACGATAGGGCTTATCGCGACAACGCTTGATTTGGTCTTCATAAGGGTGTCCTTAATCTCTTCAAGCGATAAGATTGTTCCGATGCTGACAAGTGGATTGCTGGGGCAGACAATAATTCCGTTGCAGTCGAGTATGGCTTCAACAACGCCCTTAGCCGGCTTTGCCAATTCGGCCCCTTCAAAAATTATCTCCAGCACTTCATCTTGAGCCATCCTCTTCACAAGGTACTCTTGGAAGCCCATTAGCCCAACAGGCGTTCTAATCATTGTTCGGACTTTGTCATCAGTCATAGGAAGAAGCTTAATCTTCACCCCTAGAGACTGGCAGAGTTGTCTAGTTGTTTCGGACAGCGTCAGACCTTCACTCATGAGCCATGTACGTCGAATGTGCGTGGCAAGGTCTTTGTCACCGAGTCTGAACCAAGTCTCCTGACCATACTTTCCCAAGATTTCGAGACAGTTGAAGGTGTCCCCTTCTATTCCCCAACCCTTCTCTTCATCGACCAAGCCGGCTAGAGTATACATCACTATATCGAGATCAGGAGAGATGTACAGACCGTGGAGTTCAAGGTCGTCTCCTGTATTCACAATCGTCGTTATCTGTTCTTCAGGAACAACTCTCGCGAGTCCTTGTAGGAATCTGGCTGCGCCGACGCCTCCTGCAAGTGTGCAGACCGTATGGCCTTTCCTCCACGAAGTATTAGTTGCCGACGGCAGAAAATGGTTAGGTGAAGCTGTCTTTATAAAAACTCGTGCAAGATCTGAATCTACCCGAATGTCTATCGTGCTTTCAAACTTCTCTGTGATCAAGTGGACCGCAGAGAAAAAACGCATTGACAAGTTGATCGAAATATTACACCCGTATTAAGAATTTACATAAAACAGGGGGAGGGGGGCTCGTTCAAATCGTCTACAGTAGGAATGAAGGAAGAGATTACTACGCTGTGGTGATCTTTCGTTTTTAGTTTCACTCGATCTACGGCGTGGTCGATAGGGATCCTACTTTAGGGGTGGCTGTAATGGTCAAAGCAATGTGGAAAACTCTCATGAAAACCAGAGGCTCAAGATGAAGGATGCGAAGCCTTCTCCTTATGCTCGACTATTATACGCTCTATGACGGCGCTAAAAAATCAGTCCTTACAACGCCTCTTCAAGTCATCTGCAAAAATCGTCCGGAAACTTGTGCTCCGGCCAAGGAAGCGAGGTTTTCAAGCTAAGTAGCGGCCTCACTGTATGCTGGATCTAGTCCCCACAACCTCCGCTACCCGCGCTTATTTCTCGCTTAGGAATGTTGGCAGAGATTCCAAGTCTCTTTCAACGACTAATTTTCCTCAAAATCGATTGCGCGTGCCTTACCAGCGTGGTCGCTTTCTTTGCTCTATCATACGCCTCTTTAGGGTTTGACAGCAAAATCGTCGCAACGTTTTCTAGAGTCTGTTGAATCTTGGCAATTAGAGAATCTAGAGTTTCATTATTCTGGTCGACGTCGCTCAGATCAGGGAAGTAATCGGCGAGTCCGTGGCTTACTGAGATCAAGAATGACGTGTATTCGAGCTCGGCCGCTATTTGCCAGAGTTTCAAGTCGAGAGCTCCAATCTTCTTCTCGATCAGCAGTTCAACTGCTTCATCGATTATCTTGGATGCCTTGTCAATAGCGGCGATAGCTTTCAGGTCTTGCTCCGATGTTGCATTCAACGCTGCTTTACTACCCCGCTCTCCGAGTTCTTTCGCTGCTCTCATTGAATTTTCCGCTCTATCTGCGAAATCTCTAGTCGGCATAGTTTGATAATCGCAGTTCTTGGCTTCAAAGAGTTGCCTTAAAGCCATCACTATGCATACGTCAAACGATAGAGCCTCGGATGAGGAGCCGTCACGTTGATAGGTTTGCGTATCTATAGAGGTAGTCCCACCAGTCCGTATCTGTTATATTCTCGCCGACTGCTAGCGTGGAGATTATCTGATCCAGAACTGTATGATGTCTTCGCTCGTCAGAGGCTATGTTCTGTAGAAGAAATCTAACTCCCTTGTCTTCCGTCTTTTTTATTACTCCTTCCAAGCGATCGAGGCTATCTTTCTCTATTTGGATATGCCGTTTCAGTTCTTTTCCTAGTTCATCCCTCTCAGCTTCAGGAACCACGGACCCGGTGAGCAGGTCTATCATAGTCTCCAGCATATCGATATGCTTCGTCGAGTCCAGAACGATCCCGTGAAGCAGAAGTTTGATTATTCTATTCTTGGTTCTTCTAACCTGCTTATCCATCGACGCTATCGTCTCTCGTTCCAAAGCGAGTTGTTCCTTCAGTAATGCGACTAGTTCATTTCTTTCCAAATCAGCCAAACCCATCGCCCGTAGACACCTAACTCTTAAGATAATGGCCGTAAATAAAATATGATCTACCGGCCTAGATCAATCGGAACGCATTTACGTGAGGTCGACCGTGCAACCCTTTAGGTTGCTCGCTGCCCGGTTCGGCGAGATCCCGAAAAGCGATGCCTAGAAGTGCTCTCAGATCATACTTCAAGCATCGTGTAGATTTTCAATCTATTATCTTCGACCATAGCCGAAATCTGGCTGTGAAGGTTCTGGCCAAGACTATCTATCGCCACCGTCAAGGGCCCAAAATTCTCAACCTCAAGGATCCAAACCGCTTCGGGAGCACCGAGGTCAAGCCACTCCACGCCTCTAACCTTCTCAACTGATTTGGCAGCTAGAACTGCAGCGCCCCCGGTGAAATCACAGTACGCTGCCCCGAATCTCTTCATTGCTTCAGCTGTCTTTGTTCCCATTCCGCCTTTGCCAACGACAATCCTAACCTCAAACCTTTCGACAAATTCGTCCTCGATGGAATCCATACGGGCGCTAGTTGTGGGGCCAGCAGCAACTACCTCCCAATCACCATTCCTCTTCTGAACGATGGGGCCACAGTGGAAAACTACCATGCCCTTTAAGCTGAATGGGAGAGAGTCGCCTTTGCGAGCAATCTCCAGAGCCCTTCTATGAGCTTGATCCCTAGCAGTAAACATCAAGCCTGAAATGAAGAGAGTATCGCCGATCCTCAGCTTTCGAGCATCAGATTCGGAGATAGGGGTTCTTAGGTTATGAGTTGCCACTCTATTCACCCTGAGAGATATTCGACTTTACCATCCACATGGATCCTTGCAGCAGCTCGCCTATCAGCCCAGCACTGGATATTTACGCCAACGGGCAGACTGGCCGTGTGGCAATAAGCATACTCAGCATTGACACCCAAGGCTGTGAATTTGCCTCCGAGGCCCATAGGCCCTATTCCGGTCATATTCAAAGCCTCAAGAAGGTCTGTCTCAACCTTCGCGATACTGGGCTCTGGATGCCTCTTATCTATCGGCCTGAGCAGAGCTTTTTTCCCCAGTTTCAATGCGCCATCGGCTGTGCCGCCGATGCCTACACCAACAATTATTGGAGGACAAGGCCTTCCACCAGCCGTAATGACGGTGTCAACGACAAACTTCTTCAAACCCGAAAGACCTTCCCCGGGATTCAACATGCCGACTGAGCTCATGTTTTCGGAACCGGCGCCTTTTGGTAGAACAACTAACTCAAGAAAATCTCCCGCGATGAAATCCCAATCCAGATATGGAATACCTACCCCTGTGTTGTCGCCACTATTCTTCCGGGTTAAGGGATGAACGGCGTTAGGCCGAAGAGGAACCTCCAACGTAGCCCTTTTCGCTGCCTGAATAAGCGCATTGGACAGCCCAGACAAGGAGTCAAGTCTGTCTCCAACCTTTAGGAAGAAGACTAACAAACCTGTGTCTTGACACATGGGTGCACCAACTTCCCGCGCCAATCTAACGTTGTCTAAGATTGCTTTCAATTGCACCTTTCCCGCTTCACTCTCCTCCTCCGCAGAAGCCTTCACCAGAGCGTTTTCAACGTCCTTTGGCAGCTGGATGACTGCCCTTCTTATCAGCTCAACCGCTGTGTCCTCAACGACTCTCTCAAATATCATCGATGAACTCTCCAAACGCCAAGTTTTGGCGAACGCTCTCATTCTCGTCAAAATATCCTTTAAGCCTTTGTGTAGAGAGCAGACCAACGCACTGTCTGGCTGGTTGGCCCTAGCCCTCTTCTCCGCTCGCAAAATAAGACTCCAATTTCGTTATTCCAACTAGCTCCTCGAACTCTGTGCCGAGCGCGTCTAGAACTTGCTCGAATGTGGAGCTTATGTACTCCATGTATTTCGTGCAGTCAATCTCATCGGAGGAAGCCAGCTGAACCGGCTTGACACCAGGTTCACCAACAACCTTGACGAAAGCTATCAGATCGCCTGGTTTAACCTCGATGCCTTTCTGAGCAAGGAGAAGCGCGGCTTTGACGTGCTGAGGAGTCGTCTTCACGTAGCCTCCCAGAGACCGACTAATCATAACGCTGAACGCTAGTTCTTCTAACGGGTATTGACGATGCTTTAACTTCAGATAGCAGCCTTTAACGATCTCCTTGATTTTCTCTTTAGCAACCTCAAACTCACCCTCAGACTTGACTTGGCTCAGAATGTCGATCATTACGTAGAAAGCTTTCTTTAGGAACTGTGGGACATGTCTCTTCTTTCCAGTCAGACCTTTGATGTCTACACTTCCATCAGGGTAGACGCCCAAGTAGTTCTTCTTTCTCGAACTCAAAGCCAGATATCTATAGTTCTTGTCAACCTCGAGCTCCATGCCCAGAGAGCTACGGGACCAATCTACAAGTTGTTCAAGCTGATTCGGGTTCGGGCTACCGAGAAATATAGAGTCGGTATCACCGTAGAAGACTTCAACTCCGAGAGACTTCGCCTTCTCGATCGTCTTCGTTATTGCGTATCGCCCTATAGCAGCTGTGGCTTCAGCAACAGGGGGGCAGTACAACGCGAACTTGTCCGCGCCGAAGACTCCGTAGGAGGCGTTGAGGATAACCTTCAAACCATTTTGAACAACGTTGTACCAACTCTTCAAAGGCTGAGAGAGCTTCTTGTCTTTCGATTTGGGCTTATACCAGTTGACTCTCAAGTCTCTCAGTGACCCGATCAGCAAGCTCTCCAGAGCCTTGTGTCTCTTACAGACCCAATGCGGCGTGCCGGGAACTGTGTTGTTCCTGCATAGATCGTCTTCGTGAGGGCATCTTATAGTCTCGTATCCAAGGTTCCAATTCTTGATTATAGAAGGATATAGCGAAGCAAAGTCGAGTACTGCTACATTGAAGTGGACGCCAGGAACTGGTTCGACCACTATAGCTCCCTTGTACTTCTTGCCTTTGATTACCGCTTCAGTCGTCGTCATACCTTTCAAATCTAGGATATCATCAGGCCTTGGAATCAAGTAGTTTCGTTTCCTATGCTCATTGTATAGCATGCTTCGGATCCAGCCTGAAACGCCTTGTCGAGTAACATCCTCTATCGTCATGAAGCTGATTCTTGACAGGACCGTCATGAGCTTCATAATCAGGTCGTCATCGAGGCTGGTCAACTTGAGAACGATTTCAGCGTCTCTGAAACAGTAAGTAGCCAGTTCGCCATAATTGAGATCTGAAACCGGAGCCTTGATCTCTTTCTTGCCTATACCGATCAGGGACTCGCCAATCTCGTCAAGAGTGACTTCTCTATACTTCTGGCCAAACGCGTAGATCTGGATCGATCTATTGAAGAAGAACTTGTAGAGATCAACATGAATGCCATACTTGAGCGAAGCGACCTCCCTTCCGATCTCGATGGGAATTTGGTCCGCACCAAAGCCCAAGCGTTGAGCTCTATGCCAGAGATACCTTAAGTCAAAATCGTCCCCATTGAATGTGGCTACTATCGGATAGTCGAGCAACACCTTAAATAACTCGACCAACAGCTTCTCTTCACTCTCATAATATTCTGGTCTGACGCTAATCTCCGGTAGTTCTTCTTCAACCTCCATCTCAGCACGTTTAAGCAGCAGGAGACGCATCTTTCCGTCAGAGCCAAGTAGACTAGCGCAGATGACAGGATGCTCCGCCTCTCTTGGGTCAGGAAGTCGTGTTGCGATCGGAGAGTAGACCTCTATGTCAAGAGCTACTCTCCTGAATTCGGGTACAGGGCATTCGAGGAGGCGAATCCATTCGTGAGCCAAAGCTCTATACTCCTCACTTTCATCCTCTAGGAATTCTTCGACAGCCCGCAGCGCCTCTGCGGGAGGTTCATACTTTAGCGCAACCAATTTCCCATTGGAAATGCGATACGGCATTCCCGGCTCCAACCTGCGGTCGTAGATGAAGTTCTCAACGTACTTTATGTCGGCTTCCCAAGCTTTCACAATGTCCCGGATGCACCCGATCGGCCTCCCTCCGATTGAGAGAGGATCTCTCGCCACAATCATCGTTGCGTCAATTTCCTGGTCTCTCAGGGCATCGTACTTTCTCAGGACTTCAAGATGGTCAAGTCCAGCATGAGCGATCAGAGACTGGTTCTCATTCAGCTTCTCAACCGACTGGTCGCTCAGGCAGTATGGCTTGTGATTCGTGTTGTCATACCAATAGTAGACTTTGCGACGGTTAGGTTCATACAACTTGATGAAGGCTGAATGGCGTTCTCCGTCGTATCCGATTCCTATGAAGAATGACTCAGAGAGATTCTCAGGGGTTTCCGGTACGTATGCGAGCCTCTTCTTCTCCTGGTGGGGCTCTTCTTTCTGTTGGTCCTCAGTATCTTGCTGCAGGTATTGGTCGAGTTTCCGGGATGACACACGACTTCTCCGCTTTAGTTTTTATTCGCCTCCGATAAAATGGTTATGATGCAAGGGGACCATGGGACGCATCTGGCTTGAGTTGAAAACCGTTGCTTAAGAACGCTGTTGCACTCGCAATCGAGTCGTTGAGCTGGATGGAAATTGAGAATCTTAGCGAGCGCTCAAGTCTTATGCGGACTTCGAAGCAGCTTGGAATAAGAGATATAGATTCGTTGAAAATGGCTCACGCGATGATTATCGAAACGACAAGAAGACTCAATGTCATAGATAAAGTTGCTAATACTATTTTGTCTCCACGGTTACTGGAAGACTACACCATGGGAGTCAAGAACTTCGTTAGACTCTATTCGTACTGGACTAGGTTTCGTAAATCAAACATGGATCAGGCTGCGGCTTTTCTAAGCGCGGGGAGAGGTATTCTCGGTTGGAAGGAGCTGTCGCCTGTTGAGTTTGCTCTCGGAAGAATTCTGTCAGTAGACATCAATAGTGTTCTCAGCGGTTCTGAAGGTTCGAATCGCATAGCGCTAGAGACCTTTCATCCTTCATGGTATGTTGAGTACTGCATTAGGCTCCTCGGCAGAGTCGAGGCACTGAGGCTCCTTCAAGCGAACAACGAAATCCCGCCTGTATACATCAGGGCTAATACTCTAGCTGGGAGAGAAAGCGATTTGGTTGCTGAGCTAGCCAAAAAGGGCGTCGAGCTTGAACCTCTAAGGGACGTAAGCTTTGTGTACCGTGTTCTCACGAAAAAATCTATGACGCGTCTAGAGGCATACAAAGCAGGATTATTTCATATCCAAGATCTTTCGAGCTGTCTAGTCGCGATTGCTGCTGCTCCTAGTCAAGGAGACATAGTTCTTGATGTCTGCTCAGCCCCCGGATCAAAAACGAGTCATGTCGCTCAACTGATGAAGAATGAAGGGAGAATTCTAGCCCTAGACAGATCCGCACATCGAATTCAACTTTGGAAGAAGGAAATGAGAAGGTTAAGAGTGAAGATAGCCGAACCAATTCTAGCGGATGCTGAGCAACCCCTACCTCTTCACGATGCCGCCGATATTGTTGTTTTGGATCCTCCATGCAGCAATACTGGAGTCTTCGGCAAATCTCCTGCAGTCAAATGGAGCATCGATATGAGAACGATAGGTCAAATGGCTACAATTCAAGCTAGAATGATAGAAAACTGTGCAAAATACGTCAAGCTGGGAGGGAAGCTTCTGTACGCGACTTGCAGCATTACTACTGAAGAAAACGAGTTTGTGATCGAACGCTTTCTTAAGAGACATCCTGAGTTCAAACTGGTCGATACCGGGATAAAGTTTGGTCTATCAGGTCTACGAGACCAGGTGTTATGCCGTCGCCTATACTCCCATCTTCATAACTGCAACGGCTTTTTTATAGCAAAGTTTGAAAGAGAATTCTGAGTTCTCGGCGGCTAAGAGCCAAGCCCGCAAGGTACAATAAGGAAAGATCATCCCTGGTAAAGATTATCTTCTCTTCGAATTTTGAACTGAGCACAGCGCTTCGAAGAGTATCCTCGCAGCTTGCGCCGCCGTAGCCCCAGTATCGTATTGAGGAGCAACTTCAACCAAGTCTATGCCTGCAGTTCTTTCATCACATATCGAGTTCAGTATTGTTATCAGCATGTTTGGGCATATGCCATCTCCCTCAGGGCTTCCTACAGCAGGGGCAAAGGCGGGATCTAAGACATCTATGTCAATCGTGATGTATGTTCTTTCGAACTCCTTTTCTTTAGCTTTAACAAGTTCCGCGGCCCTTTCCGGTCCGAGTTCTCGAAGTCTTTGAGTCGTGATCATTGTCACATCTGTCTCATTGGCGTACTGGACTTCTTCTTTGCACAAGGCTCTTACTCCGACTTCCAAGACGTTCTTCGGTCCTATGTACTCGGCTATTCTCCGTATGAAAGTTGCGTGCGATAAACGTAACCCCATGTACTCATCTCTGAGGTCCGCGTGAGCATCGAAGCTTATCAAGCCGACGTTCGAACCCATTGCTTGCACCGCCCCGTACGTTAAGGTATGTTCACCTCCGATCAGTATCGGAATCTTCCCAGAATTCGCCACGTCTTCAACCGACAACTTTATGCGCTTTAGAGTCTCCTCCACGCTGTCGACAACGTTCAGGTCGCCAGCATCGTGGATCTTGAGGTCCTCAACATCTATGTTCGTTCTCAAGCTGTAGGTCTCAATGTTAAAGGATGCTTCCCTTATAGCGGACGGACCGAATTTCGATCCGGACCTATATGTGCTCGTTCTATCGTAGGGAATTCCTATTACTACGTAGTCAGCTTCTTCGAATACTCTTGATCGACCAGAGAAAGGCGAAGCGGGAGACGTGTAGAATGTCAAGTTTTTCTGTCGGTGGCTCATTTCTAATGACGCTCCGTGACTGTGAAGTATATGTCTAACCGTCTTGGGGGCTAGATAAATTAAGCTATTTCTCAGCCCTAGGTCTTTGATAACTGCGAAGCGGGACAACAGATTTATTTGGTCTGAGGCAGAGTAAGTTAAGCTCTTGATTAGCCCGTGGCGTATATGACTACGAAAGAAACGAAACGCTTGGATAGATCTTTCGGAGTTTGGTTCTCTTCAGCATTCTACATCCTCGCAGGGATCTATATCGTGATCTTTCCTGTTCTTTACGAACGTTTCCTCTTCCCGCTCTACTTCATAGCAGGAGCTTGCGTAATAGCAGGGATCGGGACTTTTCTAATGTGGCGATGGGCGTTCTGGCTGGCTGTGGTCGCGATTCCAGCGGTGGTAACGGCCTTCGGTTCTGTACTATTCTATTCAATCAGCAACTTCGGTTTCAATCCTGACTGGAGTACCGGTCTATTCAACGTGATAAATGCGCTCTACCTCGTCTTCACTGCGTTTACGTTACTGTTCCTCCTAGATAAGAGAAAGGAGTTCAAATAGATCGACTTGGCTCAGCCGAGTATTCCGAACCTGATTCTAAACGCTGTAAGAAGGAAGTCTAGCCACTGCCTCTTTGAGAGCTTCGACCTGCCTTGACGTCTGTCGTGGAAAACTATGGGAACCGCTCCTACATTGAAGCCTTTGTTGATCGATCGAGCTAGAATCTCCAGCTGAAAACTGTAGCCAGTAGACTTTATCTCGTCAAGCCCGATTCCTTCAAGAACCTTTCTTTTGTATAATCTATAGCCTGAAGTCAAGTCCGAGATATTGACGCCAGCAATCTTTCTTCCGACGAAGTTACCTCCGAACGAGACGAGTTTCCTACGCCAGTTCCACCCAACGATGCCTCCGCCTGGCATCCTTCTCGAACCTATGACGACATCAAAAGTTTCACGCGCCTTCTCGACGAAAGACGGGATGTATCTCGGATCATGACTCAGATCCGCATCCATGGTAATGACTAAGTCGCCTTGAACGGCTTTCAGACCCTCCAGAAGCGCTCCGCCCAGCCCTTCACTCTTCTGTTGTATAACAGTTACCTTCGTCTCGTTAAGACGTTCATACGTGCCATCATCAGACTTGTCAACTGCCACTATCTCGTACAGCTCCGACATGTCCTTCATAGCTTCTCTTATGCCAGCGACCAAGATGTGAGCTAGAGGTTCGTTTCTAGTAGGCAAGAGTATCGATATCATTCAACGCACCGTGAAAGGCTAGTGAAACCCGTACTACCCTATCATCATGGCATAAGATCGGCGAAAGGATTTAATCGTTTGGAAGAGAACGGGCTAAGCTTGGGGTTCTTTATCTACTAGGCCGAACTTGGGCGTCCTATCGAAAGGCGATCTTCTTCCGATCAAAGCTCCGATGACGGCTGCCGCGTTGCTGAAGAGAATCCCAAACCCGACAACCATCAAGTACAGCAAATGGAACAGCCTACTGAATGTGTCGTTGCTCTCTCTTCGCAATTCCGAGACCGCAGTACCGTACACCAAAAGAGGCGCGGAGTATATTGCCACGGAGAAGGCTGAGGTTAACGGAGCGAAGACTGTGTTCCAGTAGTCGCCCATTAGGAACGTCATCGGCAGCAAAAGATAGTAGAATGGCATAAGGATTAGACCAGCGGCTGATATGACGAACATGAGGTATGTTGAGAGTTGCAGAACCGCCTCAATCTTCTGGAAACGACTCCAGTTCTTATCAAGGATTATTGCCTTCCAATACTTCTTTAGGCATTCTGTGAATCCCTTCGCCCATCTGAACTGCTGTTTTCTCAGAGCGCTGAATACAGGAGGAATCTCTCCTGAGCAGTAAACGTTCGGGGCGTACAGGTACTTCCAGCCTGCTAGTTGGAGACGAACCGACAGGTCCAGATCTTCCACCAACGTGTCCGAATGCCATCCGCCCACCTCCTCTATCGCCCTTCTTCTAAAGATGCCGTTGGTTCCACTGAAGTGGGCGAGTAAGTTTCCTGCAAATCGCGCTCTTTGGTCAATCAAGAAGTATCCGTCGATCGCAAGAGAGTACGCCTTTGTGATCCACGACGATTCTCGGTTCAAGTAGCCACATCTAGCTTGAACGAAAGCCACTCTTTCGTCGATATATAGATACGGGATCATTTCTTTCAATAGGTTTGGCTTAGGCACGTAGTCTGCGTCGAAAATCGCTATGAACTGTCCTGTGGAGGCTCTCAAAGCCATTTGGAGCGCCCCGGCTTTGAACCCATCTCTTTCTTCTCTGTGCAGGACTCTTACCAAGTCTTTGTAACGGGCTTCGTATGATCTTGCGATTTCAGCTGTTCCATCATTCGAGTCGTCGATCACTATTATCTCAAGCTTCTCTCTCGGATAGTCGAGGTTCACACAAGCTTCAAGCAGTCTTGAGGCGACATTTCTCTCATTATAGAAAGGAACGTGAATTGAGATCTTCGGCCAATCTTTGACTTTTGGGGGGGAAGGGGTCCTCTTTCTACCTTTAACAGACAGATATGTCAATAGGCACCAGTTGGACGCGTAGACCCCTATCAATACAGTGAAGAGCGTACCCAGAAACAGGACGAGCTGTTGCAATAGTGAAAGTTCCCACAAACGGGTACATCTCCCCACTCAAAATTGCGAACTTTAAGTCTTACTCAACAAATATAAGATTTCCTATTACAGGGTTCTTCTGCCAAAACGGTTGGTGGTGTTTCCCACAGTGTCCAGCGATCTATGAAAGCGAGATGCGTCTTGAAGTCTAATCGCTGAATTGAAGAAAGGCCCCATTTCAGACCCCTCGTACCAAATTCACTTCATTCTGTGACATTTCATCCGTCTCTACTATGAGATTAGCGTAGCCTTCAAGCTTCAGAAGAAGACTAAGTGGATGAGAAAAGCGCCGAGTAGAAAACCCCGGATTTTAAAATTTTTCAAAATCCGGGTTTTGAAGGGCCCCTATGGGAAGAAGAGAATATACAATCTGCATCTACCCTAAGATCTAAGCGGCTTTCAAGCTCCTCTACAACCAATCAGGCTACAGTAAAGTGAGTGAAGTCTTGGAGCATTTGATGCCGAAACGCATCGATTCCGGTTCGCCCGGTCCATCATCTAATCCCAAGCAGAGACGCAAATATACCCCCCTAGGGGGAGGGGGGTGCCGCAACCATCTCAGAGAACCAGTTTCAATCGATCTGTAGCTGAACAGGAGCAGACTGTA
>Ga0315314_1001122_pt1 | contig 25131 bp, 19 predicted proteins | sample TDP9_MG_FD_203631 | JGI IMG/M metagenome (GOLD analysis project Ga0315314, IMG submission 203631) | Freshwater sediment microbial communities from Lake Towuti, South Sulawesi, Indonesia - TDP9 | ecosystem: Environmental > Aquatic > Freshwater > Lake > Sediment | place: Indonesia: South Sulawesi... | reverse complement strand
CCCTACGGGCTCCTTCCGTTACCCCTCTCTCTACTCTCACAACTTCATCCCTTTGATGATAATCTGATCCCCAATACCCCAGGGACCACTAATGCCAGTTTTGGTATCTTTTCCATTGCCGCTAACAAGGGGTTCTTCAACAGATGGCTTTTCTTTCGATGCGGGTCTTACCCAGCGTACTGAGAGAACTACCTATACCCTCTCCGTTCAAGGGGGTTATATAGAGACTTATTTCGCAGCTGAAAACCTTGGGTTTAGCAGGTACTACAGGGCAATTGGAACCATCAGCCATCGTTTGGTAGAAAGGCTGACTTTGGGGGTTTCAGGTACGTTAGAAAGAGCTGAGTATACATTTGACCGAAAAGATTGGACCTGGGCGGTTCGAGGAAATGGTTCCTATCAAATATTCAGATGGTTGGTTCTTTCTCTCGAAGCCTTGACCCGAGAAAATGACTCAAATGTTGATGGTGCAGACTATTATGAAAACCGGGTAAGCTTGCGCCTCAGTGCCACCATTTAATGTAAGACCAGCGAAGAGCATAGCGCATAGAGCATAGGGTAAAGGCCTAAAAAATGGTCAAATTCAGATTTCAGGATTTAGAGATTTGGCAATTAGCAATCCAAATTGCTGATGAACTCTTCGATGTTGCAGATGAACTTGAAAAGAAAAGATTGTACCGTTTTGCTGAGCAGCTTCGGGGTGCTGGTATGTCAATGTCAAACAACATTGCAGAAGGTTCTGGGTCATCATCTAATAAGGAGTTTAAACAGTTTCTTAACGTGGCACGTAGATCCACTTTCGAAAATGCGAATATTTTGATTTTATTGGAGAAAAGAGATCTAATCACTCAAGAGACTTTGGCTAGTTTTTTGGATAAGCTCGATCATTTATGTCGACAGATAACAAATTTCCAAAATTCTCTCAAATAATGAACGCTCTGCGCTTTGCGCTATGCTTATTTTTTTACGCCATATGCATTAGGAATTTGTTTTCCGCTATGCGCTCTGCGCCATGCGCTATGCTTATTTTTGGTTGGAGTCAAAAGTGAACGAAACGCAAAAACCCTTCAACCTTCAAGATTACATAGAGATTGCCCTGCGCCGGAAGTGGTGCATTATCCTTCCGCTCGTTGGCTCCATTCTGCTCTCTTTTGCGGTTTATAAATATCTGCCCAAGATCTATAAAGCCTCAACTCTGATTCTCGTTACGCCGCAAAGGGTCCCGGAAAGTTATGTCCGGCCCACCATAACAGCCTCAGTAACCGATCGATTGAATACCATCAGCCAGGAAATTCTCAGCCGGACAAGGCTCGAAAAGGTCATCCAGGAATTCAACCTCTATGCCAATCTTCGAAGCAAACTTCCCATGGAAGAGATTGTCGAAAGGATGAGAAAGGCGATCGAGGTCACCGTTCAAAGCAGGCCTCAAAGTGAGCGGGCGCAAAATACTTTCTCTATAGCCTTTGAAGGAGGAGAACCCAGAACCGTAATGATGGTAACTAACAAACTGGCTTCCTTGTTTATCGAAGAAAACTTAAAAGTTCGGGAATTGCAGGCGGGGGGCACTTCGGAATTTCTCAGCAAGGAACTCCAGGGCATGGAGGAACAGTTAAAGGAAAAAGAGCAGGATATTCGAAATTTTAAAGAACGAAATATGGGCCAACTTCCTCAACAATTGGATGCCAATTTGAGAATCTTGGAACGATTGCAACAGCAATTACAAACAACTACTGAAAACATCAAGATAGCGGAAGACAGAAGTATCCTCGTCCAAAATCAGATCGAACAATTAAAGAGAACAGAGCCGGCAATCTCGATGGAGGGTCGAAGGGATCGGGTTTCGGGTACAGAAGAGATTCAGGATGAAAGAATTCGCGAAGACCTCTTGATAACTCAATGGAATAATCTAAAGAGAGATTTGAGCATCGCCCAATCGAAATACACAGAAAACCATCCAGATGTGATCGATCTAAAAAGAAAGATTACCAACCTGGAACCAACTGTAACGGAACTGTTGAGACAACAAGAAGCGATGAGAGAGGCTCGACTCAGGGAGCTTAGAGCGCGAAGAGAAGGAGGCCCTGGAGAGATTGCAGATCTCCGCGTGCCCGATCCGGCAACTGAAAGGCTTCTTGCGCAATACAGAGACCAATACAATGATGCCCAATTGGAAGCAAAGAGACTAAGGGGTGAGATAAAAAATTTGAAGGATCAGATTCTTCTCTATCAAAAAAGGATCGAAGATACCCCCAAACGGGAACAAGAATTGACGCTATTAACCAGGGACTATGATCTTTTAAAGTCTAATTACCAATCACTTCTTGACAAAAAGATTCAAGCGCAGATGGCTGAGAGTCTGGAACGGAAACAGCAGGGGGAACAGTTCAAGGTCTTGGACCCAGCTCGTTTGCCCGAAAAACCTATCCGACCAGACCGCAATAAGATTTTAATGATAGGCGCTCTCATCGGTTTGGTATCAGGGTTGGGCTTGGCCTGGTTTCGGGAATCCCTTGATCAATCTTTTCATTCTGTGGATGATCTGGAAGCGACCCTTAAGCTACCAGTTTTAGCCGAAATCCCAAATCTACAAGAAGAAGGAAGTTGAAAAGGATAAACTCAAATTGCAAATTGAAAATTGCAAAATGAAAAATAAGCTATCAGAGGGGGTATTAGATTTGAATGTTCAAATTATCAAAAGGGTAACAAACTTGTTAATATGATTGCAAAATCAATAGTTACAGCCAAAAGGAATGAACAATTTGCAGATTTTCAGATTCCAAATTTGCGCTTTGCAATTCAATTTTTGGGCTTGGCCTCAATTGCCTTATGCTTAACCGTATCTGTTCGCCCGATGGTATTTATGGCATTTTTCAATTTGAAATTTGAAATTTGCATTTTGAAATTATGGTTCCTTTGCGGGCTAATGCCTAACGGTCTTTATTATGTATGAATCTTTCTACGGTTTAAAAGAAAGTCCTTTCAACATGACGCCAGATCCTCAATTCCTCTATCTCGGGGAAAACCACCGAGAAGCTCTGGCTCAATTGGTCTATGGAGTGAAGGAAAAAAAGGGGTTCATCGTGCTCACGGGTGAAGTCGGCACTGGCAAGACAACTTTGATTCATTATCTCCTCGACAAACTCGATGGAATTGATCATACGAAAACGGCTTTCCTTTTTAATCCAAAGTTAAGCGTTCACGACTTTTTTGAATATATCCTGAAAGATCTGGGGGTGGATGGGCATGGAAGCACTAAGGCGGATTATCTTCATATCTTCCATCAAAACCTCCTCCAGGCTTACGAGAATGGAGAGAGGGTTATTTTATTCATAGATGAAGCTCAAGGGCTGAATGCAGAGTTGCTTGAGGAAGTTAGACTTCTTTCCAACCTGGAGACCTCTAAATCAAAATTGCTCCAAATTGTTTTGGTGGGTCAGCCTGAATTGAATAAAACGCTTTTACAACCAGAATTTCGTCAGCTCAAACAGCGCATTAATCTCTGGTACCACCTTCGGCCCCTTTCAGAAAAAGAAACCAAAGAGTACGTGGGAAAAAGATTGAAAATCGCCGGAGCAGTGGAACCCATTTTTACAAAGAAGGCGATAAAGGAAGTATATCGTAGATCAGGAGGAATTCCTCGGCTCATCAACATCTTATGCGATAACTCGCTACTGAGCGGATATGCCCTGGAACGAAAAAATATTGACCAGAAGATAGTAAAAGAGGCAGCAAGGGATTTGCAATTGGGGGGAAAAACTATCTCCTACTGGAATTGGCTCCTCTTAATCATTTTCATTACAGTTGGGTTCCTATTATTCGCTTTTCTAAGAGAACATATGTTGGCTTTTTTTGGTGTATTTCTTGAATATGTTCAGCTTTTTAAAGATTTTTTACTAAATGAGGTTCAAATTTTTCTCAAATAAAGATTGATATATGAAGTGTACTAAGAGAAATTGCAACCGTGGATTAAATTCGCTTAGCGCTATGCGCTCTGCTTGTTTTTCGTGCTTGTGCCTTACGGTATTTCGCTATGCTCTATGCGCTTTGCGTTAGTTAGGATGGTTATCTCATGAGCCAAGTCTATCGCGCGCTTAAGAAGGCAGAAAAAGAAGAAAGCCAGCAGAAACAAGGGGAGCCTCTCTTTGGGATATTTGAAGAAGAATTAATAATACCCAGAGGAGAAGAGGATCCAAGATCTCCCGCTGTGGACATTGAAAGAATAGAAATTCCCTTAAAAGAGGGGGTGTCAATTGCGATCGCTCCTGCAGATTCTTTTGGCGCTGAACAATTTAGGAAGTTGAAAACCCATATTTTCCTTAGGTCTCCCAATGCCCCCCATTCTATCCTTATAACAAGTTCAGTGCCTCAAGAAGGAAAGACAACTATAGCAATGAATTTGGCGATTGCCATTTCCCAAGAGTTGAATAGAAAGGCGATCTTGATCGATGCGGATCTTCGAAGACCTGGCATTTATCTCAAACAGTCTGAGAATTCAAAAGGTCTTTCAAATTATCTGGGCAACCATACTCCTTTAGCAGAAATTCTAAGAAATTCTGCAATAAAAAACCTTTGGATTATCTCGGGCGGTACCCCTTCCCAAAGGGCATCGGAATTGATCGGCTCGAATAGAATGAGAGAGTTGATGAATTCGCTCCGTGATTTTGGGGAAGATACTTATATTATCCTCGATTCGCCGCCGATCCTGTCTGCTTCCGAGGCGATTTTATTATCTAAATTGGTGGACGGGGTAATTCTGGTGGTTATGGCCGACCGAGCACCGAGGGGGTTTATTCGTAAAGCAGTAGATTCTATCGATCGGCAAAAAATCATCGGACTAGTTTTCAATCAAAAAGACCTAAAGCCATCAAAATATTATTCAAAATATTACTACAGGTATTACAAGAAATGAAACGCTCTTGCGCCTCACACTATTCCCTTATGTGCGATTCGCTATCAGCTATGATCTATTTGCTATCAGCGCGCATTCGTTATTGTTTTGCAGTTTTTATTTTGCATTTCTCAATGGAGTTGGGATCGCCATGAATGCATTTAACGGATATTCTCGCAGATCCTGGATGGATTTAATCTTTGCCTCCGTCGATAGCCTTCTAATCGTTACTGGAGTATTCGTGGGAGGAATCTTGAGATTCGGGTGGGAAGAAACGAACTTCTTGGGGGATGGGCATTTCGTCTGGAAATTGATGATGATCATCTTGGTGATTCAAACTGTCTTCTACTATTTCGACCTTTACGAATTAAGAAATTTCCAACAAAGAATGAAAACGCTAATTTACATCTTGGGAGCCCTGGGGATTTCCTCGATCATCTTGGCTGTAATTTATTATTCGATACCATCTCTAACAATCGGTCGAGGGATATTAACCCTCAGCCTGCTGATAATATTTCTATTCGCATTCTTGTGGCGGCTTTTTTATCTCTGGGTGACGAAGAAGGTCGTGTTCAAAGAGAGGATCCTTATTATCGGTACAGGTGAATTAGCCAAAAGCATCCAGAAAGAAATCTTGGAGAATGGGCAAGATTCGTTTGAAATCGTGGGGTTTGTGGATGAGAGGAGAGAGAGGGTTGGAGAAAGCATCTAACGGAGTAATTATAGGGGACTTCAATCAGATCTCTTCTATTTGCAGAAATACCCAGGTTGACAGAATTGTTGTGGCTTTGGACGAAAAGCGGGGCAGATTCCCTGTTGAGCAGCTTCTTTTTTGCCGGTTGAAAGGAATTCGAGTAGATGATGGCATAGACTTTACTGAACAGCTTGCCGGAAAACTTTCTGTAGAGAATCTCCTTCCCAGTTCTCTGATTTTCTCCGATGGTTTTAAAAGGTCTGCGGTCGTTAAAAGATTGAAGAGGTACATGGATATTGTTGCCTCCCTTTTGGGTTTAATCATTTTCTTGCCATTAAGTATATTGATTGCCCTCGCAATTAAAATTGATTCTCCCGGCCCTGTCCTATATCGGCAAAAGAGAATTGGAGGAGATGGTCGGATCTTCGAGCTTTTAAAATTTCGATCCATGCGGGCGGATGCTGAGCAGAATGGTCCCGTTTGGGCGATGGCTAATGATCAGCGTATTACTCGGGTGGGGCGGGTGATTCGAAAATTACGGCTGGATGAGATTCCTCAGATGATCAACGTTTTGAAGGGAGAGATGAGTTTTGTCGGTCCCCGACCTGAAAGGCCTTTCTTCGTTGAAGGATTAAAAAAGGAGATTCCTTTTTACTCCTATCGGCACTCAGTGAAGCCCGGGGTCACTGGCTGGGCTCAGATTCGTTATCCTTACGGAGCTTCAAAGAAAGATGCGTTGGAAAAGCTAAAGTACGACATTTATTACATTAAGCACATGTCTCCTATCTTTGACCTAATGATCATATTGGAAACGATCAAAATCGTTCTCTTCGGCAAAGGAGCAAGGTAAAACATATTGCAAATTTCAAAATGCAAATTGCAAAATTCAAAATTGCTGGAATAACAGGAAACGAACACTTGAGTCCTCGAACCCTGGGATATTTTCACTCTGCGCTATGCTCTTTGCACTATGCGCAATTTGTGACCGCAGCGCCGCAACACTGCAAAACTGGTAGTTAATTAACTCAACCCACGGTAAACGTGGCAAATTGTTTCAACAATTTTTCCCTTGTCAGTTACGCCATGTAACTGAGAGGGCGGAAGCCTGTCAATACTGTGAACAATGAACTATGAGCGATGAACTATGAACTGTTTTCTCCCCTTGCGCCTTACGGTATTTCACCATGGGCTATTTGGTATGAGCTATTCGCTATTTGCTGTAAGCTTTTTGCTATGACCTATTCGCTATCAGCTATCAGCTGTTCTCTATGCTCTCTGCGCTCTGCGTTCCTTTTATTCATCGCCTAACGCTCTCGCGCTCTCGCGGTATTTACCTATATCCTATATTCCTTGCTCTTTGCGCTATGCGCCATGCCCTTAGCGTTTTCTGATTTTGGAGGTTCAACAATGGTCATAATATCTTGTTTTAACTGCCAATTCCACGAAGTGAGACAAACAGAAAATGAGCAGATGAGCTACTGTGGAAAAGAAAATTGTTGGTCTCGCTTCTCAAAATGCGTGGCCAATAAAGCGCTTAACAGATTTTTAGAACAGGAATCTTCAAGGGATGACCGACCTTTCTCTGCCCTTGCCCATCTATACTCCCGCGAATAATCTAACGCTCTCGGTCTTTGCGGTCTTGTCTTTTAAACCAATACTGGCGCCATAAATGAGCAGATCTTGAAGCCTAAACGATCATTGGTAATTTTGTTAAGTTTTGTATTTTTGCTCCTTTTGGGCAAAATTTATTATGAGACAAATTCTATCGAGATTCGGCATTACCAGATTCAGAATTCGGCTCTCGGAGAAGTTTTGGCTGGGCTAAATGTCGCCCATCTCTCAGATCTACATATTAAAACCATCGGCGTTAGGGAAAATAAGATATTAGAAATTCTTGGAGAAAAAAGGCCTGATCTCATTTTGCTGACAGGAGATTTTATTGGTTTCAGGAGTCCCTACGAACGCGCTATGTCTTTCCTTTCCCAGTTAAAAGCCCCATTCGGGACTTATGCTGTCCTTGGCAATACGGAATATTCTAACGAGAATGATTCATGCATCCTCTGTCACGTAGAGAAATCTCCAAAATTAAAAGATAATCCGCATCCAATCTTTCTGCGAAATTCATCTGCGACTTTGAATATAAACGGAAAAAACTTAAACCTGATTGGCCTTGATGATCCGGTCGAGAAGAAAGGAGATCTGACAGCAGCACTTAAGTACTGCAATACTAAAAATCCCTTACTTTTACTATGTCATTCGCCAGAAGTTTTTGAGGAAGCAACCCAGTCGGGTATAGATCTCGTTCTTAGCGGTCACAATCATGGTGGTCAATTCTTTTTTGTCAAATACCTACGAAAAATTATTCCTCTTGACCCGACCTTGGAATTGCTTGAAGGATTCTTCCAAAATGGGAAAACGCTGATGTATGTGAGTCGGGGAATCGGGACCAGTTTTCTACGCTTCCGTCTTGGCGTAAAACCCGAGGTTACCTTTTTTACTTTTTCCAATGAACCAGATCATTCCAGAAGTTCTTTCAAAATAACCAACCAGCCCGCCAAAACGTATTTTTGCGGCTTATCTTTTTCCAGCTTTTTAGATCTCTTCGATTTTTATCCTATTTCCTCAATTGCTTCCCGCTTCCTTATGGTATTTAACGCTTTGCGCTTTGCGCTATGCTCTTTGCCGTGTTTATCGCCTTCCGCCTCTCGCCTTACGCCTTACGATTCTAATGTGCCTCGTGCCTTGCGCCTTGCGACTCACGGTGTTTTATATGATTTTGAGTCCGACGCCGATTTGGAAAGGTTAAACTGGGAATGCCGCAAATGGTTTGAACGTTCACCTGACCATGCAACTTCTGGGAAATATAGTCTGCGAGTGATTCTCCCCCCAGGGCAATATCCTGGAATCGATTTTCAGTCTATAAAAAGAGACTGGTCTAAGAGCAGATTCCTTAAAATGGATATATTCAACTCTTCTAAAGAGGTTATTAAATTCAATATCCGCATTGACGACCATAAAAGCGGCTGGGATTATGGCAATCGATTTGATTGGGAATTTGATTTGAAACCAGGAATGAATCATATCTCAATTCCAGCAGGCTCCATTAGAACAAACGATCATTCACGCAATCTCGACCTGAAGAAAATCGATCGAATGATGGTCTTCCTGCCCAATAATGCTCAAAAAAGAGTAATTTTCATTGACTATATCCGGTTAGAATAAAAATTGCTTTAAACAAAAGACGCTAGGATAGAGTCTGAAGAAGGATCAATTTAGGGATTACGTCAGAGGCAGACCGGACCCTGGTCAGAGTCGCGAAATTAGGGAATTAAGCCGGCAGTTAGAAGATGGATGTTGGATTACGGGAGTGCAGGCTATAAAAATAAGTGAATGTAGGCAAGAGGTCGATTGTGGATTATGTCTCCATGAGTAGAAGAGTATTTTTCCGTAAGGTTGTTAAGGTTGCTGCAGCCATAACGGGGCTATGTCTTGTGCGATCGCTTTCCTCTTTTTGCTTATTAAGGGGAATCTCTCATGCCGAAATATCAGAAATTAAGCCAGGGTCCGCCTCCATGAAGTATAGGCGGCTGGGGAAGACGAATATCATGATTTCAGAGATTAGCTTTGGGTGTGCTCTCAATTATGGAGGTAACCCACTCGGAAGGAAGCTAAACAGCACGATACGAAATCTTTATGCAAAGGCTTTAGATATGGGGATAAATTTCTTCGATACGAGTACTAACGAAGACAAGCAGTATGTAGAGGAGGAATGTTTTCGCTATTTTTTGCCTGTCAGGGATAGGGTCTATTTAGCCACGAAGGTGAATGATTTTGAGCCGAAGAAGACTCGGGAAAGCATTGAACAAAGCTTAAGGCGCATGAATACCAATTATATCGACGTGGTGTTCATTCATAATATGGGCGAACGGGGTGGATGGCAAAAAGGTGTGCCTGCTCTTGAAGAAATTCGGAAAATGATTGAGGAAGGTAAAATCCGATTCGCAGGTGTATCAGACCATAGTTATGGTAATCTCATTCAGATCGGAAACTATGCGCACCTTGTGGATGTTATAGCTCTGATTTACAATTTCGACAATGTCTACAAAGCGGAAGCGGTAATATCGGAAGCAAGGTCGCAGGACATTGGGGCGCTTGCGATCAAAGTATTTGGAGGGGGGTATGAATCCTGGGCTGATAGAGCCACCCTTTTGGAGCGTAATGCTAATCTTCAACCCTACTTATCCAAAAGCACGCCAGTTGGTCAAGCAGCGGTAAGTCTTGTTTTGAGCAATCCTGGCCTATCTTCTGCACTTATAGGAATGCGAAGTGAGGCAGAGATCATGGAAAATGTGAAGGCTTCATCAAAGGGTAGGGGTGTAGGGACGTCGGGGGCCAGCAAGGCGCGGAGAAATATTTTCAGACTGATATACAAGTTGGCTCATAGATTTTCTGGACCCATATAGGACTGCCGTTTGCACGGGTTGAAACTGCGAAGCATAAGAAGTGGAAATCAGACAATTATGGGAAGAAACATCGAATTTATTACTTGGAGCATAATATAGTTTCCATAAGCCTCACCGGGTCATTGCGAGGAGTCCTGCGCTTCGCCGGACGACGAAGCAATCCCAAAGAATGAGATTGCCACGCCCTTCGGGCTCGCAATGACAACTTTAGAAGGTTCAAAATGTAATCTATTTTATGCTCTCGGTAATAATTCTTGGTTTGTTTGTCATCGGCCTAATCCCGTAGCCCGGCTCCGCCTGTTTGGCTTTCCATATGCGGGCGGAGGGGCGTCGAGCTATTGCTCGTGGAGCAAGGATTTGCCATCAGATATAGAAATAGTAGGAGTTCAGATGCCTGGGCTGGAAGGCCGGCGTGTGGATTCTGGAGCCCCGAATATTCCAATACTGGTCCAAGCGTTAGCGGAAGTCATGTATCGGGATTTGGGGAGGCCATTCGCTCTCTTTGGTCATAGCTTTGGGGCGCTTATTGCCTTTGAAATCGGGCGGCAGCTACGGAGGCAGTATCAGTGCGGGCCTGTCCACTTTTTTGGTTCCGGCAGCCGAGCGCCTCAAATACCAGTCTCAGAAGTACCCATCAATCATTTAACGGATAAGGCATTTGTTCGGGAGTTGCAGCGGCGATATAACTGCATTCCGGACGAGATTCTCCAGAATCGTGATATATTGAAAGAACTACTGCCGGGCCTAAGAGAAAGTGTTAGGCTGTATGAATCGTACAAGTACTCAAATGGGGATCCTTTGGATTGCCCGATTACGGTTTTCGGTGGTCTTCAGGATGACACGGTAAATCGAGAGGGTCTCGAAGCATGGAGATATCAGACCAAGGCAACTTTTTCGCTGCATATGATTCCTGGGGATCATTTCTTTATCCATTTTGCGCGAGAGCATTTTCTACGGACTCTATCGGATGAAATAAAAAGGATTTTAACAGGATTAGGATAAACGGTCGCGTATAAGGCTATGATACCTGTTTGGAAATCCCCGCCAAAAAGCCTTCTACTTTTAGAAAAAGATGTACACATTTGGCGAGCCGCTCTCGACTTGCCGAATAGTGATCTCGAGGAGCTCAAACAAAAGCTTTCAATTGATGAGAGGATCAAGGCTGAACATTTTCATTTTGAGCGGGAAAGGAGGCGATTTATCGTTGGCCGTGGGATATTGAGAAGGATTCTGGGTTTTTATTTAAGTATCAAGCCAGTCGATTTGCAGTTTTCTTATGGGAAAAACGGGAAGCCAGGGCTTGCTAATTCATTTGGGAATAGAAGGATTGATTTTAACATGACTCGTTCAGAGGGGCTGGCTCTTTATGGGTTCGCTCTGGATCGGCAAATAGGTGTGGATGTCGAGAGGATGCGGGATATTCCAGAAATGAATCGAATAGTTGAAATATTCTTTTCGGAAAGGGAGAACGATATTTTTCGTTCCCTGCCAGAAAATAGGAAGAAGGAAGCATTTTTTAGATGTTGGACACGAAAGGAAGCATTTATAAAAGCAACCGGAAATGGTTTATCCCAGTCGCTGGACAGATTTGATGTATCAATGGATCCTGATGAGCCGGCCAGGTTATTAGGAATAGAAGGAAGTTCAAAAGCAACAACGCGATGGTCCATTCAGGACTTAAAACCCGCCCCTGGATTTGCTGCCGCCTTCGCCGTGGAGGGACGAAAATGGCAGCTCCATTGCTGGCAATGGTTGGATTAGAAATGGTGGAAGGGGATTGGGGAGAAGATGAGGTGCGCCGTGTCTAAATCACGCAAATTTACCTGCTTCCTTATGGGTGGCCAAGACAGATTGATTCAATGCGCAGAAATTCTGCTGCAAAAAGGTCATGACATCCTCGGCGTTATTTCCGATGATCCAGTAGTTCGAAAGTGGGGGAGGGAGAATAGCTTGCCTCTCATGATGCCAAATGACGACTTTTTAGTTTTGTTGAAGAAAAAGCCTTTCGACCTATTTTTCAGCATTATCAACTTCTGCACAGTACCAAATGAGGTTTTAAGCCTCCCTCAAAAATACGCCGTCAACTTTCATGATAGTCCGCTACCCATGTACGCGGGTGTTAATGCGACAAACTGGGCCATCATGAATCGCGAGACGGTTCACGGCATTACTTGGCACATCATGACAGATGAGATAGATGCTGGTGATATTCTCAAACAAAAGACGGTTCCTATCTCTAAAGAAGAAACCGCTATGAGTCTTAACGCCAAGTGTTACGAGAAGAGTATAGAGTGTTTTGCCGAGCTAATAGACGAACTTGCCGAGGACCGTGTGAAACCGATTCAGCAAGACCTTCGTAACCGTACATACTTCGGCCGCTGGAAAAGGCCTCAGGCTGCATGTGTAATCGATTGGAGCCGTTCTGCTGAAGAAATTGATGCTTTATTCCGCGGGTTGGACTTTGGTCCTTACCCGAACCCAATAGGCCTTCCAAAAGTCTTTTTGGGTGACCAGGCAATTTTGGTGAAGGAAATCCAGGTTTTAAAGTCAAAACCCATCGAAAGGCCGGGCACGATAACTCGAGTTACAGACAATACAATGAACGTTGTCACTGGGACCTGGGAGGTTGCCCTTGGCGGGTTTACCTCCTGGAAAGGTGAGCGGATTTCTCCTTCCAATTTCCTGGCAGCCCTAGGATTGGGTGTCGGTGACACGCTACCCAAACTGGAGAGTGAAAATGCAGATAAGATTAACAAAATTAACTCGAGGTTGTGTAGGCACGAGGATTTTTGGATAGAACGGTTAGCCAGACTTGAACCGATTGAGATTCCCTACGCAAGGCGATATGCCTCTAGGGATAGTAGCGGAGAATGTCTGGTAGTCCGGGTTCCCTCACCCGAGCAAGTTCTCGCAGCATGGAGGGATTCTGAAAAGCCGGGAGATCTTTTGTTGACGGCCTTGACCATATATCTTTGCCGCATTGGAGGAAAAGAGAATTTTGATCTCAATTACAGGGACATCTGGTTACAAGAGCAACTATCAGGCACCGAAGCCTTTTTTGCTTCTCACGTACCCATAGGGATTGAACTGGACGGCGAGAAAAGGTTTGGCGATTTACACAGCGCGATCCAGCAGCAAATCCGAATCTTGAGAGAGCGGGGAGGATCCTATGCACGTGATCTACCTCTCAGACATCCGAACCTTCGGGAAGCTTTAAAGCAAAGCTCAGGTAGTACACTCAAAGTCGCCATTGAACGCGTTCAGTCCTTGTCCGATTATGCTGGGAAGCCTGATGTGGAGCTTACGATTGTTATCCCGAATGACGGGAAGGAAAGCCTCTGGTTATACAATGAAAATTTTCTGGAAGGATCGGCCATTGATCGGATGAGAGAGCAGTTCACCTTGTTGTTAAAAGATATAGGAAAGGGACAGGATCGACGCATCTCTGGATTCTCGATACTACCAGAACAAGAGAGACACATGCTGCTCACGGAATGGTGTGGCCGGGCCGTGGAGTACTCTCAGGATACCACTCTGCATGAGAGGTTTGAAGCTCAAGTCGAAAGGACACCGGATGCAGAGGCTCTCATTTTTGGGAAGGAATGCCTGACCTACAGGCAACTCAATCGCCGGGCAAATCAGCTCGCATATAAGCTCCGTGAGCTGGGAGTAGGAGCGGATAAGCTTGTGGGTCTTTGTGTCGAACGATCTTTGGAAATGGTGATCGGTATTTTGGGGATCCTCAAAGCTGGAGGAGCATATGTGCCTCTTGATCCGGTATATCCACCAGAACGTCTTGGCTTCATGCTCGAAGATGCCCAGCTTCCTGTGGTCGTGACCCAGGAGAGATTGAGGACGAAGCTGCCAGCCCAATCCGCCGAGGTCGTTTGTATAGACGGTGCCTCTCCTGGATCAATGAGCGAAAATGCTGCTGCCAATCAGAATCCGATCAGCGGGGCAAAACCTGAAAACCTAGCCTACGTCATCTATACCTCTGGTTCTACCGGCAAGCCCAAAGGAGTTCTTGTCACGCATGGGAATGTGACGCGACTCTTTGATGCCACAGATCCATGGTACGGTTTCGGGGCAGAGGATGTCTGGACATTGTTCCATTCATATGCATTCGATTTTTCCGTATGGGAAATATGGGGCGCCCTGTTATACGGCGGGCGGTTGGTAATAGTTCCCTACGAGGTGAGCCGATCCCCGAAAGAATTGCATAAATTGCTGGCAGATCAAAAGGTTACTGTTCTGAACCAGACGCCCTCAGCATTTTACCAGCTTATTCAAGCAGAGGAGTCTGGAGTGAAGGATGAAAAACTTGCCCTGCGTCTGGTTATTTTTGGTGGTGAAGCCCTTGAACTGAAATACCTGAAACCTTGGTTCAAACGTCATGGGGACAAAACCCCGCAGCTCGTTAACATGTATGGCATTACTGAAACGACAGTCCATGTGACCTACCGTCCGATAACCTATGAAGATGTTGAAAGCGGGCAAGGTAGCGTGATCGGTGAACCCATTCCTGACCTGCAACTCTACGTGTTGGATGGGAAATTAGAGCCTGTACCCGTTGGCGTTGGCGGCGAGTTATATGTAGGTGGAGCAGGTCTGGGAAGAGGTTACCTCAATCGTCCTGAATTGACGATGGAGCGGTTCATCCCCGACCCGTTCAGTAAAAAGCCTGGTGCCCGATTGTATAAGTCGGGTGATGTTGCGCGATTTCTGCCCAACAGGGATCTTGAATATCTCGGCCGCGCTGACCAGCAGGTGCAGATCCGCGGCTTCCGAGTCGAACTGGGGGAAATCGAGTCCGTACTGGCAGAACACAAAACCATAAGGCAGGTAGTGGTACTCGTACGAGAAGATCAACCTGGTGACCAAAGACTTGTCGCCTATTTTGTCCAGGCTTCTAATCAGGCAGTGAGCATTCCTGAGCTGCGTAAACATCTCCGTGCAAGATTGCCAGAATACATGATTCCCCAGTATTTTGTCGAATTGGAGGTCATCCCATTAACACCGAATGGCAAGGTAGATCGCCGTGCTTTGCCTGAACCACAGGTAGACCGCCAGGCCGAGGAAAACTATGTGGCGCCTCGAAGTGAAGTGGAAAAAACGATCGCCAGCATCTGGCAGGAACTTCTTAATATAAAAAACGTGGGCATCCATGATAACTTCTTTGAATTGGGTGGCCATTCGCTGCTCTTGGTAAGAATGCTCGCCAAGCTTCAAAAATCCCTCAGAAAAGAATTGTCCATTGTCGAAATGTTCCGGCACCCCACCATTGCAGCGCTGGGGAGTTTCTTGACACAGAAAGAGAAGAAAGAACCTTCTCTGGGAAAAGCGTTTGACCTTGCCGAAAAGCAAAGGGAATCTCTGAAGAGGCAGAAACGAGCCGGAGTGGCCAGGAGGAACTTGAATGGGTAAGGACATGGTCCCACCCCGGGAAGAGGCTGTCGAGGAAATAGCGGTGATCGGCTTAGCCGGACGTTTTCCGGGAGCAAAAGATGTCAATCAGTTTTGGCAAAATCTCCGGGATGGCGTTGAATCCATTATTCACTTTACGGATCAGGAATTAGAGGCTCAGGGGATACCTTCTGAATGGCTAAAAGATCCCGATTACGTCAAAGCTGGGACGGTCCTCGAAGATTTCGACAAGTTTGATGCAATGTTTTTTGGTTACTCTCCTAAAGAGGCGGAAAACATTGATCCTCAACAGCGGATCTTTCTGGAGACAGCATGGGAAGCCCTTGAAAACGCCGGCTATAACCCGGAGAACTATGACGGCCCCATTGGGGTATTTGCTGGTTCAAACCCAAATGATTATTTGGAGATCCTCCCAGCCCATTCGGATGCCAAAGATTCTGCTGGTGCGTTGGAAAAATTGATCGGAAATGAAAAGGATTTTCTTTGCACGCGCGTATCATACAAGTTCAATCTGAGGGGTCCAAGCATAACAGTACAGACAGGCTGTTCCACCTCACTGGTTGCTGTTCAATTAGCTTGCCAAAGTCTATTGAATTATCAATGCAATATAGCGTTGGCAGGCGGTGTTAGCATCAACCTAAGACATAACAGAGGATATTTTTACCAGGAGGGGATGATCCCCTCCCCGGACGGTCATTGTAGAGCCTTTGACGCAGATGCCCGCGGAACGGTGCTGAGTCAGGGTGTAGGCGTTGTAGTTCTCAAGAGGCTCTCTGAGGCGTTATCCGATGGGGATACTATCCACGCGGTGATCAAAGGCATTGCCATCAACAATGATGGCGCACTCAAAGCCGGGTACACGGCTCCAAGTGTAGATGGTCAGGCGCAAGTCATTGCCATGGCTTATGCGTTGAGCGGCGTGACAGCCGATACGATCAGCTACATTGAAACTCACGGAACCGCAACACCTCTTGGGGACCCAATTGAAATTGCAGCATTGACTCAGGCATTCCGGGCAAGTACCCAGAAAAAAGGGTTCTGTGCCATTGGATCGGTCAAGACAAACATCGGCCACGCTGATGCAGCATCGGGGATCGCTGGTCTAATAAAGACCATTCTGATGCTCAAACACAAGCAGATACCCCCGAGCCTTCATTTCAATAGACCAAACCCAAATATTGACTTTGAAAAAAGCCCATTTTATGTGCCCACTAAGCCGTCGGAATGGCCAGATAATGGATTTCCGCGCCGGGCAGGCGTGAGTTCCTTTGGCCTAGGTGGTACGAATGTTCACGCCGTTCTCGAAGAAGTTCCCACACCCCGGCTTTCAGGAAGATCAAGACCATGGCAACTACTTCTCATTTCAGGTCAGACAAGTAATGCATTAGAAAAAGCGACGACTAATCTGGTTGAGCATCTGAAGAATAACCCTCGACAGAATCTGTCAGACGTAGCTTACACGCTCAGCACTGGCCGAAAAGTGTTCAATTATCGACGTATGGTCGTCTGCAAAGATCGAGACGATGCCATCAGGAGCCTCGAAACCCCTAATTCAGGGCTTGCACTAAATTCGTATCAAGAGCCGGTTCATCGGGATGTTGTGTTTATGTTTTCAGGTCAAGGATCCCAGTATGTCAACATGGGTTTGGAACTTTACAGAACGGAATCGGTTTTTCGTGAGCACATGGATCAATGTTCGAAAATACTTCGATCACACCTTTCTCTGGATCTTCGAGACATTCTATACCCAGAAAAGGGAAATATCGAGGAATTGGCGCAGCAATTGAGACAGACATCCATTACTCAACCCGCTTTATTCACCGTTGAATATGCTCTGGCAAAGCTCTGGATGTCATGGGGGGTGCACCCGGCAGCCATGGTTGGCCACAGCATCGGTGAATACGTGGCAGCCTGTCTATCCGGGGTATTTTCTCTCGAAGACGCCTTGTTCTTGGTAGCAACCCGTGGGCGGTTAATACAGCAACTGCCAGCTGGATCAATGCTGGCAGTGCAACTTCCAGAAAAGGATATCGAGCGTTTCTTGAATCAACGTCTTTCACTTGCGGCTGTTAACGCACCTTCTTTTTGTGTTGTTTCGGGTGAAAAAGAAGCCGTCAGGGAGTTGGAAAATGCTCTGACCAAAAGCAATGTAGCTTTCACCCCTCTGCACACCTCGCATGCCTTTCATTCAAAGATGATGGAGGCGATTTTAGATGCTTTTAAGAAGCAAGTAGGACAAGTCAGGGTAGGTCCTCCTCAAATTCCATTTCTTTCCAATCTCACAGGCACGTGGATTACCTCTGAGGAAGCGATGAGCCCGAGTTATTGGGCCAGGCACTTGCGGCAGACGGTCCGCTTCTCGAGTTGTGTGCAGGAGTTATTGAAAGACCCCAATCGAATCTTTTTAGAGGTTGGGCCGGGTCACACCCTTAGCACATTTGTCAGGCAGCATTCGGATGGATCTAAAGGGCGAGTGGTGCTTTGTTCGCTACGTCATCCGAAGGAGGAAAAATCAGATGTTGCCTTTATTTTGAACACTTTGGGCCGACTCTGGCTTGCAGGGGTCCAGGTTGATTGGTCTGGCTTTTATAAAGATGAACAGCGTCAGCGTATGTTCTTACCGACGTATCCTTTCGAGCGCCAGCGGTACTGGGTTCAACCGGTTGAACAGCCACGAGGTTTCTTCGCCTCCCAGGCAGCGTTGACAAAAATGGGAGACAGCTCGCAATGCTCAATCAGACATACATCGCAAAGTGGTTATTTGGCTCCAAGAAGTCCTGATTTAAAAAATGACTTTGTGCCCCCTAGGAATGACGTCGAGCGGGCTATTTCCGGCGTATGGCAAAAATTACTTGGTATCCAGCAGATCAGTATTCACGACAATTTCTTTGATTTGGGTGGAACCTCGCTGACAGCTGCGCGCCTGTTTGCTCAGATCGAAACGATATTTGGTAAGAAACTTACCCCGACTTCACTTTACGAATCACAGACTGTTGAGCAACTGAGCAAACTCCTCTCTGATACTCCTTCCTCTTCCATTCATGCTGGCGAGGCAGCAAACCGCTATAGAATCATTCCTGCTAATCTATCGGAGAGTAAACAGAACATCATTGATCTCTGGAAGAGAAACTTTCAAAATATAACAGAAGAAAGATACCCATGGATATATGAACAGAACCCATTTGGTCCTGCCACATGTTTACTTGCAAAGGACACGAAACAAGATTCAGTTATCGGCCTTACAGCATTATTTCCGAGACGAGTAGCAATAAATGGGAAATATCATTTGGCAGGTCTGGGCGGAGATTTTGCAGTAAATAAAGAGCATAGACGCGTTGCTCCAGCTTTGTTATTACAGAATGCTGCAATTTCTAAATGCAATGAGGGGGAATTTGATTTTCTTTATGGATTTCCAAACAAGGAATCTGAACCTGTGGATCTAATGTTAGGATTTAAAATGTTTGATGTACTAAGAATGACTAAGCCTTTAAGGTCGTATTATTACCTGAAAAATCATTTTAATTCTCCCGCAGTTGCAAGGATGATTTCTAGGCCAATTGACCTTGCTATAAAAATTTTTTCAAAGGAGACTCGCTACAAGAGACATGGCGGATTTAAGGCTGAAATGCTTTCGTCCTTCGATGGGATGTTTGATAAACTGTGGGAGGAGGCTTCAACTCGATTTGCAATCATCGGAGAAAGGAGCAGTTCTTACCTGAACTGGAGGTATGTTCGCTCACCCTATAATAAACACTGTGTTTTTGTGCTTAGAGGGAATGGGAACGGTAATATTCTTGGGTATATTGTTTTTCACATTATTGAAAACAGAACATATATTGATGACATACTTTGTTTCGATATGGATGAGACGCTTGATTCTCTGCTATCACAATTCCTCCTCTTTGAAAGGAAAGAAGGCGTAGATTCTGTATCTATTAGTTATACAGGGACCCAGCTCCTTGTGAAAAAGCTTCAAGAATTTGGCTTTTCGATCAGGGATAAAGAAGGTAAAGCCGCTATTTACGTACCATTAGATTCTCCGTTGACGTCTTGCCTCGTAGAGAAAGAAAACTGGTACCTCATGCCTGGAGATAACGATATATGAAGAACGGCAACACAGCAGCATATCTGTGGTTTATCGTGTTTATAGAGTTTGTTGAGTTCATTGTGTTTTAACCCAAAAACATGAAAATAACTTGTTTTGAGGATATCGAAGCTTGGCAGGAGGCTCCAAAGCTTGTAAAGATGGTTTATGATGTAATCAATAAAAGGCCAAAGTTCAGGAGAGATTTCCGCTTGGTCAATCAAATACAGGATGCCTCAGTGTCCTGTATGTCTAACACTTGGCCTGTGAAATAGGAAATATGTCTTACGTCTACGTGCTCAGATCATTCGGTGATTCTGGGTTATAGATCGGGTGTACAGCAGATCTGAAAAAAAGATTAAAGGCTCATGTTTCTGGAAAGATAGAGTCAACCAGGAAAAGATTGGCTGTTACCTTAATATATTACGAAGCTTGCTTGAACAAGAAGGATGCTTTTCATAGGGAGAAGTATCTTAAAACTACATATGGAAGGCGATATTTGAAAAATAGATTAAAACTATATTTCACAGGCTAAAGAGGGGTTCTCGAGAAAGATTAAAAAAAGAGTTTATCCAGTTTCTCTTTATCTCTAAGAGTTCAGCTGCGGAGGTTCAGAGTCAACTTTATGTGGCATTGGATCAAGATTATATTAATCAAGAGGACTTCGACAAAATTTACAACCAGTCAAAAATTGTATCCAGATTGGATTCTGGATTTATTAATTATTTGCATTGGCAACTCAAAAAACCCAAGAAACCCGTGTAACTCAATAACGCAAGTAACCCAACAAACCCGAGTAACTCTAGCAATCCAATAAACCGCAGAACTGAAAAAAGTATGTTAAACGCTTTAACCATTGACTTGGAAGATTATTTTATGGTTTCCGCGTTCGAATCTGTCGTAAAACGGCAAGATTGGGACAAATATGAATCACGTATTGAACGCAACACCCACCGCCTCTTGGAAATATTAGATGAATCAGGCATGGCGCATAGTGCAGAGCGCATAGGGAATGAATTAACGCCTTGCGCCTCACGCCTTACGCCTCGCGGTCCTGTAAGGGCTACTTTTTTTTGCTTGGGTTGGATCGCCGAGCGGTATCCTAATTTAATTAAAGAAATTCATCGTCAGGGTCATGAGATTGCCTCGCATGGTTACGACCACCAGGTTGTTTATAAGATGACCCCTAGCCAATTCCGAGAAGATATCAGAAAATCGAAAAAAATCTTGGAGCATATTGTTGGAGAAGAGGTTATCGGGTATCGTGCTCCAAGTTATTCCATTACTAAGAGATCTTTATGGTCGTTTGAAATTTTAGCCGCAGAAGGATACCGCTATGATTCCAGCATTTTCGCTATCCACCACGATTTCTACGGTTTTCCTGAAGCTCCCCGCTTCCCTTTCATCATATCCTTAAATGGAAATGGAAGTTTGGAATTTCGACTGTTAAACCTAGAATCAATTATGGCAGAAACGCATCACAGGAACACCGCAGCATTTTTAAATAGCACCACCGCAACACCGCAGCATTTTATTTCGCCTTACGCCTCACCCCTTGTCCCTACCGGGACGTTAATAGAATTTCCCATATCGACGGTGCGCATCTTCGGACAGAACATCCCAATCTCCGGCGGCGGCTATTTCAGACTATTCCCTTATTTGCTTATAAGACAAGGACTAAAAAGGATTAACGAAGTTGAAAAAAACTGTATTATTTTTTACGTTCATCCATGGGAATTCGATCCTGACCAACCAAGATTAAACAGCATCTCGTTTAAGTCTAGATTCCGCCATTATATAAACCTCGACAAAACCGAATCCAAATTCAAAAAACTGTTAAGGCATTTCCAATTTGCTCCAATGAGATATGTGATAAATCATTGCTCCAACTCAAATAACCCAACAAACTCAACAAACGCAATTAGAACAATAAACCTAATAATTCAATAAGGCATTAACTCATAACTATCGACCGAAAAGACCTCTGGCCAGTTTTGCATTCTCTACGGTTAAGAAGGTGCTAAATCTTTTACAGCATCATAAAGCGCTGGCACTTAATTCACACTTTACGGAGGAGGGCGAGAAAATGAAGGAATTTTTATTATTTCCGACACAAAACAAAACCCTCAATCTCCGGTCGCTGACTTACATGGAACAAACGATACTATGCTTGATTGCAGTAGGTTGCAAGGATAACAGGATTGCAGAGCTCCCGCATACCGGTGAAAAAAGTATCGAGAAATAGAAATTGAATGTTCTAAGCAAGATGAATTAGCATTACATGTCTTCTGCAATAGGAGATGCTTTGGAAAAAGCATTGCTCAGCAAAGGATATGCCTAATATTCATTGAAGAATACCCAGGCATTGCTGGCAGGGTTTCTTTCAAGTAGGAAGAAACCTGAAAAGTAATCAAGGATTGAATTTAATTTTCTATTTTGAAGGGAAATTGCAGGGAGGACATAAGTGGAGAGCAAATTTTTTGAGGCAGGAAGAGATAAAGAAAGGTGGAATGAGCGGGTGATGGAGTGAGCGCCGCCGGCCTGTTTCCATTGGATTGAGTGCAAAAGTATTATTGAAAAGCGCTTCGGCCACGGAACCCATTATTTAGTTGTTACTCATGATTGTACTGAAGGAGGGACGATCTGTGAAATGGACCCGATAAACGCAATTCACACAATTAACATAACAATCCAAGTAACCGAATTGCATCTATCGTTCATCTTCTTCACGTAAGGAGTATTCCTTTTGCCAATTCTATAGTGTGGCTTCCCTATTTCAACTATGGAGGAATATGTGCTGAAATGAAGAAGTTTTTGATGAGCTACTGAAGGCAAGTAAATGGAAATTTAAGTACTATGTAACTCTGAAAAAGACCGATAATGGCCTGGAAAGACTTCTTGCGTTAGGTTCCATCTACCTCTTTTAGAAGGCTTTTTTAAGATATTCTAATCGAAATTGAAAAGAGCAAAAATCTAAAATTACAAGACAGAAAATGGGAGCTTGTATCGATGATTTGCTCGGCGAATAGTTCTTCAATAACTTCAGTTAGTGCTTATTATCGGCCGGCGGATTACCGAAGCAATTTATACCAGAAATATTATAGGAAAAGCGTCGCGAGCTATTTGGGGACTAAAAAATTTAGGAGGATTTCTGTAAGCAAATTTACAGGAATTAATTTCGCATTGGGAAAAATGGGAGATTCTTATAAATTAGGCAAAATATTAGGTAGACATATCCTGAACAAACTGATTAACATGGGCGCTAAATTGCTGGAGGGACAATTAGAAACCGCATCGGGGAAATATTGTAGTGGCGTGGGGCAATACGTGTTCGAATTAGTAGGTAAAAAGCTGCGGGTATGTATTGATACTAGTGACTCTGGAAACATTTCATCTGAAGAGCTGTTGGTGTGGTGCGATATATATTTCAAATCAAATTATTGGGAGGATAGAAGGTACGATCCCAAAGTCATTCCCATTTATAATTTAAACCCTTTTGTATTAGAGGGGAGCAAATATCTGCGTTCGCTTAGAAATATTGATAAGAGGTTTGATTTATGCTTTATTGTTAGGGTTTGGGGTGGAAGGGATGAGATTGAGGGCATTGAACATAATTTGAGAATGCTCGAGGAAATTTCAAAAATAAATTGTAATAAGTTTATCTACGCTTATTTGGTCTCGGGAGAGATTGATGAATATACCAGAAGGCTCGGCAATGCGAATATATTCACTGCAAAAAAAGGCTTGCCCTTGAAAAAGCTATGGGATATTAGCGGGCGTTCAGAGATAGTAATAATAAGGCTTGGAATGCATTACTGCATGCCATGGCGAATGACCGATATAATGTGTATGGGGGCAGTTCCGGTATTTGATAGGAGGCCATTTACTATATGGCCGGCGAATGTGGTCGAAGGAACAAATTATTATTCCCTAAATTTAAATATCGGGGAAGGAAAGCCCGTTGCAGCGCGGGAGGATTACGGAAATATCAAGGATGAGGTGATTAGGATATTGGAGGATCGGAAAAAATTAGAGGAAATAAGGAAAAATAATTGGAAGTATTTTGATTCATATTTAGACCCGTATGAGGTAGGAAATTATATATCAGGTATTGTGATGGGTAAAGAATGGGAAAGTGCCTCTAAGGCATGGAGCGCGAAGAGCTCAGTATTTGGAAGTAATCAATTGGCAGGCTCTGATCAATAGAGAATTAATGATTTTTGATAATTTACATAAATGTTAGAGCGCAAGGGGCGAAAAGGATGAAGATCCGGTTGTACGTAAGAGGCGAGAGGGATAGGTGGAATAAATATGTAATGAGATCTAGTGATGCCAGCTGTTATCATCTCATTGGCTGGAAGGATGTCATTGAAAGGAGTTTCGGACATAAAACGTATTATTTAATGGCTACCGAAGATCATGAAAAGGATACGATTTATGACGTGGAAGGAGGTAAATGGAACGACTTGGCAAAGCGAAGTGACGGAATTGTGGGTATCCTTCCCCTTGTGCATCTGAGGAGTATTTTTTTCGGCAATTTTATAGTCTCAATACCTTATTTCAACTACGGGGGGATATGCGCGGAGAATGAAGAAATTGCTAAGGAATTAATGAGAGAGGGCGCAAATATCGCAGTAGAAAAGCATGTAGAGCATATTGAGTTGAGGCATATACGAAATATGATTAACGGTCTTCCGGTAAAAAAGGAGAAGGTTTCTGTAAGGTTAGAAATCCCTAAAAACTCAGAGGAATTGTGGAAGTCTTTTTCAGCAAAGTTACGAAGTCAAATAAGAAGACCAACGAAAGAGGGGATGTATTCAAAATTTGGCAGAATAGAGGAGTTGGGGAGCTTCTACGATGTTTTTTCAACAAATATGAGAGATTTGGGGACTCCCGTGTATTCAAAGCAATTCTTTAAGAATATTTTGGAAGAATTTCCAGAAACGACGTGGATCTGTACCGTCTATACAAAGGAAGACGTTCCTGTAGCCTCCGGGTTCCTCGTCGGGTTTAAAGAGACCCTGGAGATCCCTTGGGCCTCCTCCTTACGAAGTTACAAGCAGCATAGCCCCAATATGCTGCTCTATTGGAGCGCACTCAAATTCGCCTGTGTAAGCGGCTATAAAGTTTTTGATTTTGGGCGCTCCAGCCAAGGTGGGGGGACATATAAATTTAAGGAACAGTGGGGCGCAAAGCCGGTTCAACTTTACTGGCACTACTGGGTAAAAAACGGAGGTCCACTCCCTGAACTTAATCCTGATAACCCAAAATACCAGTTAGCGATAAAAATCTGGCAGAAATTGCCAGTTTCCTTAACGAGAATTATTGGCCCGCTTGTCGTAAAAAATCTCCCCTAATCAGACCATAGACCTAAAACCTCAGACGCAAAACATTAGACAAGAAACCTTAGACCCAAGAGGTGCCAGAAAAATGAGTCGGGATTATAAAAAGATAAGGGTCTTCTGCAAATCGAGTGGGTAAAAATTAGCCCAAAAATATCAAACCGCCCTTTATTTTAGCGGGTTTTCTCACTTGTAAAGGGTCAAAAAATAATGCTATGAATTTTTCATGCGAAAAC
>Ga0315314_1001121_pt1 | contig 25160 bp, 22 predicted proteins | sample TDP9_MG_FD_203631 | JGI IMG/M metagenome (GOLD analysis project Ga0315314, IMG submission 203631) | Freshwater sediment microbial communities from Lake Towuti, South Sulawesi, Indonesia - TDP9 | ecosystem: Environmental > Aquatic > Freshwater > Lake > Sediment | place: Indonesia: South Sulawesi... | reverse complement strand
GAACTAGCAGGAGCGTGTTACCTCGGTGAAGATATTCGTCATAAATCCAGTTGGGACATCACGATGGGACCGTGCGGATAAGGAGTATCTTGAGAGGTTCGCGCGAAAGGGCACCGAGGTAACGGTGGCCAGTCTCAGCAAAGGCCCGAAGTCGATCGAGTCCTACCGTAGCAAGGCGCTCGTCTGCCCCGAAATACTCAAACTAGCAAACAAGAACGCGAAGAACCATGACGCGATGTTTGTCAACTGCTTCGGCGACCCGTGCGTAGAGGCCTTACGTGAATCTTGTGAGATCCCCGTCTTGGGCGCCGGTGAGACCTCAATGATGATGGCAGGCTTGCTCGGCGACACATTCGCTGTAATCTCACCGACGAGAAGTACGGCGCGCCAAGTAGAATCAAACGCCAGGCGCATGGGCTTACAAGCCGGGACGTTCTCAGTCGTCGCACTAGAGATCCCTGTGCTTCATTTGGAAACGAACCGCGTTAAGACAATCCGAGAGATTACGGAGGCAGCAAAGAAGTGCTTGAGGAACGGCGCCGACGTGGTTGTCCTGGGATGTACCGGAATGGCCTATATGGCCGACGAGATCAGAAAGAGAATCCCCGCGCCTCTAATCGAGCCAGCCTCACTGACATTGAAAGTAGCGGAAACGTTGGTCGACCTGAAAACAATGTGGCACTAGACTGTGCAGCCATTTCCAGCGAACCCGAGCGGGCGAGGGACGCGCTTCCGAACCTGCGAGTGACGAGAACCTATGGAAATCCAGATCGAGTTTCTCAACGACAAGATGCGAGAGATACTTGCCGACAAAGAACGATCGCATAGCAAGCAATTCGCTGAAGCCGTAACGCGGGTTGTCAAATCGTTCAAGTCGGTCGAGAAAGCAGCAAGAAACCTAGAGGATGCAACCAAGCGAGCATGGGGGCGTCTCTCGAGGCCGGCCGAGCTGCATGGAGTCAGACTCTCAGAGCTGGTGCTCGAAGCTTGCCAGCCCCTGAGTTCGCATCCACCTGACATCTCTTATGATGAACTGAGAAAGTTTGAGGAAAGATCTCTTCAGGCAGCTCGATCCATCGCGAAGACGTACAGCAAGTACGCTCGGAGCATCATACGGCCAGTCAAGGCCGAGACCCTACTCCTTGAAAGCTCGATTGTGGACCTAAGTCGAAGCGTGAACGCTCTCACGAAAGTTCTTGACGAATCAAACCTGAAAAAAGTACTACTATTGACACGGGACGCGGAGCAGCTTGTCCAGAATGCAAGCCAGCTACGTAGTGGGATAGAGCAGGCACGAGAACTGAATGAGGCGCTGGGGCGAGCACGCGAGATGCAATCGAAACTCCAGAATGACCTCTCGATGCTGAATGAGGATGAGAATCTCAAGGAGTTGAGTCGAATAGAACTGCTGACTAGGGAGAAGGAGGCAGAAGCTCTGGCGCTGCTTGAGCCGCTTTCGAAGCCCCTTCGAAAGGCAGACAGGCCAGATAGCAAACTGTCCTCAGGATCGAGCAGAAACAACGTCAGCAAGCTGGCTGAGGATCCCCTGAACGCGCTGCTCGAAATCCCAGTCGTTGAGATGCGTGAGCTGCTTGCCTCGCTTCGCCGCCTGATCGAGCAGAACGAGATCTCCCTTGACCAAAGAAGAAAACGAAAGTCGATTGAATCCATACAGTCGCTCGAAGCTGGAGCGTTGGAGCGGATTCGCGAAGAGCACAGCATACTACAAGCGAATCGCCAAGAAATTCTGAGGCAACTCAAAGGTTCGGGCACTTTTGACCGGTGGCTGTCTCTCCAAAACCAGCTAGATAGTGCACGAGCTGAAGCCGACCATTACAAGAGTTCTATCGAGGACTTGCAGTCTCAGGAAACACGGTTGCGCGCGATCATCCTCGCCGAGAAAGCAAGAATAGAAACCGCCCTACGAGAGATACAAAACGAGCAGGTGTCCATAATCCTCTCATTCTGACGCTGAGGACCGAGTCGGACACACAGAGGAGTCAACGGTTCAAATCCTGATGCCCGCACCAGCTAACCCACACACACCTATCAGAACTTGCTCACATTGTGGTTGCCTCGCTACGAGTTAAGCCTGATGATTGGCACACACCCTATTCGTCCACTCTGGAGCATTATGCATGCACAACCAGGCTGCTCCAATCACACAAACGCGTAATTCTCACGAATTCCAAGGCGTACCTTGGTGCGCACACAGAGCAACCCCCTTGAACCATGCGTATTTCAAACGACCAACTCGAAGCGACGGTCAAGTCTAAAACCTCTACAGGTGCCGGAGGAGTTCGTTGGTTGCGTATGACTAATCAATGCGTAACCACATAGCATCTCTGCCGAGGCTTGGGCTGAGTTTCTTGTCCAGCGCTGGAGAAGTTGTGCCGGAAGATCGGCGGCAACTTGCAGCCATAATGTTCACGGACCTAGTAGGCTACACGGCGCTGACGCAGGAGAATGAGGCGCTCGCACTTCAACTCCTAGAGAAGCAGCGAACTATACTCCGCCCGATCTTCCGAAAACACGGAGGAAGAGAGGTCAAGACGATTGGAGACGCGTTCCTGGTTGAGTTTCCGAGCGCGCTGGAAGCGGTCCGCTGTGCAGTTGACATTCGGAAGAGCTTCATGGACAAGAGTTCGCAACAAGGAAAGACCCTTCCGCTCCGCATCGGAATTCATGCTGGCGATGTAATCTACCGAGGCGATGACGTCTACGGAGATGCCGTTAACATTGCGTCCAGAATCGAGCCGCTGGCTGAGCCGGGCGGCATATGTATCTCACGCCAAGTCTACGACCAAGTCTGGAACAAAATTGAGTATGAAATCATCGAACTTGGACTCCAAGAGCTGAAGAACGTGCAGTTTCCATTAGAGGTCTACTCCATCTCACTACAACGAAAAGCAGGAAGTGGCGGTGAGACTGTCCAGCTTCCCACCGTCCCTTTCCAGAAGCCCCGTTGGATAACATCTCTAATTGATCGAACAGTAGAGCTCACGAAGCTCACGGGAGCTTTCGAAAGCGCCCTCGCGAATAGGTCGTCTGTGGTGGCGCTTCAAGGAGAGGCAGGCGTGGGCAAGACTCGTCTCATGCAAGAGTTAGGAATGCACGCTCAATCCAAGGGAGCTGTGGTTCTGACCGGCGCCGCGTCGGAGGCTGGCCTACCATATGCGCCGTGGGTTGAGGCAGCAAGACAATACGTGGCTCAAGCCCCAAGTGAATTGCTTCGTAGAATGCTCGGTCGAAACGCCTCCGAATTTGTGAAGCTGGTCCCAGATATTGTTGCCAAGGTAGGAAGTATCCCGCCGTCTAAACCTCTAGGTGAGCAGCAGGATAGGATTCGGCTCTACGAGGCTGTGACACAGTTCTTCATCTCGATCTGTACCGAGTCTCCCTTGCTTTTGTTGTTTGATGACGTGCAGTGGGCTGATCAATCATCTCTGGAATTGTTGGAGTATTTCGTTAGGAGCACGATCAACCTTCGAGTACTAACAGTGTGTGCCTACAGGTCTGAGGATGTCCGACCAGACAGCCCACTAAATCCGTCCCTCATGAAGTTCAACAGACAACGCCTCTTGGAAACGATTCAAGTAAGAAGCCTAAGCAAAGAAGAGACAGTAGAGCTGATCAAACAGACGTTTGGAGAGCAGACTGTATCACCTGAATTTGCAGACCTGATCTACGGAAGGACAGGGGGCAATCCCTTCTTCGTTGAGGAGGTTCTCCGCTCACTTGTTGAAGACGGAACCGTCTTTCGAACTGAGAAGGGATGGGACCGAAAACCTATCCAAGAGCTTGCAGTCCCAAACACTGTCAGAACCATTCTCAAATCGAGGTTGTCGAAACTTGACCCTGAAACGCTGAACGTTCTTGTTTTGGCGTCCGTGATTGGATCAGAGTTCGATTTTGAAGTACTAAGGGAAGTGACGCAAACTAACGAAGACAAGCTTCTTGAGAGACTTGAAACAGCGCTTGCTTCTGGGTTAGTGCGCGAGCCAAGCCAAAGAGGCGTATTCAGATTTGTGGACAATCGCATCAGAGAACTCATGCTTGATGACCTGAGCAAGATCAGGCGAGGCAAATATCATCAGAAGATCGCGGAGGCAATGGAGAAGGTTTACGCTAAGAGCTTGGATAGACACGCAGAGCTAATTGCCAGCCACGCCTATGAGGCGGGCGACGCACAGCGCGCAACAAGATTCTCAATCATAGCAGGAGACAGGAACAGAGCGATCCATGCATATGAACAAGCAGTCAACAATTACAGGCGTGCGTTAGACCTCATTGATCTTGAAGGAGCAAGGGACCAAGAGAAGGCTGCGATAATAGAGAAGCTTGCGCAATGCCATTGCGCTGCAGGTCAACTTCAAGACGGTGCACGGTACTACCAAGAGGCACTTGAAATCTTCGAGAAGCGATATGACAGCAAAGCGTGTGCGCGAGTCTGTCTTGGTCTATCTAGAACATCCATCGGAACTAGGGGAGCCGCAGGAGTTCGCGAAGCCATCCTTGTTCTGAGGCGGGGGCTCAAGTACCTTGAAGCAGAGCCAGAGAGCTATGAGGCCGCTTCAATCTATGCTCAGCTGGCTTCCAATCACGGCATCATGGACGAATGGGACGAAGCCACCGCTTGGGCTAACAAGGCGTTGGCGGTTGGAGAGAAGGTGCAGAACCACGCCGCCATTGCAACAGCGCTCTCCATGAAAGGTTCGTTTCTGACGGACACAGGGAGAATTGACGAAGGACTACCTCTTTGGCAACGAGCCTTCGATCTATCACTGCAGTACGAAGAGTACGAGGATGCGCTTCGTTCACTGAGCAACTTAGCCAACTACACGTTTCAGAGAGACCTTGCTAGAAGCCGGGAACTGGCGGTTCGCCAGCTCGAACTATCCAAACGCCTGAACCACGTATGGTTTGAAGGTGTCGCCTTGGAACGGTTATCGATTGTCGATTGGTACAACGGAGACTGGAAGGTTGGTCTGGAGGAGCTCCAGAAAGACTCTGAGCTTGTGAATAGACTTGGTTTGTCTGCAATCTTGCCCGCCCTTGCCGTAGACAGAGGATGGTACGCGCTTGGCATGGGAGACTTGGAGCAGGCAGAAATGGAATTCCAGAAGGGCCGAGATTGGCTCGATTACGAGAACCCGAAGATCACGGACATCGTTTTCTATCATTTAGGCCTGGGGATGCTGAAGGAAGAGCAAGGCAAAGAGCATGAAGCCAAGGAACACTACCAGACCTGTGTAGACTCGTTTAGAAAATGGGAATTCACCACATTTCCCACTCTCCATATCGAGACTCTCCTCCACCTTACCTCAATCTACGCTAGGAATCAGGAATTGGAGAGGGCACGTAAGACATCTCAATGGGCTAGGCGGCTTGCTGAAACACTGAAGAGCGATGCGGGTTTGGCGATGGCTTCTCAGGCTGAAGCAAGCTTTCTGCTTGCCAGCGGTGACAGGAAGGGAGCGGACGAAGCTTACCTGAAATCCTTGGATCTGTGGGAGAGGGCTGGTTGGCCGTACTATCATGCTAAAGCTCTTTTTGCCTACTCTGAGGCACTAGCGCAGAAGAATCCTGAGGAGTCAAGGAAACGATTGGAGCAGGCCGCTGAAATCTTCCGGAAGGTCGGGGCAAAACGAGACCTAGAAAGGGCGGAGGTTAAGCTTTCAGCTCGCTCGTAACACCCTTAATCCTGTTCACTTCGCTTCATTCCCAACTCGGACGTGCTCGGTCAGATCCATCGATCACGCGCTGGAACGTTGACCAAGAGGTGCGGGTCAGGATTCCGGCACCAGTCCGCTCGTGTGAGCGAGCCTACTATGTCTGATTCCACGGAACCTTGATTTCCATGCTTGAAGGTTCGGCTCACAGCTCAATGCTGAACCGTTGATCCTCTGCATTAAGAACCAGAACGATGCGGCCTTGTGACACAAGTGTTAAAGCACATGACAAGTCATAGCGAATCAACAACTGCGGACTGTATTCGAGAAGTGAGAGAATGAAGCTGCGGGGTTCAGAAACTGACGCAATTGTCGAGATGTTGCAGAAAGCACCCCTTTGGTCCGGTCTCACCGAGAGAGAACTGAAGGTCATTGCACGCTCATTCAAGGACCTCAAGTACGGGACCGGCGATGTCATCGTACGCAAAGGAGAGGCGGGCGTCGGCTTCTATCTCATAACGGACGGCACCGTGGAGGTTCGATCAGACGGACGAGTTCTGTCCAAACTTGGACCCGGCGAGTTCTTTGGCGAGATGTCGGTCTTGGACGGCCAACCTAGGTCAGCAGATGTTGTGGCACTTGAGCCGTCGAGGTGCCTTGCCTTGACTTCGTGGAGTTTCAAGAGCATCGTATCAGAACATCCTAAGATGGCGCTGAAGCTGCTGCAAGAATCCGTCCGTAGGTTACGTATGAGTACTCAAACCCCAGGCCAGTAGAGGGACGCTGCTGAGGAACGGGGTTTTTCGTCGTCCCTACGGTATCTGTCATCTCTGGTCAGCCTTCATTCCGATTCTTATAGAGCCACAGTACAAGCCTGACACCGGAAGATGATTGATGAAGAGCGCTGACATCGTTGTCATCGGTGGTGGATGCATGGGCACCAGCATCGTCTACAACCTGAAGAGAAACGGAGTCGACAAGGTGACACTGTTAGAGAAGCAATTCATCGGTTCAGGCGCCACCGGCAGATCCGCCGGAGTGGTTCGTCAACACTACAGCACAGAATTCATGGTCCGCATGGCAACCAAGAGCCTCAGAATGATTCGTGACTTTCAGCGGGAACTTGGGACAGACAGTGGCTATCGCCGAACGGGGCTTATCGTCGCCGTGTCCGCATGCAGTGAGCTGGGATCGTTCCACCGCCTCCACGTCGCGGTCAATGAATTGCAGGAGCGACTTTCAGCGATAGATCGCAGGTTCGCAGGCGACCTTGAGATTGAGCAACTGATTCGATATCCGAGGGTAGAGCGCCGCCTTCAACGATACGGCCTCGATTATCGGGTCTCTCATGATCCAAGGAATGTTCCGGATCAACTTATCTGAGATCTAGTCCCATGTTCCGTTCCATTGCGCGATCTCGTCTTCGAAGAAGAACAGATGTCAGAAGTCGTCCCGCGTGTCTCCCCTACAGCGGAGGCTCAACAATGAATTTCACACTTTTGGTACGTACTTGAACGGTGGCCATGTTTCCCATCCAAACTCCGTAACCCACGTAACCTCAACTGTTCCAGCCTTTCCTAGGGCCTCGCTGAACTCCTTTCGAAAATCGTCAATAGCCTTTTGGAAGTCGCCTGATTCGCGGGGATTTGCGATATCCCAAATGCACCAGTGCTCGTTCTTCAGGGGCATGGCACAGTAGGTCTTCAAGTACTTGTATCCCTTCTCAGGTTTCAGAGTAGCCCCCCAGTCCCATGCTCTGCTAGAAAAAGCGTTGAAATCCTTGTAGGTGTGGCGCACAATAACCAATACCATAACTCTCGCACCCTCTACTGCGTGTATTGCCATGCCCAAAAGCAAGACACTAAGGATCCCAAGACCGGCGGTAGATCGGCAACCCGTCCAAGCACTGCATACTGAGCAAGGACTTTGGCTCCGAGTGCTTCGACTTCTCTATTGACCTCCTTGATCCTGTCTGGCTTGGACTTGACGGTTTTCCTTCCCTCCGCCGTCAGCGTGGAGAGGAGAATGTAGGTTGGCACCAAATCATCCTCTGCAATCCAAGTCGTGGTCACGCAGATAATTGAGTTGCGCTCCATGAGGCACGACTGTCCGGGCTAAATCGAGCATGCTCAAATGAAGATTTGGGGATTCAGCCAGCCGTAGGGACGGGAGTGAGCCTTTCTGCGTCTTGTACGATCTTCTTCAGGCCATCGAGAACTTCGGAAGGCAGCGGTTCAGGTCGATGATCCTTCAGTACGCTCAACACCTTCTCCCTCGCTCTCTTGGTCAAGTCCTTTGCACCCTGTCCAGCCCAAGCCTCGAACCTGTTCCGATCCATCAGCCTCGGCATCCAATGTTCATCCAAATGTCTGATGGTGTGTTTCTGTCCCAAGTACTGGCCTCCTGGCCCTACCTGGTTGATGATGTGCGTTGCAAGAGTTTCATCCTCCACCGATACGCCTCTCGCAATCCTGAAGCACATATCTGCAATCTCATCAACGATGACGACCATCTCCAAGCTGCCGGTCATACCTCCTTCTATGTACCCCACGTCATGAACAAGGTTGGTTCCGCAAAGCGTCGCCACAAGCGCGGTCATCGTGGCTTCTGCCACGGCTTGACCATCGACCGCTTTCGAGTCTGAGGTTCCACCTGTTCCGAAGAAGGGCAGTTGGTAGTATTGCGTGAGCTGTGCGGCCATGGCGTTTACGAGGGCAAACTCCGGCGCCCCGTACGCCATGACGGCGGTCCGCATATCCATGATCGTCGATATCACGCCATGAATGAAGGGGGTGCCCTTTCTGACCAGTTGAGTGACGACCAAGCCTGTCAGGGTCTCGGCATTCGATTGCGCCAGGGTACCCGGCAACGTTATGGGACCTGAGCTACCTGATTGAGTACACGGGCCGTAGATGGCGGGGATTCCCTCATTCGCGCATTCCATGATGTTCTCGAGGCCGAAGTAATGCCAAAGGGGAGAAACAGGCTCACCATACAGCGCGAAGAGCGGCCTTCTTCTAAGCTCGTCTATTCCACCCGCAACCAGAGACGCCATCCTGATGAAGTCCCTGGTGGCTTGAGGGCTGTAGGCTATAGCGACTATGGGTTTCTCAGTGTTAGTGAGTACTGCTTCAAATTCATGCAGGTCTTGTGCGCGCTTGATATGGTCCAATGCCAGACAGAACTGCTCCGCGAACTTTATGTTCGGCAAGGCATCGGCGAGTACGGCAGCTTTCGCGATATACTCCTTTCTTGCTGGGACCCTCTCTCCGGTTTCTGCGTCTATCACGTTTGGAGTCGTTGATCCTAGGCCGAAGTGCACTCTTCCGTTCTCGAGCTTGATGTCATGTTTTGGGTTTCTTCCGCAGAGCATCACCCTATGAGGAGCATTTCTTATCGATTCTTCAACAAGGTGGCTAGGAATCAGCACGAGCTTCTTCTCGTCAACGGTGCATCCTGCTTCTTTCAGTAAGCTTCGAGCCTTTTCACTCTCTATTACAACTCCGGTTCTCTCGAGAATCTCCAGGGTCGCTAGATGTATAGCGTAGATCTCATCTTGGCTAAGAACTCTGAGACCTGTCTTCATCTCGTTGTTTTCCTCGAAGTTGCGTTTTCGAGCGCTTTCTATTTAATGGTTGTCGAACTATGTAGTGCTCTGTCAAGACTCTGCGATTCGTGATCGCGTCTGCACAAATGATATAAGTGAACCGGAAAAGACACGCGGAACAGCGGAGTGCCGATTGGTGTCGTCGCAAGAAAGAATCCTTGAGGAGTTGTCGTCTTCCGTTCTCGAACTTGACGACGCGAAGGTCGTTGAGACTGCTAGGAGGGCTGTCCAGGCAGGCCTAGACCCCGTTGATGCGGTCGAGAAGGGTCTTGCGGCTGGTCTGCGAGAGATTGGGAACCGCTTTGAGAGGGGAGATCTCTTCTTGGCGCATATGGTTATGGCAGCTACGGTGTTCCAAGCGGGACTTAAGGTACTTGGGCCCGCGCTTCGGGAAAGTAGAAGGGAGCTGAAGCGTTCGGGCAAGGTGGTCTTGGGAACCGTCCAAGGCGATATTCATGATATTGGAAAGAACATTGTGGGCGCTCTTCTCTCAGCGGGTGGATTCGAGGTTTTCGACCTCGGAAAGGATGTGGCTCCCGAACTGTTTGTTGACAAGACGAAAGAGGTTGAGGCTGGCATCGTCGGAATGTCCGCGTTGTTGACGACGACCATCCCTATGCAAAAAATTGTCATAGACATTCTGAGAAGAAAAGGCCCAAAGTGCAAGACCATGGTTGGTGGAGCGGCCGTCTCGGAGCAGTGGGCAAAGGAGATCGGGGCCGATGCTCGGGGGATCGACGCGGCTGACGCCGTCAAGAAGGCAAGAGTCTTGCTCGGAATAGCCGTGTGAACCTGCTCGAATGAAGCCGTTGCTTCTCGGAGGAACTAGGATAACAAGTGCGTCTAGCTTGTCTTGACTAGCTCCTTTTCAGCCTCTCTTACGATCTCTCTGAGTTTCAGTTGCACATTATTTGGCAGGGGTTCCGGGCGATGTTCTCGAAGGATTTCCTTGCACCTCGAGCGGGCCACATCCCTAATGTCTCGCTTGCCGGCCTTCACCCAGGTTACCTCAGACGCCCTGTCGAAAAGCGTGGCCAAGGAAAGTTCCTTCTTCACATGTTCAAGAGTGTGCTTTTGTGACATGAAGTGGCCTCCTGGGCCTACGTTCTTAATGATGTCCACTGCCAGCGTCTCATCATCCACCTCAACGCCTCGAACTATCCTCAAAATCATTCCCGCGATCTCATCGCATATAGTCGCCATTTCCATGGAGCCTATGCTTCCGCCGGCCAGATATCCGCAGTCATGGATGAGGTTCACACCGGATAGGGCAGCGAGCATTCCGTTCATCATAACCTCTGCTCCTGCTTGAGCATCCGGCAACTTTGAGTCAGAGCATCCACCGAATCCATACGTCGGCAAATCGTAGTACTGACCCATCGCAGCGTTGAAGATGCTTGTGCCCATCGCGAACTCTGGAGAACCGTATGCACACCGACTCGTCCTCGGGTCCATGATGCAGACCCAACCGGTATAGATCACGGGCGCATGGGGGCTCACAAGCTGACAAAGAGTGAGTGCAGCCAAGTTCTCCGCGTTGCTTTGAACTGCCGTCCCGGCCAAGGTCATCGGCCCCGAGGCTCCGCACATTGGCATAGGTCCATTGGCGACCGGGATGCCAGCCTTTGCAAACTCGATCATGTTCTCGTTGACCTCGGAGAACGCTAGGGGCGACACGGTTTCAGCGTAGAGTGCAAGTATCGGCCTTCTCTTGAGTTCACCGGGATCGCCAACAATTGCAGCCGCCATCTCTAGCACTTTCTTCGCCGCGAATGCCCCGGGGCAAGAGTACAGAATCGGTTTCTCAGTATTGTTGAAGAGCGATTCAAATTCGTGAATGTATTCGACCTGATATGGTACGTCAAAAGCGCCCGCGATGGTCATGATGAACTTCATGTTTGGCAGGGCGTCTCCCAGTCTCGTCGCTTCATCCACATCCTTCTTAGTGGGGCGCGTCATTTCTCCGGTATCGATGTCCCTAATGTAGGGGACGGGGGTTCCGCCCAACCCGAAGTAGACTCTGCTATCCTCCAGTAGAATGTCGTGTTTCGAATTTCTTCCGCAGAATACAATTTCTCGAGGAGCTTTCTTTAGAGATTCCTCGACCAGATGTTGTGGGATTCTTATACGCTTCTCGTTGAAGTCGACGTTCGCACCCGCGCCGTGAAAGATGTCCAGTATCTTGTTGGACGGGCAATGCATTCCTACCGATTCTAGGACTTCGAGGGACGACAGGTGAATGCTTCGCGCTTGTTCTCTTGTCACGAGCCTCAGGTGTCCGCTTCTGATGCCTCTCTGAACCATCGGTCTCACCTAGGCCTCTATGCCAAGGAGCCTCTTGGCCACCTTGACAGCTTCCACAGCGTCCTCAGCGTAGCCGTCGCCTCCAATCTCTTTCGCCCACTCATCAGTGACTGGCGCCCCGCCAAACATCAGCTTGACCCTGTCCCTGAACCCTGCCGTGACGGTCGCCTTCACGATCTCCTTTTGCATTGGCAGGGATGTGCTGAGCAAAGCAGAAGCTCCGACGATGTTCGCGTTCACTTCCGTTGCCTTGTTGACGAATTGTTCGGTTGGGACATCCTTACCCAGGTCGTAGATCTCGAATCCAGCCGCGAACCACATCGCTCCGACAATATTCTTTCCGATATCGTGAATGTCGCCCGCCACCGTCCCTAGCACGATCTTGCCCAAAGTCTTTCTCTGAACCTTCCTTCGCAGAATCTCGGGTTCGAGCAGATCTTTGATGACTCTCTGAACCGGTTCCGCCGCAGCAACCAGATGCATGATGAAGAATTCTCCGTCCTCGAACTTCTTTCCTACGATTCTCAAGGCCTTCGTCAGTCCCTGATCTATAATCTTGACCGGATCCTCGCCAAGGTCGAGGGCCTTCTTCGTTACTTGAGCGACCCTGTCTGGGTCAAAGCTCAGAACTGCGTTAACGAGATTCTCGTATATGGCCTCCTGTGACAACAATATCCTCCAAACACGAATATCATTCGGTTTTCCTTTAACGGTTTTGGCAGAAGTGTTCGACCTCAGAAATCCATAGCAATCATTAAGAGGCTTCGCCGCGATGAGTTCGTCTGATCGTTCGTGTTGAGTTTCGAAGGAGAGCATAAGGTCTTTCAGATCGGCACCGTCAGGGTTGGTGGTAAGCCTAGGCAAGCGCCGACAGTTTTGATCGGGTCAATCTTCTACAACAAGCACTACATTCTGAAGGACGAGATTAAAGGAGAGTTTGATCGCGAAGAAGCCGAGAGGCTCATCAATAGGCAGGAAGAATTCTCAGACAAGACGGGCAACCCGTGCATGATCGATGTCGTGGGATGTACGCCGGAAGCGCTGAGCCGCTTCCTAGATTTTGTGTCGTGCGTCACGCAAGCGCCGATCTTGCTTGATGGAGTTTCGGCGGGCGTCAGGGTCGCGGGGTTGGATTACATAAAGGACTCTGGGCTGAAGGATCGTGTAGTGTACAATTCTCTCCTACCAGAGTACAAGGAAGAGGAGCTCGAAAAGATAAGGGAGGTTGGAATAAAGAGCGCCATCCTGCTGGCTTTCAACACAAAGGAATTTACCTCCCAAGGAAGAGTCAAGGCGATTAGGGAACTCTTGCCAATCGCAAGTGGCGCAGGCATAGAGAAACCTCTGATAGACACTGCCGTTATTGACATACCAAGCTTGGGCATGGCCTGCCGCGCGATTCACGAGTTGAGGCGGGAATTCGGGCTCCCCATAGGCTCAGGCGCGCACAATGCCATTGGGACATGGAGAGGCCTCAAGAAGAAGATGGGTAGGCAAGCAACGGATCCCAGCATGGCAGCAGCATGCGCAATAACCGTGGCCGCTGGTGCCAACTTCGTCCTATACGGCCCCATTGAATGCGCAGACTACATGTTCCCGGCCATCGCGATGGTCGACGCTGCATATGCTCAGTTGGGCATGGAAGAGGGAGCTATGCCCGACCCAAAGCATCCCATCTTCAGAATAGCATAGCTTCTAGCTGCCATCTCGAACTCACAGTCGACCCAAGCTTGAGCAGAGGATCGAAAAGGCCTCGCGCGTCCTTCATAGACAACATCTACGTTCTCTGAAGGTCGGTCAGCTACCAGCATAATGAGACAGGTGGGGGCTCTCTTGAGCCTATTCCTCTTCAGGGAATACTTCTCTGAGCCGCCAAACCCCGAATGCTGGAGCAGTTTCCTCCGATTCCACGGGGTTGTACCACATTTGTCTTGTACCTATCTTGGCCCTCATCTTCCAACCAAAGCCTTTCGGCTCTTCGTCCACGTAGCGTAGGATCTTTGATGCTTTTGTGATTAGATCCGCCTTCTCTTCCTCAGAGATATTCAGCAAGAATCTCAGGAGCTCCTGCTGACTGGTCCACTTCACAGAGTCTTGGAGCAGATCTACCATCCTTCTGAGATTGCAAGTGACTGTATAGTAGAAACCCCAATCTCGCGCTAGGAGCTTTGCAACATACCTTCCGTTGACGGCTTCTTCTTCGCCTTCTCCTACATCATGAGCACGTAGCAACAGCATCACATCCTTTATGTCCTTCGCGCCGAAGAGCTCCCACATCTGCAGCTTCTCAAGGAGCAGATCTGTAACCGTTATCGTTGGGAAGTCTAGCTCCAGACGCCCTCGGAAACTAATAGGATGATTTGCTACTCTTAGCTCATCGAAGAAGATATCCGCAAACCACCACAGCTTTGGGTGAAAATAGATATCCCTACCAGACACAGCGGATGACAGAGTTGTCTTGCGCTTCGCATAGCTGAACCTCTCCTTGAGAAAGTCCTTCAGCTTGTCTCGATACTTGCCGTAGCACATGAAGTCCAAGTCGCTGAACTCTTGCTTTCCTTCTCCGAGCCTAGCAAGCCTATTGGCGAATCCCTCGAATCCCGTGCAGTGAAGCCTAGTTGCAACGCCTCCCATGATCCTGAGCATAATGCCGCTCCCGTCGGCCAGTTCGACGATCTTCTTTGCTTCTTCCATGAAACATTCGGAGGGTATGACTCCGCCCCACTCGGATGGCAACTGCCTCCGTGGGATCTCTTCCTCCATTGATCCTTCTCCGCCCGACTGCGCCGTCTACATTGTTCGATAGCTCACGCTGTTATCTTTTGCAAGAGTCAAAAAAAATGGGGAGAGGAGGCAGGCGTCTATTCCGAGGGGATTTCTCCGTAGATCTTGTTGATGTCGATGCCTTGCCTTTTTCTGTAGGATTTCATCGCAAGGTAGACGATTGCTGAACCGATGTAGGTTGCTCCTAGGTATGTGGCGGAGATCGGGTTGTTAACTCCGTAAGCTGGGTCGATGACCCACATCACCAAGAGGTAGAATAGGTAGAGCGCCGTGATTGCTCCGCTAATAGTGATAACCGGCACCCCGCCAATTTTGTATTTTGCGATGGGTGATGCCTCGAAGAGTTTCTTCTTCCTGTAGGGAAAGACTACCGCGGCTATGCAAGTGATAAAGTACATCAGGGCAATGGCGAGGACCGCGTCCAGGAAGATCACAGCTACGCCGGGAACATAAGAGTATAGGGTTCCGAGGAACATTGTGGCCACGAACATGACGACGATTGTGTTAACGGGTGCTCCGAATCTTGTCGAAACATGACCGACCCAAGCGGGAAGAGTCCGATCGAAGCCCATTGCGAACATTGCCCTAGTGGAAGACAGGAAGAGCGTTCCGGCCCAGCCCCAGAACCAGAACGACATGCTGATTATCAGCCAGAGCGTGAGTACCGGGTTGTTGAAGACGAGCGCCGCCAAGAGCGGACCGTGTGGGTATATGGATAGCGGTGGTGCGCTTCCGCCGTAGAGTTGCATCCAATAGGCATAGTTCGAAGCTTGATAGAACTCGTATCCGAAGGCTCCGAATATCAACATCAGTACCGCAATGCCGCCCACTCCTCCTAGCACGTTAGCCCACATCATCTGCTTCAGATTCCGCTTGTAGTCACTAGCTCCCTTCACCTCTCCGTACAATGTCGCGCCCCAGTTTGGCCAGAGATTGTAGAAGGCGACCAGAGGGATCAATGCTCCGGCGGCAGAGAGGTTCACCAAGCTGACTTCGAACGGAGTATGTACGTAGCCCTCCGAGACCGCCATAGCTATGGTGTCAGAGTACGCATTTGGATGCCCGAAGGTGGTCTGTGCAAAGGAATCGAAGGCTGTCTTGAATGCGGCTTGAGAGCTGAGCGCTAGTACGATCATGAACGATGCTAGGCCTACTACGCCCACGTAGAAACATGCCTTCTGTATTCTCGCATACCATCTCATCCCTAGGCCTACTATTATGGAGACAAAGACGGCACTGATGAGAGTTCCAAGGAAGACGCCGTTTGCAGTCGTCCACCATAGGGCCGCGTCTACGTATCCAAGCGCCACGAGGAGAGGTGCGACGATTTGCACTTGAACCATGTTTCCATAGATTGGACCCCATAGCCAGAGGCAGGTAATCCAACCATTAATTGATGCAACAAATCCTATGAGCCCGCCGAGGATCCTAGTCTCCCAAACGTAATCCCCGCCGGCTCGCGGCATAGCAGAGATAAGCATCGCATACGTGATGACCAAGAACACTATCAAGAAGGTGCTGACAGCGATCGCGGGTATCAGGTTCGAGTTGGGCCAAAAGGCCCCGAAGGAATAGCCATAGAGACCCAGTGTCACGATATTCACTGAGAAGAACGCGTAGATGAATGCATCAAAGGAAGACCATGCTCTGACCAGTCCTGTTGCCTTTCTCAGAAACAGAGGCCTCTCTTCTTGAGACAACGAAAATTTCCCTCCCTAACCATTTTATAGTTAACTGTATTTATGGCTGTTGGCGTTCCTTGACGAGAGTCTTCTTCGCAACGGATGTGCACGGATCCGATCGATGCTGGGTGAAGTTTCTCAACGCAAGCGACTACTATGATGCCGACGTTATCATTCTTGGAGGTGACATGACTGGCAAAGCCGTTATACCCATAGTAGAGCAAGGAGATGGGACCTACAGGGCGACTTTCTTGGATCATAAGGAGGTGATGACGAGCAAGGATGAGGTCGAGCGACTCAAGAAGAAGATCGGAGTTGCGGGCTACTATCCGTACCTCACAAACCATGGCGAGATGGATGAGCTGGAAGCGAATCCTGAACAAATCGATAGGCTCTTCAAAGATCTCATGCTTCGTGGCATGGACGAGTGGATGAGGATCGCGGACGAGAAACTGAGGGGCAAGGAAGTGAAGTGTTTTGTATGCCCGGGAAATGATGATCAGCCAGAAATCGACAGGATCATCGAGAGGTCTGAGACGGTTACGCTCGCCGCAGAGCGTCTGGCCATGGTGAACAGCCACCACGAAATGATCAGTTTGGGTTGGACGAACCCGACTCCGTGGAACACCTTCAGAGAGTGCTCGGAAGAAGAGATGCACAAGAGGATCGAAGCACTCGTGGGGGATGTCCACGATATGCCGAACTGCGTCTTCAATTTTCATGCGCCTCCGTATGGGTCTCAGTTGGATGAGGCTCCCGAACTGGACGAGAACCTCAAACCGAAATACGGCGGGCGTACAACGATTCGGGTCGGCAGTACTTCCGTCAGAGATGCGATAAAGCGTTATCAGCCCCTATTGGGTCTGCACGGGCACATACATGAGAGCAACGGCGACTGTCAGATCGGGCGGACCGTGTGCATTAATCCCGGAAGCTCATACGGACAGGGCGTACTCCTTGGAGCTGTTATCAACTTGGAGAGGGAGCGCCTCAAGAACTACTTTACCACTTTTGGCTGAGCCGCTTGGCAAGCAGCTTTCAGGTGATTCCAGTCTCAGGTGTTTCTACGTCAGTATTCCACCAAGGTTTGGACCAAGCGTGGTCCGTCTTCGGTAGTTCCGCCATTATGCGTTCTGCCCTTGATTTGACGATTCCCAGGTCGGATTCCGTAGCTCTTAGTCTTCGGAGCCTTTCTAGGTTGTCGACCATGTTCTGGAGATTCAGCCTCACAGTTAGTCTGAATTTGTCATCTCTCAGCTTCTTCCTCATCACGCCAAGGTCGATTTGGCCCGCATTATCTCCAAAGTCGTGATCCAACAGCAAACAAGCCACGTCAAGAAGGTCCTTCGCCTCCATTCCGATGAGGACCCTGCTTTCATCGAAGTGCTCGTATGGCAGTATCCTGTACATCTCATCGTATTTCTCGAGCTTCGGCAATGTCTCCTTCTTTGGAAGATCCAAAATATACTGCAGTTTTGTTAGCAAGAGATTGTGTGGGCTGATAACGTGCATAGCTCTTTCGTCTTCTTGAAGATCATCTCTGATGTCGACCGTGTGTCTCATTTCCACTCGATTCGAGAGAATATCCATCAGCCCCACTGTGGGACTCCCGCTCTCTGAAAAGCCGTTGAATGTTCTTAGCAGCAACCTTCCGACTCGAATTGTGTTGTATCTCTCCTCATAGGGCGTAACGAAGTGAAAGTACATTGTCCCTGCGATATCGCCCAGTGAGAGGAGCAGATTCTTCAGTTCTTTGCAGTGCTCGCTACTAACTAGGCAATCGACATCATTTACCGTCCTGTTGAACAGTGAACCTTGCGTGTTGGCCGATGGACAACAGATCTTGATGCCGGCTCCACCGAAGAGCAGGACGCGAATCGGTCTACTCGAAATTCTCTTCCTGACGATGCTAGGATACATCTCATGAAGCTCGTGAGCATGTTTGCAGGCCCACAGGATGATGACCGCCTTTCGAAGCGGAAAGTAGCCCAGATCGAGATATTCCGGCAACTCGAGATCCGACTTCAGCTCCTCTATGTCGATCTTGCTAGTCAAAGGCAAGTCGATCTTCACCGTCTGCTCAGGAAAGACCTCGTGCTGCCAGAGGATCATCGTACTTGTCATTTGGTCCGCCGATGACCGTCGTTTGGTCAATCTCGAATATTGATCTTTGGGCCCGCTCGGCGCTTCTGAGCGGTAAGAGCGCAGACCCCATGAAGTCTACAGTCGACCAAAATCATTTTTCACCTAATGCCCTCTTCGCTATGGCTAGGAACTGATCACGCCCGATCTCGCGAGGATTACCAGAGGTGCACATATCCCACATCGCTCTCTCAGCAATTGCGTCAAGATCTTTCTCGGCAACCCCCAGCCCTCTCAGATTCGTGGGCATGTCCAGATCCCTGATCAGCTTGCGTATGGATGTGATCGCCTTCCCGGCAGCCTCGTGAACCGATAGGCCTTGTGTCTTCTCGCCCATTGCGTCAGCGATCTTTGCGAACTTGGCTTCGGCTTCTGGCAGGTTGTACTCCATGACGTGCGGGAAGTATACGCCGATTGCAACTCCGTGAGGTATGTCGCCCCGCACACCGCCTGTCGCTTCTGCCAGAGAATGAATTCCACCGCAGTTGGCGAAGTTCTCGCATATGCCGGCCAAGTGAGATGCGAGCATCATGGCTTCCCTTGCCTCCACATCGTCCCCTTTGCTGTATGCGGTCGGAAGATATCTTGCGGTCAGCTCGATCGATCGGAGCGCAAGGGCTTCCACAAAGGGATTCGTTCCTTTCGCCACATACGTTTCGACTGCATGAGACAGCGCATCTACACCCGTCGAGGCGGTGAGTCTAGACGGAAGACCCAAGGTGAGGAGCGGGTCAACCAGGCAAACGGTTGCCCCAAGATACGGCCCACCAGGATGCATGGGGCCTTGGCCGATGCTAAATTTCATCCTCTTCTCGGTTATCGTAATAACAGCCCAAAAGTCGACTTCGCTCCCCGTACCCGCTGTGGTTGGAATTGTGATGAGAGGTAGTGGGTCTTCCTTGATTTTGCCGAGGTCCGTGAAGTCGGCCAGCACGTAGTCTGCCACCTTCCCCGGGTTCGTGGCTAGGAGCGCGATAGTTTTCGCCGTATCCATGGAGCTGCCGCCGCCCACAGCTACGACGAGGTCGCACTTGCGGGCCTTCAAGTCCGCAGCCCCCTTCTCTACCAAGGAATCAGTAGGATTCGGGATGACTCCATCAAACGCGATCCGGCTGATTCCAGCTTTGGAGAGGGAGTCTTCGACGCCAGCAAGAATTCCAGCCTGAACTACTCCTTTGTCCGTCACTATGAAGGCCATCTTGCCTAGTCGTCTCGCATAGTCTCCAACTTTCGCGCTCACGCCTCTACCGAACTCGATGATCATTGGCAATTGAATGGAGTACGGTTCTATCATACAACATCCTTGCTCGATAAGACCAGTCTCTACGCCACCATGATATTAAAGCTGAAGCTGTTGCTCGAAATCCTTTCCTAAAGCGAACGAGGCGGGCGTTGAAAGGGCTCTCGTCTGAAAGTTCCGCGGGAACGGAGAACTGGCTACCATGTCAAATGAAATGATTTAGGTGAAGCCATCCTCTCTTCTCGCAGTGAATCGCATGAAGCGACTGACATTACTGCCAAGGGAGGATCTTGACTTGATCCACTCTCAGAGCATCGAGATCCTCGAGAGAATTGGTGTGAGCGTGAGAAGTGAGAAAGCCTCAAAGCTGCTCGTCGACTCGGGCGCCGAAATCAATGAGAACTACAGGACAGTGACGATACCCACTACGTTAGTTGAGCAGGCCATAAAGAACGCGCCAAAGGAGATCACTCTGTACGGGAGAAATCCGAAGCATGACATCAGGCTTGAAAGCGGGCTGGTTCATTTCGGCCTCGGCATGAATACTCAACAGGTCTTGGATCTAGAAACTGGAGAGCGTAGGCGCTCGACCAAGGAAGATGTTGGGAGGATGGCGAGGCTGGCGGATGCGCTACCTAACATTGATTTTGTCATGCCGCTGTGCAGTGCGCTGGACAAGCCGGAGAACACTCAGGACAGGCATGAGCTTGATGCACTGCTAAACAACACAGAGAAGCCTATCATATGCTGGGCGGAAGACGGCCGAGCTCTTCTCCGAATCGCTGCAGCTGCCGCCGGGGGAGATGAGCTTCTAAGAAAACGGCCGATCGTTTCCATGTGCGCCCACACAGCCTCTCCACTTCAACACGATAGGAAGTACGTTGAGAATTTGCTCGAGTTCGCAAAGGCTGATGTTCCCGCCGTGTACGGGCCCTGTATTCAGATGGGAGCGACCGGCCCTGTAACCATTGCAGGTTCCCTCGCTCAGGCTAATGCGGAGGTGCTGAGCGGCCTCGTAATTGCGGAACTCGCCAAGAGAGGGGCGCCTTTCGTCTACGGGTGCATGGGATCAACCCTAGACCAATACACCTGCGTGATGTCCTATGGTGCACCTGAACTCGCGCTCTTCAACGCCGGCGCCACAGACCTAGCTACACACTATGGGCTACCCCACTTCGGCACTGGAGGTTGCACGGACTCAAAGGTGGTGGACGGGCAGGCTATGGTGGAAGCTAATCAAACTGCTCTTCTAGCGGCTCTGTGCGGAACGCACCTAGTGCACGACATAGGGTACATCGAATCCGGCCTGACGGCAAGTTACGAGATGATGGTGGTCAACGACGAGACAGCTGGAATGGTCAAACGGATACTAGCCGGCGGAGTTGTCTCGCATGAAACGATTTCTCTCGAAACAATAAAGAAAGTGGGCCCTGGAGGCAGTTTCCTCACGGATCCCCACACCCTGAAGCACCTAGGCCAACACTTTCGAACGACGCTAATGGACAGAAGGAGATTCGATGCGTGGAAGAGGGACGGCGCAAAGGACCTCGTCGTCCGAGCTAGAGAGAAGGCTAGGAGTCTCCTATCCACACATCAGCCACATCCCCTGCCGAGCGACGTTTCTGCCGCCATAAGGACTATGGCGGAGACCGATCCGGAATGACCGTAGGGCGTCACGGGCCTTGGCGTCGGTTACGTTCCAGCTTGCCTGAGGTTGACCGGCCATGATCAGACAAGCTCATCCCGCGAGAGCTGGAGGGACACCTATATGATGGAAGCGTCAGACAACATTCCGAAAGGAAAACTTGACGCCATAATCGTAGGTGCAGGGATCGTCGGGCTGTGTTGCGCCTATCACATACTCTCCCAAGATCCAAGCTTGAACGTACTCGTAGTTGAGAAGGGACCGAGCGCAGGGCAAGGAGATACTGCGAGAAGCGGCGCCGCAGTACGGAACACCTTCAGCTCGGAAGTAAACAGGATGCTCGCGGAGACATCGATCAACTTCTACTCCCACATCCAAGACGAGTTGAAATTTCCTCTTCGGCTTGATTTTGTAGGCTATCTGTGGCTCTTAACCTCAGAGATGTTTGAACGCTTTTCGCCGGTCATCGAGCGCATGGGGAAGGACGGGGTAGCCTTGAAAACCTGGGAGAGCCATGAGCTTTCGCAGATGTTTCCGGGAGCAAGACTCCATGTAAGTCATTATGATGAGGAGGCCAGGATCATGCACCTAGGGAGCATAACCAAAGCCCTTCAGGGTCTCAGATGTGGAACGATCGGGCCTGAGAAGCTCGTTGAGTTTTATGAGGGTGAGATTCGCAGGATGGGTGCGAACATTCGCTACAGCGAGCCTGTCAGATCGATCATGTTAGGACCAATGCTCCACCTGCCTCTTGAGCCGCTTGTCTGGCAGCGAACGAACGTTATCGGGGTTAGAACATCGAAAGGGGAGTTTCGGGCCGAGTGTACGATCATTGCCGCAGGGGCTTGGACCCCAAGTCTTCTGGACACGATTGGCATGGATTCACATATCAGGACAAAGAAGCGTCAAGTCTTCGCTCTGAAAGGGCCCCGAATAGGTTCGCTACTGCACACGAAAGGTTTCAACGAACAGGGTGTCTTGCCGCTAACCCTTGTGCCACCGTGCAGTGTCTACCTGAAGCCGAACCCGGCTGACGAAAGTTTCTGGGTTGGAGTTTCAGACTACATAGGCAGACCGTTCACTTTTGAGGAGGAACCGATCGCTGAAGAGGAGTTCTATCAGTACAACATCTACCCCATAATCTCGCACTATTTTCCGCACTTCCTGAATGTTAGGCCCTTCAACAAATGGGCTGGACATTATGACATGAACACAACTGACGCCAATCCATACGTATTCGAACATCCGGGCCTCATCGTGGCGGCCGGTACCAGCGGAAGTGGCATAATGAAGGCTGACGCAATCGGTCGCATCGTTGCCGCGGCCTATGCGAAAAAGGACATTGCGACTCTGTACGGAGGCAAACATTTCGAAGTCTCTCGGCTTGGAATTGAGACGCGAGACGTCGAACCTGAGGGATTCGTAATCTAGCACAAGAGCACTAGGAAAAAAGCACGTGGTATTCCTCGATGATTGGTGAGCGATTCTCATAGAGATGTCTCAACTCGATCCAGCGGTTGGCACGGCATTCAGGAAGGTAAGCTGGCATCGCATAGATGAAAGCATCAGGGGCCGGATGAATCCCCGGTTTCGGGGGCATCTCAGCATTACCCTTTCCCTTCTCCCTGGATGCTTCCTCCACGCAACTGATCATGTCATCCATCGCAAGGCCGATTGCCTCAATGTGAGCGCGAGATAGAAAGAGGACGTCATGCGATTGCGTGAACATGGTAAAAGAGATCGACAGCGTACTTGGTAACCTTTTCTCCGGCCACCAAATCTCAGCCGAAGGCGAGCATCCTCGGACAGCTTAACGTCAAGGATATCGGAAAGGTCCGCTAGAGGTTATGAGCGTAGGGTATGCCCGCCGAGACGAATCGGTTCAAGGAGGACAAGCCAACAGTGGCGAAGTGCGCGGACAGCTTGGCCGGGTGACCCGTGCGTTAGGAACGCTCAGAGGGATCGAATCGAAATTGAGACTTCCGCTGCACCGTTCTGACAGACCCACGAAACATCCGGCTCCTTCAAAAGGATTCGACCCAGTCGAAGCCAGCCGGATGATCACCCTGCTTGATGGCTACCTGGTCAACCACTTCGACGACTTCACCGTAGGCCTGATAATAACTCTAGTCGAGCAGTACAGGACCGCTAAGAAAGGCATCCCTGTCAGAGAGATCTTTGCCGCAATACCTCCCGAGTAAAACAATAACTTCCTCCCCTCCCCCCTTTTTCTTGAGTCGCGGCTAGCGGAGCAAGGAGCAGTGTAGAAAACGATCGGAATCGACGAGCACCGCTTGGGCAGGACAGACCGGTCGGATGTTGGCGCTCCTCTTGCCGACATCCTAGATGAGGCTCGTCGGATAGTCGTCTTGGCGAGAGAACGGGATTTGACGTTGCGCTTGCTCGGCGGTGTAGCCATTAGACTCAGATGTCCATCAGCGACCCACCACGCGTTAAGTCGGAGATATGCAGACATAGATCTCGCTGGACTGGGCAAGGAGTCTACCAGAGTGCAGCGATTTTTCGTCGAATTGGACTATGTTCCTCGAGATGTGTTCAACGCGATGTACGGATACGAAAGACTTGTCTTCAACGATCTGGCACACGCTCGTCGCGTAGACATCTTCCTCGACCATTTCAAGATGTGCCACAGGTTCGATTTTCGTGATAGACTCAAGCTTGACCCTTTGACGGTCCCCCTCTCGGATCTGCTAGCCACTAAGCTTCAGGTGGTCGAAGTCACTCGGAGAGAGTATCTGGATACGATAGCACTCTTGCATGATCACGATATCGCTGACGCACAAGATGGGGACCAGATCGACGTAACGTACATTGTGAAGCTCGCATCAGAGGGTTGGGGAGTCTACAAGACCTTTACAACAAACCTCGAGAGGCTCAATGCGTTCTTGGATGAAAGCGAATTGGAAAAGGACGTAACGATGGATGTTCGCAACAAAGTTTCGGCGCTCCGAGAAAGGATTGAGCAATCGCCTAAGAGCGTGCGCTGGAAGATGAGAGCGCGCATCGGGGAGCGAGCTAGGTGGTATGAGCTTCCTGAGCCTGACAAAGAGATCGTTGACCCCAGAGCTCCAAGATGATCGCCGAGGGGAACGGGGTGTTCAAGGATCGAGGGTAAGCGCCATGAGAGATCGATGACTTCTCCTTCTTAGTCGGCGAGTGTTATCCGCTGATCAATGAGCGCGCGAGCAGGAATATGTTGCTCTTATGTTCACGAATTCGCCTCACTGAGTAGGCCCACCAGCTCTTTCCGAACGGAATGTACTCGCTCACTCGGTATCCTCGCTCTACCAACTCGAGTTTCTTCTTGTCCCTGATGCCCATCAGCATTTGGAATTCGAAGTCTGCGTGATGCACGTTGCTCAGGCGGGTTGCTTCCTCGATCAGCTTCTCATCGTGAGTTCCGACCGCGAATCCTCTTCCGCGTTCGAAAATCATTCGCATCAGTCTTGAGAAGTTCTCGTCGATCTCTTTCTTTCGCTTGTAGACGATGCTGGGGCTCTCGTTGTACGCGCCCTTGCACAACCTAATCGCTCCCCCGGACTCGAGAATGCGGCTCACGTCCCCCTCGCTCCTCTTCAAGTACGCTTGAATCGCGATCCCGACGTTATCGAATCTCTTCCGAAACTCGAGATACGAGTCTACAGTGTCTGCAGTGAATGATGAGCCCTCCATGTCCATCCAGACGAAGTTACGAACCGACTCGGCGCTCGACAAGATTCTGCCCAGGTTCTCCTTGAAAAGTGACTTGTCAATGGCCAAGCCGAGCTGGGTCGGCTTGACGGAGATGCAGCTTTGTACACCGCTCGTTTGAAGTTCCTTCAGGATCTCAGCGTACTCTGCTGCGGCGACAGTTGTTTCCTCTCGATCAGTAGTCTCCTCTCCAAGCAGGTTGATGATTCCTCGTACACTGTGCACGTTCGACCGCCTGGCACGTGCCTTGGCATCTTCGAACGTCTCGCCTGCTATCCAATGCTTGGCAATTCGCAGAAGGAGACCGGACCACAGATTCGCCAAATCTGTCGCCGTGCGCACAGGTTGCGTTTACTGTATAAAACGGTTTCAG
>Ga0315314_1001120_pt1 | contig 25193 bp, 50 predicted proteins | sample TDP9_MG_FD_203631 | JGI IMG/M metagenome (GOLD analysis project Ga0315314, IMG submission 203631) | Freshwater sediment microbial communities from Lake Towuti, South Sulawesi, Indonesia - TDP9 | ecosystem: Environmental > Aquatic > Freshwater > Lake > Sediment | place: Indonesia: South Sulawesi... | reverse complement strand
GGAAGTCCTTTCCTTTGGTCTGCACTGCTTCCGTTTCTACCTGAAATCTTACAATTAGCTGGAGTTGCAGTTTTCGCTATTTATATTATGCTTGCTGTAGCATTTGCACCAGCTTGGGTTGGAGTAGTAGGCTTACTAGGTGTTGGTGTTGCTGTTGCTGGGTTTTTAATAAGTGTAATGAGAACAGGCGAGATACAAAGGAGATTAGGAGAAATACAAAGGAGGTTGCCAAAAGTTGGGTGAAGAAGATAAAGAGTGGTATAAGTACTTCAAATGGGCTAAAGAGATTATAGAGGCACTCAAAGCAATTGTAGAAAGACTTGATAAACTTATAGCTAAACCTTCACTAATAGAAGAAACTTCACCGCTATACATTTATCAAGATGTAACTGTGAAGAACACAGCACCTTATGATACTGAAGACACTGTATCAGAGCAGTTTGGTGCTCCAGCTATGGCTGGGTTCATAGAGGCAATAGATGGAGTTGCATACTTACAGTTCAACGGAATAGGAACAGATAAAATAACGCTTAATAACACTGATGCTCAAAGAAGAAAGTTTGAGATAACAAGAGCATGGGGATTCGAAGTCAAAAGAGTGAGATTAACGACTGCAGCTGCAAGTATGACCTGTAGAATATTCCTGGTGAAGTGAGTTGGAACGCTCAGAGCTGGGCATTGGGTTTCTTATTGGATTGATAGTAGGTCTAGCTCTGGGTTTAATACTCGCAAAGTATTTGAGCAAAGGACAAGGATTGTTCATAACAAGAGACAGTGAAGGTCGTGTAACTGAAATGCTCAGGAAGGAGCTGCCATGAATCTTGAAGAGTTAGTGTTTCTTGATGACCTTGCTCGCAGTATGGAGAAGGCAGCTAAAAGAGAAATTACGCTTGTTACACCTAAGCTTAAGCATCCTATTCTTGAAATATGGGAGCCTGACCAATCTGTTACTGTTCCAGTTGGAGAGAAAAAGGTAGTTTTCCTCTTTGAAATAGACAAGCTGCAGTATGGTGTTATAAGGAAGATAGCTAACTTCCCTGTGTATGGTAACGAAGCTTCAACTGGTACACCTGATGAAGTTTACTGGTACGTTGATAATATCTCGCAGTTTGACAAGCCGTTAACTATTTGTCTTGGAGAGCCGAACACTCCAGCTACAGTACTAAAATTCTTTAAGCATCAAATAAGATGGGAAGCGAAGAACAAAGGAACAACAAACCACAAGTACAGAATAGTCAACATGGGCAAAGTCGGGCATATAGAAGACAGAGATGTTATAGAGGAACTTGCGTACAGGGGGCTTTTCTAATGGCGACTATGGAAGAGGAAATCAGTAAAATTCCAGGGATAATGAAAGGCATACCAGTTACATTCGTAAGTCAAACTGTTACTATTGAGTTCAAAATCGTAGCTTCAACCGTAGTAATAGACATGAACATTAAGTCTACTGAGATAATGATGCCTATAGATATGCAGGGAACAACTATAATGATGCCAGTAGACATACAAGCACAATACTTGACTTTAGACATTAATATAAAGTCGCAAACTGCAAATATAAAGATTGACCTTGAAGCAGTAAATGCTACGGTGCAAATTAACATAAAGACGCTTGGTGAGACAAACATAGTTTTAGACTTACTTGAACAACAAGCTTATAAAGAAAGAAGAGCAACATACTTTAACGATGAAGTTGGAATAGGAAGGGCGACCCACGCTTCACTTTGGAGTGGTGTTTGCGGTAAATTCTTTGCACTGCAAACTATGGGCTTTCTCTACAAGATTTACGTTGACGCTAAGAATGTTGGTGGTGCTGCTGAAGATGCTACTTATGCTTTAAGTTACGAGGTTGGTGGACCTCAAGTTAAATCAGGAACAGTAAGCATACCAACTGGGACAAACTGGGTTGCTATACCAATTTACAAGTATTGGGAGTATGACAGAATCTTCGTTTGGTTTAAGACTTTAGGAGCTAATACTACAATAGGTTATGATACTGTAGCTGACTTTGATTACTGGTATTTTAGTGGAGGAAACTGGCTTATACTAGATAGAAGACCCTTTATACAATTAGAATTTAAAGGGTTGCCAATTAGCATACTACCAATAGGCGGAGTAGTAAATAATATCCAGATACCAAACCTTGCATCAAGAGCATATATTGGCGTAACATCAATACCGTCTCAACCTACAGCCACTACCTTATTTGAGGTTTATGGTGCTGGTGAAGTGTACTGTTTAACTTTTGTAACCAACGAAAAGACTATGTACGTCAATTTACTTCTTGATGGAGAACCTGTTGGAGGAATATATGCACTTAAGCCACAAACCCTGTTTTTGAACGGTTATCGCCATAATACTCCAATGTTTAGCTTAATATGTTATGACACTACAAACGACTTGTATGTTGTCCAAGTATCTGGTAAGTTTCCTTTTAGAGATTCTGCTAAGCTATCTGCTTGGCAAACTAGTGGTTCGAGTAAAACAATAACAGCAGAACTTAATCACAGTAGATTAGCTTAAGGTGATAAAAATGCCTATAACTGATGAAACAAAGATTAAGAAACAAAATTTAACACTAACAGATGAAACTAAAACTTTAGCATCAGACCCTCCTATAACTGATGAAACCAAAAAAATTAAAGTTGAAGGAATACCACCAAACAAATCAACTGGCTTTATTGGAACTGGCAGTCTTGGTACTTATTTGGGAATAGTGACAGCGATAGGCTGTGGCTATCCTTCTGGTTCAGGATATTTCACTTTCAATAGCTATGCTAATGTTCAAATTCCAAGTGGATGGTCAAGCAGTCTTAACTTTTGGAGGGATTGAATATGACGAAATGCCTATTCTGTAATGGGACAGGGAAAATAAGTGACAAGTTCAAGGAGATGCCTGAGCCTTGTTTCTGTGGTGGCAAAGTTTATGCGAAAGAAAGTCCTGTGCTTGATGGTGAAGGAAGGGAGAGCTTAGAAGTCAAATCAGTGACTTATCTCTGTTCAAACTGTGGAGTACGAGGAGTCACCATGATTCCGACCAGCCATCAGCCTTCAGAATACCCTGTCTTCTATCGTGGACATCACCCAAAAGCGTGGAAAGTAAGGGAGGTTAAATAGTTTGGATGTTCACCAGAAGAGAGGTGAAAGAAAATGAGTGTTCAATTTAGGTTGGAGTTGACACTTCAAGAGTTGTGGAAAATAGTCAAGGATTGTAAGAAGTGTCGTGAAAAGTTTTTGGACACGCTAGTAGCAAGAGCTAGAAAAGCGCAGGAGAAGAATCTAAGAGAAAACGTTATGAAGATACTTGATGGTGGTGAGCAGAAATGAGTTGGGAAGTGAAGAACGCTGAGTGGTGGCTGAGGGAAGAGAAAGATGGTACTCTTACTTTGCTTTCAAGTGATGGTAAACAGGAAATTAAAGGTCTCACTTGGAGTCAGGTAAGGGCTTTGAATGCTATTTCAGCAGAAGCAGATAGAGAGTTTGCAAGGCGGAGGTGAAGTGTAAATGATGACTAGAGATGTTGGAAAAGGCATAGATATAGTTAGCGTAGCACAGCAGGTGTTAATCAAAGAAAAAGCAAGTAAGATTATAAAAATCAGCGTTGACAAGTTCACTGACCAAGATGGGCAAGTTGAAGCTCTTGGGTTGCAAGGTGTTTCTATTGAAGAGATTAAGAATCGCTTAGCTGGCAGATTTTACCAACACGTTGAGTTCGAAGATGTCTATGACTCTTTACTTGACATGATTGAGAATGGACTGCTTAATGAAGGTATTAACGAGCTTTGGACTATACTTTGCAGTGCAGGTGGAACAAAGTTCGATAGCACTAATGCTTATACTGGTGTTGGTGACAGCAATGCAGCTTTTAATGCCACACAAACTGGACTTCAAGCAGCAGTAAACAAGCTTTATAAAGCTATGGATGGAGGCTACCCAACTTACGGTTCAGCTCAGAAAGCAACTTGGAGAAGCACATATGGTTCAGCTGATGCTAATTGGGCTTGGGAAGAAACAACTGTGGCAAATGGTAATAGTGATGCAGCGAAGAACTTAAACAGGAAAGTGCAGTCGTTAGGAACTAAAGCTTCAGGAACAACATGGATACTGACGTTGGAGATAACGCTGTCGTAAGGCGAGTGAAAATGGAGCTATCTGCCAGCCACTTCAACAGGCTTTTCGGAAGGGTTGAGCGTAAGCTAGGCAGATACTCCAGTGGTTTCGAGAGAAGGATTCCAGCTATTCTGCGACCATATAATAGAAACGATAGACGCAAAGTAAAGAAGCAAGGTTTATCTCTTCCAGTTGGAGACCCCTGGCTTTCTGGTTGGAGTAGGAGAAAAAGTCATGTGATTAACGCTGCTACTGGTGCTGGAACTCTCTACCAAACTTGTATCAAGGTTTACAAAGGAGTTGGAACTGACGGCACTGAGACTACTGATGGTGTTACTGCTGGTAAAGTTTACTGCGGTGGCAACTGTAGAGACGATTTTGGAGACATTAGATTCACTGACGACGACCAAATAACTTTGCTTGACTATTGGATGCGAACCTATACTTCTGGAGTTTCAGCGGTTTTCTGGGTTGAAGTACAAGACGATTTAGGCACAGCAAACAGAACAATCTACGTCTACTACAACAAAAGCGATGCAATAACCACAAGTAATGGTGATAATACTTTTATATTATTTACTACAGGAGCGACTGATGAGTTTGCATCGCATTTTACAGTTGTTGATGGAACTTGGGCTTGGGATTCAGGTGGATACTACAAGCAAACCAATACCGCCATTAGTGCACGAGCGAGATTTCAAGTAAACAGCCAATCAAATTATGCAGTTATAGCCGATGTGCAAATATACTCTAGTCCAACAGAGTGGACTGGTGGGTTGTATCTTTATGCTCTTGCAGATGCAAGCCACTTTTATAGATTTCAAATGTATGCATATTCGACTTATAAAAGACTACATATTACTCATGAAGGAACAGTGCTCACTTTCAAGAATGTTACTTATGCACTGAGAACTGTTTGGAGAAAACTTGAGTTCAGAAACGCTGGAGGTGCTATGCTAGGTTTCGTAGATGACGTTCAAGAACTTTCAACATCTGATTCAACTCATACAAGTGGGTATCCGATGCTTTATGCTGAAAAATCAGTTGTCTGGTTTAAGAATATACGAATGAGAAAGTACGTTAGTCCTGAGCCTTCGCATGGAGCATGGGGTGGTGAAGAGTATATGCTTCCAACTGTAACTGATTCAGGTGTTGGAACTGATGTTGTTGCTTCGATTGAGGTTCCTACTCAAGATTCTGGAGTTGGTGTTGACATTCCGACTGTTGAAGGTCAAATACCTGTAAGTGATTCAGGAGTTGGTGTAGATGTTGCTACTAAAGAAGTTGTAGGAGTTCCAATAGACGTTTTTGATTCAGGTTCTGGTATTGATACACCAACTGTTGAAAGTCAAGTGCCTATAGCTGACTCTGGACTTGGAGTTGATACTTCAAGTATAGAAGCAAACATCCCAGTCTCTGACAGCGGAATTGGAACTGACCAAGTTCAAAGCATTGAAATACCTATTGGCGATAGCGGGGTTGGAGTTGATGTTTCAAGTGTAAGTGCTGAGGTACAAGCTTTGGATTCAGGAATAGGAGTAGACACTCCTCTCGTAGAAACTCAAGTACCAGTAAGCGATACTGGTGTTGGAGTTGACACACCATTAATAGAAGGACAAGTTACAGCTCAAGATTTTGGAGTGGGTGTAGATATTGTTACTTCTGTTGAAATTTTAGTTCAAGACTCTGGAGTTGGAGTCGAAATTCCCTCTGTGCAGTCCCAAGTGCAAGTTACTGATTTGGGTAGTGGTGTTGAGGTTGTTAGTGTTGAAGGTCAGATAGTTGTTGTTGACTTGGGAGTTGGAGTAGATGTCCCTTCACTGCTTGGTCAAATTCCAGTTTCAGATTTAGGTGTTGGAGTTGACGCTGCTACTGCGGAAAGGGAAGTTCCAGTTCAAGATTCAGGTATAGGAGTTGATTCAGTTTGGTTAGTAAGAAAACCGATACAAAGGCTGCTCTCACCAGTGAGAGTGATTCCACCCGAAAGAATACTCCCACCAGTGAGGTAGTTAGAGTGTTGAAACCAACAAGAATACTGAAACCAGTACGCATCCTGAAGTTACAGTCATCTGAAGAAACAGATGACAGGAACGGAGGTGAAAAAGCATGAACGGCAAGCTACCGTTAAGCGGTTTCCTCTTTGCTATTGCGACTATGGCTGTTGAGGAAGCAAGCAAAACCAGCGACCCACTAATGAAGGGTGTTTACTTCATCGCAGGCGGTGCTATATACGTTGCGACGTTCTACTTAGTACAAGGAGGAATAATCGCTAGTTTGAAAGCAGCTTTAGGAAAGTAAAAAGGAGGGATTTGAATGGATAGAGAAAAAATATTAGCTATGGTGAGCGACGAAGAGGCGATACGATTTAACAAGCAGAACATTGAGAAGCGAAAGCAGAAACTGCTATCACTTAGCCTTGAAGAACGCAGGGAACTTGAGAAGCAATATCTTGTTGCTGTGAACGATGGAATCGTAACTGGCGAGTGGACTCTTGAGCAGGTGCAGGATATACTAGAGAAGAAACTCAATGGCTGGGAAGAGCTAATCAAACCTGTTAAGCTGCAGCTTGCAGTTGAAAAAGGTTTGGTTAGCATTGACGAGGTGTAACTAATGAGAGCAGTATTATTTACTACGCCAGATGACTGGGGAGACTTAGCGTGTAAGTACGGTGCATACTTCACTAGGCAAATGCTCATCCCATACGTAGCCAGTAAAGGACTTCCCTTCAAAGACTTACAGAACACAGAATGTGAAGTCGGTCCTTTCTACCAAGAAATTGCCAAACGCTACAGCTTCTTCAAAGGATTCGGACATGGTAGTAGCACACAGTTTGCAGGGTACAAAAACCATATCCTAATAGACGCTGGTGTAACTGATTTTGCTGTTTTCAGAGACACTATGGTTCATTTACTTTCATGTACGACAGGTAAGACACTTGGTAAGAAGTTTCCAAAGACCTTTGTAGGTTACGCTGACACGTATTACTTCATGGCTGCAAGAACTACCACTCCGCCAAACAGCTTGGCTAAACCATATTTCGATTCAGATTTCGAGTATGACAGACAGATTCTGAGCGGTGCTACACACCAAGAAGCTTTTGAGGCTATGCGTGCAAAGTATAAGGAGTGGTATGACAAGTCAGATGCTGTAACACGTCAATACTTGCTCTGGGATAGAAACATCGCAGTAATGTATGGAGACCCAAGCACAAAGCATCCAACAGAAGAACCTCCGCCACCACCAACGAAGTTTAAGTGTCCCTGGAGCGACTTTGAAGGCACACAAGAAGAAGTGCAGGAGCACGTGCTTACTGAGCATTGTCCGAAGTGTCCAGAGCTACCTGGTGCGTGTAAGCCTTTTGTCTGTCGGCTTCCAGCGTGGTTCAGAAAACTGCTTGGGTGCAAGATACCATGACAAACCTACTATTCAAAAGCAGTGAAGGATTCTACGCTGTTCTTCAATGCCCTAAGTGCAAGAAAGTTATCTTTAGCACAACAGTTTACAAAAGAGGAAGCGGTGGAACTTACAAATGCTGTGAGTGTGCAGAGCCTTTGACAAGGCTAGACTTTGTAACAGAGCGAGTGGAAATAGAACTAGGGTGAGTATTGTTGCTAGGTGCTGTTAAAGAGCAAATACGCAGCATACTAGCAAACAGAACTTTCAACTACAGCGTTGACTTAGGCTGTGGCTTTGGAGATGGAGCTGAAGTAATAAGACCGCACACAAGAACACTCATAGGTGTAGATAATGACTGGAGCAAACTGCAAGTTGCCGAAGCTACTAGGCTTTACGATGAGTTGCATCTCTCAGACATCAGAATCTTCGCTATACTTGAACAATGTGATTCAGTGTTTCTCTTCGACTCAATTGAACATATACCAAAAAAGGATGGAGAGGTGTTGCTGATGAGGCTCCAGAAATTCCCGTTTTTGTTGCTTACGACTCCGAGTAAGTATTTCCCTCATGCTCTTGATGGTCATGTTACTGTTTGGAGTGAAAGTGAGTTGAAAAGGTTTGGCTTTGAAACTTCCACCTTTAGTTTAGGTGTGCCATCTTTGATTTATGGTCGTGAAATTATGGCAGTTAAGTGGAGGTGAAAGGGTTTGAGTGAAGTACTGAGACTTCAGGCGGAACTTGAAGCGATAAAAGTTGAGAAGAGGCGGTTGGAGGAAAGAGAAAGGAAAGCAAAGGAAGAGCGCAAGAAATTTGCTGGTAAATACGATGAGCTTGTTGCGAGGCGGAGAGAGCTTGTTGAAAAAATCAAGGCTGCTGAAGCACCTTACCTGTCGAAACTTGAAGAAGTGCGTAAACGTCTTGAAGCTGAGAAGGAAGCTGCTACAAAGCATTTGAAAGCAGAGCTTACTGCTACTGAAGAAGATATTGGTGCGATTGCTTGGCGACCTAGAGCCCCTGCTGAAGCTGTCATACCTGAAGAGGTTAGTGAAGTTCGACGTAGACAGGTAGCATCTTCGCCTGAAACTGACAAAGGACAGGAGGTGCAAGCGTGGATGAAGGCGAAGGGAGTGTTCACGCCAGCGGAGTGGACTGAAGCATACGGAAAGTCAGGGTACGCAGGATATGTACGGCAGGAACTTGTGAGAAGAGGAACGCTTGAAAGAATGGCAGACGGAAAGTACAGATGGAGGGGGTGAAAGCATGAGTGAAATACTAAGACGACAACGTGAGGCAACAGGTAAAAGATTAATGAAATACAAGGTAACAGTAAGCCGACAGTGTGAAGTAATTGCTGAGAGTGAAGACCAAGCAAAGGAAAGAGCACTTATGTCTCTCAATCTGTCTCTCAGCGGAATAGAAACTGTTGTAGTACCTCGTGAAGTATTCAAAATTTGGCTCAACGCAGCGAAATTTGAATTTAAAGTCAAGCAGCTTTGAAGAGGTGAGAAGTATGAGTGAAATAGAAAGAAGATGGAAACACATACCAGTTACCTTCACAACTCAAACGAGAGAGAAGAAGCTTGTGAAGGAAACAGCTGCCATACGAGAACTTCTTGAAACTACAATCAAACATGAAAAGCAAGCTATACTTGCGTGCTACGATGCTATTACCACCTTACAAAAGTTTGGCGATTATCGTTCTGCAGAGAAACTTCAAAGTCTAAAAGATGAAATGTCTCGGCATACTGGTGTTCTTGAAGAAATATGGCGGATGTACCGCTGAAAGTGGTGAGAATATGAGTGAGTTTGAGCTTGAGGAGGCTCTTAGAGTGCTTAATGCTATTGGTAAGCGTGTCCACTTTTACGAGAGAGAGAAAACTGCTACTGAGGAGGCGAAGCGTGAAATGTTGAGTGACCTTAAAAGGATGAATGAGGTTACTGCTGAAGCGTCAAAGAAAGTGAGTTGTGAAGGTTTAGCGTTCACTTTTGAGGATGCACGAAGAGCGAATGAAGCTATTTTCAAAGGAACAGCGACTATAAACGACCTTCGAATTTACCTTTGCTACTTAAGATACGGAACAGTGGGGGTGAGAAAATGAGTGAAGTACAAAGAAGATGGGTGGGCGAAAGGAAACTTGTTGAGCTTGTAGAGTACACAAAGTTTATGGACTACATTCACACACTTGATGATATTCTTATAGAACTTCGTAAAATGATTACTGCGCTTGAGCGAAGTACTCCTCTCACTCCAGAAAGAGAACGACTTATAAAAGCAAGAAGTGAACTTGAAGCAGTATTAAGGTCATTCTACAAATTGAAAGGCATGAAGAGGTGAAAATATGAGCGAAATTGAGCGTAGGTGGCAGCAGACTAGGTTGACTGGTCTTTCAAGGGAGGAGCTTGCTGCGTGGGTTGCTGTTGAGAAGGCACTTCAAGAGGCGATACTTGATGAGGAGAAAGCAAAGCGTATGTACTATGACTTGATTCGCAAACTTGACTCACTGAGAGCATTTGAACTTGAATCGCCCATAGTAAGTATCGCTAACCAAGAAGGAGAACACCGAGTAAGGTTACTCAACGTACTATATGAGGTGCGGAAAGTGATAAAAGTATGAGACGGTTAGACAAGCTTTTGCTTTACATAGGGGCTTGGTTACTCATAGGAGTATGGATTCCTAAAGATTCTATGACTTGTGCCTTTATATTTTTAGCGTGCTTTCTAGTATCTTGGTATGTTATGATTTTCAAGGTTCTCAAATTGGAGTGAAGCTTCCTACCGCTTGGAAGCTGACTCAGTTGTAGCGTTGCGAGAGTGGGGAAACCTCGTAGCTGAAATAGCTTGAGTGGGGCTCTGCACCTCTGACAAAGGCGAGGAACAGAAGGGTGCAATAACTGCATCTCTTCAAGTGGTAAGTATGCTGAAATAATTGCAGTGGTTCATACTCTGGAGTAGAACACTGTATGGTGTTCGGCGCAACCAAAGAGGCTTTTTTGCTTCTCTTCAGTCGCTTTCCTGTTCTGTTTTTTCTGCCATTTCACTGACTCCACGCAAGAACAGCACTGCGTTTCATCGCTCTCGTCGCTTTCGTATTCTCTTCAATTTCTTCAGCGACTTTAAATGCCTGTCAAGTTGTGCTATATCTACTACGCTGAAGAGGATGCCACAGTCTCTGCAGTATAATATTCCAAAGCCATCATGCTGAAGTATCAGTATATATACTCTTTGTTCTGGGTCAGGTATCTCTCTTCGGCATTGTGGACAGCACCACTTAGGTAGCGACGGTGGTAGTAACGCCAAGTTTTTTCACCTCTTTTTGTAGTTGTTTTACTTCTGCTTTAAGTGCTGCAATTTTCTCCTTGTTTCTACTATCAGGTAACGCATCTTTAAACCACTGTGGAACCCAGCGGTAACACCAGTTAACCAAATCAAAAAATGCTTCATCAAGTACGTAGAAGTTTGCTCTATCAGTTTCAGAGCGTACTGCTCTTCCGTAACTTTGAATTGCCTTTTTAAGTGCTTCAAACCTGAACCAAGTCCACTCTCTCTTCTCCAGTCGTTTTGCTACTCTTTTGTCTTCCAAGTCTGGGTAGGGTGTTTTGAGTAGTATTTGTGCTCTGCAGATTTCTTCTTTCCAGTTTTGTCCTTCTTCAAACCCTACGCTTATGAATACTTTTCCTCTGCTTCGCTTCCATTGTTCAAGCATTTCTCCTCTGTCTTCAGTTGTGTGAAAGATTACTCGTTCCTTGTATTTTGGGTTGATGTGTTTCTGTACATAATTTGCGAGTTCGTAGGAGTGGCAGTGTATTGCTACGTTTTCTTTCTCTGTTTCAAGTATTTCCTCAATCTTTTTCACTGCTTTTGGAAGATTCTCTGCTTGTTTATCTAAACTCATTTTTCCAACAGATGAATCTATTATCGGTCTGTTTGCTGGAGGGAAAGTACTTCCAACATGTAAGTACAATATTTCATCTTTGCTTACTGCTCTGTCCAATCCAGTTTCTCTTACAAACAACTTTGGGTTTATCAGTGTTGCTGAACTTACTATATACAGGTCTGCTCTTGTCCAAAGCATTGAGGGTGCGAAAAGTGTTGCGTAAAGTGGTTGCGCTATGAACCTTCTTCTTATTCCAACATCTTTGAGAGTTGTGTAAGTTGTTTGCCAAACCCACTCCGCATTCTCAGTCCCAAAATAAAGTGCTGCTTTCTGAATGAACTCTTCAAGTTTGATTTTCTCGATTACATCTCCAACTGTCAACGTCTTTCCGTCAAGCGTTACCTGTTCATAGCTTTGTGCTTCTGCCTTCGCAAATTCAACTGCAGCACTTATGAAAGCATCAACATTGTCCTTTGACTTAAACTCCTGTATGTAGGGTGAAATTCCATCGTAAAACTTTTTAGGCAAAGTATAGGGGCTTATCTCAAGGTTCACATGGTCAAGAACATACTTGTCTATACTATGAGACTCATCAAGGATGAGTAAAGGTCTGTTTCCAAAAGAAAACGGAGTATCTGTACCGCCTTCCAAGATAAAATAAGCGAAACTCATCAAAACAGATTTTGCTTTAAGTGCTTTCTGTTTCTGCACCCAGTACGGACATACACGCATTTTATCGCAGGGAAAGTCTTTCCTTCTCTTGCACATGCCAATATTGACTGTGTACTGTGGGTCGTACTCGCAATAGTAGTTCTGTCGCCCCTTCATCTCTGTGAAAACCCTGTTCAAGAGAAGATGCTTGTCCGACTTCATTTGGTCTATCAGGCTCAACTGTGGAGTAGCGTAGAATGACTTGTAGTACCTGCAAAACGTAGAGTTTAAATAAGATTTTCCACTTCCAGTAGGAGCATCAAGAAGAATACACCTTATACCACTCTGAAAAGCCTCAACCATCTTCACAAGCGTCTCCTTCTGCAGTTTGCGGAATGAAGGTGCTGGAAACAAGTTTAACGCTTCATTTACGCTAATCGTTGCTGCCATAGGTCTGTCGTCTCCCTCAACTTTAACCTTCGGTGCTGTTCAGTGATAACTGCCTCAATTATAACTATCGCACCATAAAGTGTGATGTTTCTTACAGCTGGAACCTCGCCTGCCCTACGGATATTGTCCGATAATAACCTGCCACTTTGAAGTGCCAGTTTAATTAGACGCTTGGCTCTTTCTAACCTATTTATTGCCAGTTTCTCACCTTTCAACTTCATCTCGCATCACACTCCAAACAAGTACAATATAAACAGAGAATCCAGCTAACATGCCTATAACAGCACCCCAACTAGTATTATTCCACCCAGAACCAAGATACGTACCAAGAAGTCCTCCACTCACCATTAAACAGAACAAAGTCCACCAAGACCTTATTAAAATATGTCTCTGCTTCATTTTTCAATCACCTTCCAACTTATTTGCTCGTCTAAACCTTGAACCCCCCAACCAACTTTCTCCTTAATAACATCTACCATTGACTTGTTGCAGTGTTCGCAGGTTTTTCTTACTTCGTATCCTATGCAGCTTCTTCTTGTTTCAACAGCAGCTTTCATTGTTGTTCCAGAGCCGAGAAAAGGGTCGAGAACAACATCACCTATTTCAGTGTATATTCTTATGAGTCTTTTTACTAGGTCTAAAGCGAATACTGCGCTGAAGTGTTCATCCGCTGGGTTTTCTATGTACCATAGGCTGTCTACCCACTCTGTCCACTGTTCCTTTGTAAAGTCAAGCTTCTTCTCTCTCTTGAACTCTCCTCTTCCACCGTACTTGCGAAAGACAAAAACATAAGCTACATTTGCACAAGCTCTAGGATCAGATGTTGGAAGGTTCGAGTACAGTGTGTATTGGAACTTTCTTAAGACTGCGCCTGCTGCAAACTTTTTCCAGAACCATCTGCTCACAAGATAAAGTCCAGCATCTTCGATTGACTTAATCATGTCTCCAGCTATGCAAACTTCTCTTGGATATGAGTAAACTCCGCAGGGTATGTCTTCCCACTCACAAACCAAGTATCCTCCAGTGTCAAGTACTCTTGAACATTCACGCCATACTTTTATAAGTTCCTTGAAAAACACTTTCTTGTCAGTTATTCTTGAGAGGTCTCCCTGAAGAACATCTGTTTGCTTAGTTGAAAACTCAAGTAAATTCCAGTATGGTGGTGAGGTTACTATCAGATTTACACTTCTATCAGGGACTTCCTTCATCTCTCTGCTGTCACCGATGACCAAAGTGTAAAATCTAGGTGGTTTCACTTTTTTCTTCCTCCTCTTTTTCTGTTTCAAGTTGCTCGAAATACTTTTCGATTACATCACTTATGTCAGTCAACCTATCCACAGCTTTCACTTGCAGGTCAACCCAATCTGACAACTTCTCTATTTCAGCTTGTACTTCCCTCATCAACGTCTTTACCTGCATCAGCTTCATTTTCTCAGTTATAGTTGGTGCAGCTATCATTTCTTTTAGCTGCGTTAATTTATCTGCTATCGGTTTCAGTTTATCACTGAAGCTCTCATCTAAAGATGCTTGGCTCAACTTTCATTTCACTTCCAAAATCATCGCCTAATTCACATTTGTAAGCATACTGGCACATTTTGCACTCCCATTCCTCTCCAGCTTGCCAGGGCATTTTCTTCTCCTTTATTGCTTCAGTTATTATCCTTTCGTTCTCTTGTATTAGCTTCCAATTATCTTCAAGTTCTTGCTGCGTGAATTTGAATGTATATGCTTTTAGTATTGGCTTTATTGGTCGAGTGTAATCTCCCATTATATGAAGTACAAGTAGTATGCCTTCGTTTGTTTTCTCCATGCAGCAATAAGCCATTAGCTGTTTTATCCAGTGAGTCATATACTTCCGCTTTGTTCCTATCCAAGTGATTTTGATTTCAACTATTTTCTTTGCTATCATGTCTATATGTCCGTAATACCCTTCAAGCGTAACCTCTTTCTCAGTTACACCGAGAACCTCAAGCACTTCATGTCCTGCAATTCCAACAAGTAACCTTGTTATAGTTGACTCATCTATTAAGGCTGGTGTTCCAAAGACTTCGTGTACTGTTCTTCGTGGGCAGCCTATGAGCCGAGTTATCCGCTTGTAGAAGGTTCTTGGCTGGAACTTATAATGCTCTAATATTTCACTGACAAACTCAGGGTTCTCAACTACTTCCAACGAACTTACACCTTCCTTTTCTTTGATACCAACTTTTACCGTACCATGCACACTTTTCCTCTATGCAGAACTCGAAGTTCTGTTTTATTTCTGCACCTGGTTTTGCGAGCATTATCAACGCTTTTATGAAGTATCTTACTGGACATTCTTTCATTCTCTCACCCAGTACAACAAGTTTCTTCCTTCGAAATACCTTTTCACGAATAGTGTTCCTCTCTTATGTGCTTTATCCTTGTCCTCTGAAAGTATTGTAAGCACGTAATCAAATTTCGGCTCATAACCAAGTGTTCTGCTGGTTTTCCTTATTCTGAATCTGAAAGTTTCATCTTTCTTAGCTATATCCTTGCAGATGTCGTTCATCTGATCAAGCAAATCACTGTTAAACGCTATGCAAGTTTTCCACATTATCTCGCCCACCTGCCATCACAAGGACACCAACCTTTTAACTTCTTATACTTGGAAGGAAGCATACAACTGTCGCACGCCACGCTTCTATCCGCATTTGGCACTTATACCACCTTCCATAAATAAGGTTCTGCCCCTCCACTTTTTCTACCCAAACGTCTTCCCTTCCACTGCTTGACTATTACTTTGTCGCTTACACGTAAGCAGGAAACACCGTTGTGCTGTTCAACCCAGTATTTGTAGCCTCTGTCAACGTAGCGTGCTATGCGGATTAATTCAAGTAATTCCTTTTCTGTCAATTCTCTTTCAAACTTCGCCATAAAGTTGTTACCTCTCTTTATCTCACACTTACCAAGATTGAACAGTGCCTTTAACCTCATACATTCCTGTAGTACTAATTCGCAGTCGTCAGTATCAAAGTCGAGAAACAACTTCAACTGTTATCCTCTTCAAATATACTCCCATAGTGTCCTTTCCCAGCTTCTTTTCGGGTGATAACCTACTTTCACTGGTTGTTCAACTACTCTTTCCAGTTTCACTTTCACAAGGGGCTTTCCAACATCTTTTTGTATTACCGCAACTATGTTAGTTTCTCCAACTGTAACGTCTTTGTCCTCATAGAGAGAGTGAAACTCGTCGTATAGTTCTTCAACGAAGTCTCTTTTTAATCTTTTCAACACTTCCGCTGATACTTCTCCTTCTACAGGAACGTCAAGCTGATATGTTCCCTGGAACTTTCCTTTCGGATAAAACCTGTGTCTCGTGCCGTACTTGCGCAGGTAAAGGTGTTCTCCTTCTTCTATGATTATGTAAAGGTTGAGTTCTGCTCTTTTAACTGCGACTGGATAGTATCTTATTCTTCGCCATCCTCTGAGTATTCCGTAGATGACATCTTTCCGTATGATATTTTCTTCCACAAGTCTCTCAAGCCAATACCTCGCAGCATCATACGTCTTACCAAGTTCAACTGCGATAAGTGAACGTGTAACACCTTCAGGGTGTAACTTAACTCGTTCAAGAACAACACCTCTTTGCACAGGTCTTCGTATCCGCACTCACAACACCTACTTCTGTAACGTACTTCCAAATGCTTTGGTACGTGCTTCATTAAAGGAGTAACCTTGTTTTACCCATATTCCACACGCAGAGCAGTAACGGTCAACTTGAGGGAACTGCCTGTTTTCTTCCCATGCGTACACTACGTAGTACTTCTCACCTTTCGCTATCTGACCTCCGCAGCAAAGACACTGATAGTCTTTCCTCGCCTTAACCTCTTTCCAACCAGAATATCTTATACTGCTCATTCTTCGTACCCGCCTTTCGACTCCATCTTAGAGCCACATTTAGGACAGTACGCTTCTTTCAAATCCTCAAGTATCTCATGTTCTTCTTTACATTTCGAGCAGAACCAAACAGTTACCTTAACCATCTCACTTCACCTCCCTCAGTTCAGCCATCCAAGCAGTACTTTGAGTTACTTCGATTTCGCCACCAAGTGCATCTCGTCGTCCTTTTTCATAAGGATAATAGAACTCATACTGTTCTTGAGTATAGCAAACCCTTACGCTGACTATCCTACCGTCTTTTCTTATAATGATGTACGTAGTCAACTCACTTCACCTCCTATGTGGTAGCAATTAGCATTTCATCAATAGGGTCGTTTGGTGTTCCCTCGCCAGTTTGTAGGAAGATGCAGCCTTTCTTCCGTTTAAGTTTAGCCTCCTTCTTCTCCCGCAGTGCTTTCTTCGCAAATTCGATGCTTTCACGACTCGTGAGAATCCTATCATGTACCTCTGCTCTAAGCAAATCAACTGCAACTTCGTTGATTTGTGAGTCCATTTGTTCCATGAACTCGTCAACAGCTTTTCTATCCTCATCAGTTAATTCTTCGGGCTTAAGTTTTGGAGCCACTGCAGGTCTCGGTAAGCCAAATCTGCCCCATATCCTTTCAAAGACTTGGGCGAGACGCTCAATCTGTTCATCAGTCATACCAGTTGTACTCATTTCACTTCACCTCCTGTTTTAACTGCTTTAGAACAGGCTCTAACAGTAACCTGTCTTCGGGATATGCCTCCATCCTAGCTACTACAAACTGTGTAAGGAAACCACTCTGCTTGTCATCAAGTATTAGACATTTCTTTGTTCTTACACGCATATATGCTAATTGTAGTAGTTGTGTTACTGTTAGATTCTTGTTCCTAATTTCCTGTTCTTCTCCAGATGGTACAAGTGCGCCTATCACCATATACGCTACGTCTCTTGTGTCGTACCAGTTTGTTCCTTCAAGCTTCTCATATAGTTTACAGAATTGCTCCCACTCATCCTGCTGTAACCTCATCATCTCACCTCCCTTTTCTCCTACGCAGTAAACCTAGAACTTGGCGTAAGTCTCCTGCAACCATTTTAACGCTGAAAGTTACCTTGAACTCTGCGGAGCTAAATCTATCAAGTTGACCTTCAACCCACCGTTTACTCATGGCATCAGAAAGCTTCTCTGGAAGAGATACTGATGCTTGGTCAACAAACCTATTAGCAACTTCTTGTAGTATTTCTTTGTATTCTTTCTTTGTTATTTTCATTTCTTTTTCACTCCGAACTCTTCAAGTGTTTTTTGAGGTTGCTTTTTCCTATACTTTTTAACAGTTGCATCCCAGCATTCTCTGCAAAGTAACTTTCCATCTAACGTTCCCACCGCACCTCTATCAGGATGGTTTATGCAGTGGTACTTGAAAGACAACTTGTCCCACCCTTTTTTGTCGCAGTCTCCGCACCAGTGTCTTGGAAGTACGTTGTCGTAGTAGCATCTTTCGCAAACTCGAATTGGCATACACATCAACCATACTGAAACACCTTGTGTACTTCGCAGAAATGCCTTCTGCTGTGTCCCTTCTCTAAACTGCATTTGTGCTCTTTTCCATCCTCACCCATAAACCATATTCCACAATTCAAGTTATCCACTCCTCTTTTGGAAGCGTTGTTGACTCCATAAGTGTCTGATAATCTAGCTTTTTCAGTGATTCTACCCAGTTTTTACCTGCTCTGTCAACGAACCTGTTCTTAACCATCTTGTTTGCTCTTTCAACTCCAATTAAAGCAAAATCTTTTCCACAGGGTGTACACTTTAGCCCACTTTGACCTGTTGGAAGTTTAAGCGTATTTTTACAGTTTGGACACTGCCATATTTCTTCTAAGTACAAGTATATCCGTATATCACAAGCTTTAGGTGAGCGTGCGAATCCTTCTCTTATCCTTCTACCTGTAGCATGAGCATCCGTTCCTTTTCCAACCCACTCATCCTTCATCCCAGCAGTAAAAACAAGGTTCTTCTCTTTCCTTGCAACCATGTCTATAAGCTCATCAACTTTGTCTCTTACATGAGCGTACTGTGTTATCGGGTAAACCGCATCTTTGCCTTTCTCCTTCAGCCAATGTTTAGCTGCTAAATCCTGCAGATCAGCACTCGTGTCTATTACTATTGTTTTTACATCATCTCTCTCCAATGCTGCTTTTACTCCACTCATAAGGTCTTCCCACATTCTCACTGTGAAGTATCTCTTTTTCCAGTCTTCTGGAAACAGTTTTCTTATTATTGGTTTTGCTTCTTGCTTTGGCGATGTATCAAAGTGTGCTGGTTGTGGGAACATTGAGCTACTGTTATGCGTCTTTCCGCTTTCAGCTTCACCTATTATTTCAACAAGTAAAGGTTGAACCATCTTCATCAACTCCTTATTTTCCTTAAACGCTTCTTAATTACTTTAAGTGCAAGTTCATCTAACTGTTCTTTTGGGCGTGAAACTCCTTTAAGTATGTCTTCATAGAATTTCTCTTGCTCTTTCAGTATTTCAATTTGCTCTTTCAGTATTTCAATTTGCTCTTTACTAAACTTCTTCCAGAATCCAAACAAGCTTATTCCTCCAATACTCTACTCCAGATGCAGCCATCACAGTAATACCAACAGGGATTACCTCGATACTGACAGTAGTACAATCCTTTTGTGAGTAGATTGCATATCCAGTGGTATCTGAATCTTAGCTCTCCATCTCCAGCTCCGTGTTCAGCATTCTGTATCACTTCTCGCTCTACTTTAGGTTGAACTCCATATTTCTGCATTATAGTAAAAGCATCTAAAGCCATTTGCACTTGACGGTCAGTTTCTTTGTCTTCAGTAGTATCCTCTTGCAATGTCCGACACTCTCCTTCTCGTATCTGCTGGAATATCTGCCCTACTAGCGATTCTTTCTGCTGCCAAATCTACTCCTTCAACTCTTCCCTGTTCCTTCCCTTCAGCCAAACCTTTTTTGTATCCAGTTGCTTCTCCGTGCTCAAACCCGTTCTGCCAGATGTCGTCGAAGTCTCCGCTGAAATGCTCTTTAAGCCACTCGATGATGAATCCTCTTCTCACTGGGTTTCCTTGTAGCTCGTTTAGCAGCGATTTAATTGCTTCTTCATCTTCCTCTGTTACTGACAACTCTAAATCCTCTCCCTGTTTTCAATCTTTCATCTAATTGCCAGTCTCTCTTTCCTAACACCCAGAGCAGTATGTCCCGTCTTGTACAGCTGTGGCAGAAAACGCTCCATTCCTTTTTAGGATGAGTTGCTCTGCATACAGCTTCCCATGCTCCCAACAATCTCCTTATGTCTCCCTCACTTTTCAACACCATCACAGTTCACCTAGTACATTGATGGGAACTCTACGTCGTCTGCGCTTGGTATCTCGATGTTCTCTAGTTCACTGTACAGGTTGTCAAGGGCATCATAGCACTCTTCGAGTTGCTTGTATTTCTCAGTGTTTTCAAGAGGTGTTCCTTCCAAGTTTCCTTTCCACGTTTCAATCTCATCTCTGAGCCCTTCAACTGCCTCTTTTGCAGCTTCAACAGCACTGTCAATTTCACCAAGTGCTTCTGAGAGTCTGTCGCTTCTGCTTACTGCCTCTTTTTCAACGATAACTGTTACTCCTGCGCTTTCACCAGCCCACACCGTAAACTTCTCTCTGATTTCATCTGCTACTCCTTGTGCTGTTTGAATTTCCTTTTCTATCAAGAACCTTTCAAGCTCTGCTGCTAGATCTGGCATCTTTATTTTCTCCACTACCCTCTTCACAGCATCTTCAACAGTATTCCGTCTTAACCTTGGCATCCTTATATGTGCAGTTATAGTTGTCATTTTCTCTCGCCTCTTTCCTGCACTGACCTTTAATAAAAGGTTTCGCTGGGGTTGAGGTTGAGTTTGGATGAACTGACTTGCCGAAGTTCACACAAAGTTATCTCAGTCGTCGCCGAACTGAGAACTCAACTCTCTCACCAGCTCTTCAGAGTGCTTATCCGAGTCCAACTGCTGCTGTCTTTATCTCGCCACCCACTGCTTTCTTTCCGTAGTACGCTGTTGGTAGTATGCAGTCAACGTGCCTTCCCTTTCCAGCTTTCTTCTCTTCTTCGCTTGGTCTTCCCATGACTTCTACTGGTATTTCAGCCCAGTCAGCTTCGACTCCTATTAGGCTCTTTGCGAAGTTCGCTACTTTCTCGTCGTCAGTTAACCCAGTGGGTTCTGGAAGGTCTTTCATTATGCCTGAGTTCTTAAGTGCCATAATGAATGCTGCCCACTTTGTTTTGAGTTTGTCGCTTGGTACGTACCATTCAAGCTGTGCTTTTTCGTATTCGTCAGTCTCTATCTGTACTGCCAGTTTCTTCTGTGGTTTAATGTAGGGTGCGCCTTTGATTCCAAAGGGCTCTTCTCCGTACTCGGATGCTGTTATTACTCCTCTGAACTCTTTTCTTGCTTCCTTCAATGCTTCTGGTTTAAATGCTATGCTCATCGGTTGCTTTCACCTCCTTCTAATTTTTTAACTCGGATATGAAAAACCGAGTTACAATGATTTAAGCTTATAGCAGAATCATATCCCACGTATCTTGTCCAGTCATCCCTAATGTCCTCCCTTTTTCCCTGCACAAGTTGTCCACAGTATGGGCAGTGATACCACTCTTCATAAACAGGAAGTGTTTTATGTAGTTCTTCTGGTTTGAACGCTATTTTCTTAGCTGTTGTTTCCTTTTGTCTTTCCTCAACTACTACTGTGGTCATTTCTTTTCAGCTCTTCTATATCCTGATGTACTCCAACCACATTTAGCGCAAGTAACAAATAGAATTGTTAGACCTGTAAGCCGACGAGTTGCGATAGTGAGCTTGAAGGAGTCGTTTCCGCATTTTGGACAGGTCATCTTTTCACTCATTTTCGTTCAACTCTTGGTGCTGTGAATCCACACTTAGGGCAGTAAACTTGTACTTTGTCGTCTTTCTTGACTCCACGCTTTAGTTGAGCTTTGTGGCAGCATGGACACTTATCACCAACAGAATACTGAGGCACTGCCATTAGCGGACTGTAAGCTGGTATCCAACCTCTGCTTCTACTCATATTTCCTCTCCTGCCCACTTACCAATTGAACCCGCTGCAATAAGAGCGAGAACAACAAGAACAATAAGTAAGATGTTCATCCCCATATCCTCCTTTTCTTTCCTCTCACCGCAAATCTCCAGCATACCAAGTGTTTCACCCTATTGAGTGTCCTACGTACATTGGCTTTCCACAGATTCTACATTTCATTTCCTTGTCTTCTTCTCTTCTTGGTATTACTCTTATGATTCCTTCGCAATCGCAGAAGAACACTGGTCTTGCTACTGTTATTTCGTTCATAGCTCTTACTTCCCGTGTAGTGCTCTTTCTAGTTTGTCTATGCTTTCTTCCATAGCTTCTGATATTTGTGCTGAACTGTAGCCAAGCCAATTAAGCATACTCACACATTGCACTATTATATCTGTTACATCAGTTGGAAGTTCTTTTGCTTCTCTTCCATAGTGCCAGTATCTTTTCGCCACGTCTCCAAGCTGCTCTGTCAGCAGGCAGATAAAGCCTGCTGTTGTTTTCACTGTTGTTAGATGCTTTGCAAGTGCTACTTCAGAAAGCCTCTTCACAACATCTTCTAACACTTCACTTCACCTCTAATGAAGTCAGACAAGCATCTATCTTATCAAAGAAATTCGGCTTACCGTGATAGCCACATTTAAAGCAAACTGCCCAGCTTAACCTTTTCTTATCTGGGCATATCTTTTCAAGTTCTTCTTGTGTTTTCTCTGGATACATCCAACACGCTACCAAGTTTATTCACCTCTATATTGACAGTTGCTTTATCAACTGTTCAACTGTTATCGGTTCTACTCTCGATAGCTCTATGTACTCGCTGCCATCATCACTGTAGTAAATGGTATTAAACTCTGGATGTTTCACTGTTCCTTCTCCAAAGTAATCGCTCATGTGCTTCATCGCCTTCTGTTCTGCTTCATCAAGTGTTTTTGCTTCTGTTACTTGGTAGTGTATATGCTGTCTTTCATCAGCTCCATGTTCAAACACTAATAGCACAAGCATTCACTACACCTCCACTTCAACATCTTTATTCACATACTCTGCTCCGCATCTACCACAGAATCTAGGTGAGTCGAAATATCGAATAGCGTAGTCGCCACACTTCTGGCAGATTCTCAATGGTACTTTGACTTTCACTTTAACCACCTCCTAAGTCGTGGTCGCAGTAACAGTCGTCGCAGAGAGGTCTTCCGCATATTGCACAGTTTCCTGTTGCTTTTGCTCCGCAACAGTCGCAATCTACCATTCTTCACTACCCCTATAGGAATTGTAGTCCTGGTGTTACTGTTAGGTCGAGTTCGTTGAAGTTCTTTTCGTAGTTGTCTTCTACTTCTATGTGTATTTCTGAGTACATTCTGTTGAAGTTGCAGTATATGTGCGCTACTGCTGCGTTTAGTACTGGACATTCACTTCGAGTTGAGTGAGGTGCGTATCTTGCTCCTGGGTTGTCTATGTATATTTCTGGTTCTCCGTATCCCAAGCGTATTACTGCGATGTACTGTCCACCGTATCCTGCTTTTACAAGCAGTTTATCTTCATTTTCAGTTTCTTTCTTTCCGTCTATTTTGAACGCTACCAGTTTGTACTGTGTTCCTTGTCCGTGTACTGTTATTCTCTTCATTTCACTTATCATTTTCACTTCACCTCCAGCTTATCCCTTAACAACAAATACTTCAATAAATCTTTCATCTGGTGTGTATCCGTATTCTTTTTGGCATTTTGAGCATTTCAACCAGTCTCCTGTCTCATCTGTTGCTGTTAGTTCTGTTGCATCGTATGGACAGTATCTTTTTCCTATATCCCGTAGTGGTGTTGTCATTCTCATCACCTCATGTACTTCACATACCTTTCATATATACGCCTTTTACTCCAGCAGTTAAGACATAGAACAGTGCCATTGGATTCACGCCTTAAGTTGACTCTTGCACAGCGACAGGAAGAGCATTCTAAAGGCATGAAACTTCAACCTCCATATCTACGCCTTTTCGCTTCTTTTCTTGCTAGTAGATACATTCGTAACGCTTGTAAGAACATTCCTACTGCTATTCCACATACGAAGTCAACTATTCTTTGCGATATTGCGACTATTGTTGCTGTGTCCATTTATAATTCACCTTTTCTTCTCTTTCCATAAGACTGCCCAGAATGGTGACTCGTATCCGCAGTACATACATCTTCCATCTGGTTTTATTAGGTGTCCGCAGTTGTTGCAGTAGCATTGTTTTGGTAGTGGCATTTTCTATTCCTCTGGGAATGGTGGTTCTTTTGTCATTTCTGGGTACTGTACTCCGTACTCAAGCATTTCATTTTCTTTCATGTTTCCCCAGCATTTCTTGCGATTCTCACAAGTTCGACACCAAGCGTGTATGTTCACTGCGTGGTGGGCTTTTGGTTCTGGGCATGTGATATATCTTTTCTCTCCCATTTGCTTCACCTTTTGTAGATGAAATACGACTTTAACCTATAATAGAACTTGCAGATGTAGTACCAGTCGAGTGGTGCGAACAAGTGAACTATTATATAAGCATACAGGATTAAACCTACCCAAAGTGGCAGCAGTAATGATACTGGAAGCCATATTGCCAGTAACGTGAACACCATTCTTGCTGGATGTCCTCTATAAAAGTTGATAATCCTTTCCTTAAGTGTAGGTTTCAACTTTATCTCCATTGTGTAGGTTACTGGTTCTCCTGCTGGAGTTAAGAATGGCTTTGCTGGTGTGTACTTCTTGTAAGCTTTCGAGTATATTCGCTCGAAGTATTTTCTTCTCTGCCTGCTCATTTTATCCACTTGCCTTTATTACAAATAAGGAGTTACACTTTGGACAGCTGTATCCTCCCCATGTACCCTCTCTAGTGTAACCGCAGTTCAAACAAAGTGTTTTGCCTTCCATTAAAAAGCAATATTCGAAAAGTGTTACTGTCCTTTCATCGCTGTCCATTAGGTGTAACCATAGTGCCATCCAATCTTCTATTTCTTCATCTATCATAGTTTGTTCACCTCTTTATGAGCATAAGATGGTAGTTGAGTGTTTGCCATAAGTACAGGTAATTCTCTTTAACTTTTTTCCACTGTATTTTTAAGTATAGCAACTTTAGTCACCCTTTCGAGTTGTTGTTCAAGCTCTTTCAGTTTCTGCTTCTGTTTCTCTACTTCAGGGTTTCCAAGTTCTTCAACGATAGCTCCATGTTCTATTCTCTCATGTGTCCACACTGACCCGTCTTTCCTCTTATGTGTCTTCTTCATTCTACTCACCTATGAAAAGTCATGTCATTCAACTTCTTTTCCCCATTTCCTTTCATAAATTTTTTCCAGTTCTTCATGTATCTTATCTCTTCTTGCAATCAAATCGTAAAAGCCACTTTCCCACACCCATTTCCTTTCTAACTCCTTATCTTTTGGCTTACTTTTCGCTAACTCATTAATTTTCTTTTCTAACTCATCAAGTTCTTTAAGAAGGCTCTCTTTCCATTTTCTCTGAATCTCACTCATTTGACCAACTCCACGTAGTATAAGTACTTGCTGTTTCCTGCTGCTTCCATCCATTCTGGAACTGTGTTGAACCCTGATTGACTTAGATAATTTACAAGTTCAAAAGCTGAGTTAATTTCCCTTATGAAGCACACTTCAACTGTCGCTCTTTTCTTTCTGTAACCCCACATAAGCGCATCCCTTATCCAACACACTCGCCTCTTCGGTTTAAGCGTATAAACGTGTCCTT
>Ga0315314_1001119_pt1 | contig 25193 bp, 38 predicted proteins | sample TDP9_MG_FD_203631 | JGI IMG/M metagenome (GOLD analysis project Ga0315314, IMG submission 203631) | Freshwater sediment microbial communities from Lake Towuti, South Sulawesi, Indonesia - TDP9 | ecosystem: Environmental > Aquatic > Freshwater > Lake > Sediment | place: Indonesia: South Sulawesi... | reverse complement strand
AATCTTTAGCTTTCAAGTCGTCTAGGTTGTTGATGATTCTCCCGCCTGTTGCCTTGGCCAGTTTTTCCATGTCAGATTCCTTGGCTCTTCTCGCGGCCATGATTCCCTCCTTGGCTAGGAGGTGTTGAGCTAGGTCATCGATGCCCTTCTGGCAGATTAGCACGTTAGCGCCTGCCTTCTTAACTTTCTCCACCATGTCCTTGAGCATGCGGTTCTCTTGGTCTAGAAAAGCTTTCATTTGGGTAGGTTCCCGTATTCTGATTTCGGCGCTGATCTCGGTCTTCTTCACTTCTAAAGCGGCGTTTATGAGGGCTATTTTGGCTTTCTCGACCCGCTTAGGCATATCGGGGTGAACCACTTCTTTGTCTAGTATTATTCCCTGGATGAGCTCTGTGTCAGCTAGACTTTTTCCCTCTTTCTTAATTATTTGGATGTTGTCGATGTCAGCAGTATTTTTCTCGCCCCTCTGCTCAACGATCTGTTTCACGGCGTCGACGGCGATCTTCGCCAAGTGTTCCCTCGCTTCGCCCATCACCTTGCTCGCCATGGCGGTTACAGCTACCTTACGTAAAGTTTCCCGGTCCTCAAGATCCACAAGGATTCCGATCTTTTGAAGAACCTCTTCGGCCTTCTGAAAGGCCTTTCTGTAGCCACTCACAACCATAGTTGGATGAATTTTTTGATCCAAAAGCTCCTCCGCCTTTCCCAGGAGTTCTCCAGTCCAGATCACGGCGGTGGTGGTTCCGTCGCCGACCATGTCATCCTGTGTCTTGGCCACCTCCACCATCATCTTGGCTGCTGGATGTTCCACGTCAATCTCTTTTAGAATGGCAGCGCCATCGTTAGTTATCTTGATGTCACCCATACCACTGATGAGCATCTTGTCCATGCCCCGCGGACCCAGAGTAGTCTTTACGGCTTCGGCAACAATTCTGGCCGCCATTATGTTGTTTCTCTGAGCCTCTTTTCCCCTACTTCGACCAGTTCCCTCCTTCAAAATGAGAACGGGCTGTCCCGTTTCCGTTGTTGTTAAATAAGCCACGTAAATTTCCTCCACTTCAATTAAGATTGAATCTGGTTCTGGATTAAATAAACGTGCCTATTCTACCGAAAGCACTTTCTAAATTTTGACCCCGTTCTTTCCTAGATGTCCCTTTAGTGTTTTGCAAGCAATTTTTCAAGCAGAAATTTATCAAAAGGTATCAACAAGAGCATTTGTAGCATTTCCTGAGGATGAGATCAATAGCTTCAAACACGCGCACTAAAACCAAAAATGCCTAGGCAAATGGTCAAAACTCTTAAATTTTCTAACTTTTAACTTCGTTCTGGAAGGCATAAAATGTTTCAATACCTTGAGGCTGCAAGAGTTGGGAGTTGGCTTGGATGGATTTTCAATTTTGGTTTTGGGAGTGTTCTCTTTGGTGTGCTTCCTTTTGAGCCTACTGTGATGGTCTTCTTTGCCTTCTCACTTGCTACGGCTAGTGTCTTCGTTTTGAATCAATACTTTGACCGTGAAGCGGATCGAGAGAACGAGGTTAAGTCAAATCTACCTGTTGCCTCTGAACGAATAACACCGAGGAGGACATTAATCTTCTCTTTCTTACTAGTCATCTCATGTTTAGTTTTGGTGTTCATAGCCAACGTTCATGTTCTCCCTTTGTTTATTGTTTACTTAGGACTATGGACTGCTTATTCCACTCCCCCATTCAGACTGAAAAGCGTACCAGTTGCAGATTTCGTAATCTCAGGTATAGGCGCTGGCTTTCTGCCTTTCTTAATGGGGTTGGGGTTAAGTGACAAGCTAATCTCCAACATTCCATTAATTATGTTGAGCGCCATGCCGCTAATTCTAATTCAATGTGGTGGCCATATTATCCAAGCCGTTGGAGACTACGAAGCAGACCGTAAAACTGGGGTTCACACTTTTGTTGTTAGATATGGAAGGAAGAAGGGTGTTATTGCCGCTGGATTTATGTTTTTTATGGCAAGTTTCTCGCCATTTGTCTATTCGGCTTTTGGTTTACTCCCCTACAAACATTTATTCTTGTTTTTTATCCTCTTCCCCCTTTCCATACCCATTATCATGCGTTATGCGGATGTGTTAAAGAATCCGTCGACAAAAAATGTCAGTAACATACAGAAAACTGCGAGAAAGTATGGAATTATTGGGGTAATAATGCTATGGGCTTATGCACTACTCGTAAAAATAGCCGGTTTTTGAAGGGCTTAGGGCGCAACTTTGAAAAGGTATATACGCGTTTTCTGCGCGCGCGCGCGCAATTTCAGACTCATGGAAACCAAGAAGACAGCGATCAAGATTGCCAAATATTCCAAACCTATTCCTCCTTTACGAGAAATAGTAGCACCTCGTTAAGTAAGTGTATGGAAAATGTTTTATCTATCATCTGTAACTTGTGGATGGGTAATCTTATGGCTAAATGTCCTAAATGTGGAACAGAAGTAGCTACTCCTAGAAAGTCTTGGAAGATGGCTAGTAGAAAAGATAAGAGTGGCAAGAGAACAGAGCTTACTATAGGACTCTTCGACCATTGTGGAAAATCTTTCAGAGCTGTCTTAGCAAAGAGAAAAATCTGATTAAAAAATCACCACACCCTATCTTTTTTAGCTTGTAATGGTTCATACATAGGAATCAAAACTTTGACTTTTGTCTCTGGACTATTCTGTTCAATGAAAATCTAGTTTACTGGAACTTTCACTTAACATAACAGTGCTGGGAATGTTTTCTTCTTCAAATACTTGGAGAGCATTGTTTATCTCCTTGACGTTTTTGAGTGCTGTTAAACCTCTTTCTGTAATGGTGTAAACAACACTTGTTTTGTTTCTTTTCTTATGCACTACTCGTTCTTTAACGAGGTTTTGTTGGATTAACAAGTCTAGGCATTGCTTTAGAACACTACTGTTTACTTTAGCCTTATACATGATATGGCTTGGCTTTAACCTTCCATGACAAGCCAGAGCTTTAAGAACATCAATGTGCATTTCCAACTTTGACCTTCGCATAACCATGAAACCTATTTCTCCCATATTGTGACCGAGTCATATATTATTTGAGAATACCAAATCAGAACTCGACTTAGAATTTCTACATCCTTATTTTTCATAAACTATTTTTCTAAAACTTCTACATCTAGGACTATCTTGTAGTTGTTGGCTGGTGTTTTATCCTTTGGACATACAGCTTTTCCAAGTCCTCTATCCCAAGAGATTTCTGCTTCATCACACTTAGGACATCGATATGTTTTCCCCATTTCCCATCATATAATATACATTGTTTCAAGTTGTATTAAAGATTTAAGAAAGTTCCAGAATCTTATGATGCCGCAGGTGCGTCGCAAAACGCTTTGGTATTTTCTAGCCAAAAATTCTAATAAACAAAAAATAGGGTAGGCTTTTAGGCTACGGTCTTACGCATTCAGCTTTCGGGCGAAATGGTCTTCTTTTTTTGTTCTTATGTTTCGGGCACGTTTTGACGCAAATCCAGATTTTGTCTTGAAGTTCCCATTCACAACCACATAAATCTTTAACCATTTTCAGTCGCCTCTTTCTCTTGAACAAAAAGTAAGTCCGTTTTTCAATTGTCCCCAATGCTGTTTACAATACTATTCTGGATTCTGATTTGGATTCGCATCATCTATTAAAGTCGTCCTGTCGCATTCCGAGAAGGCGCATTTTCTTACCTCTTTTTATCAACTATTTTTTCCTCTTTTTAGAGTGTCTTCGATGAACCTTTCGAGATTGTCTATTACTTCGCCTATATGCCATTTAATTCACTTTTTTTGCTTTCTTAGGTCTCTGTCGTTTTTAACAATTCTATAGTTCTTTTGGTTCTGCTATAACTTTTCCATTTCTTCTTAACCATATTTCCATTTCTTTTTCCAATTATCTATAGATGGTTTTAAATTTACGTCTTTTTTCTCTTTACATTCTGAACAAACAAAGGTGTAGTTAGAGATTTCTCCTGGCAATTCAACAACTGTTTCCGTTCCACAGTCACAGATAATCTCATATCTATACCTATGCACAACCTTTTCAATTTCTGGATATATTTCTGAAACTATTCTCACACTCACTTCTTTTTCTTCAGACATATCGTTCCCTTCCAAGAATGAGTTCTTTGATTGTTTGTTTAAGAGTTAATCTCTATTTGTTCAGTGGTAAGTTTATTCTGTTTTTTCTGATTCTGAAGCCGAGTTATGTACCCAGCTACTCTGTGTCTCAGCTTTGTTGACGAAATGTTGGTAAGGGATTCTACGAGTTTTTTGTTGGTTTCAAAGTCTGTTGTGAATTTGTCTGGAAACCGTTTCACCAATTCTCGAGCTAGTCTCTTCACCAATTCGGTTCGCACCTTACCCCAAGCTTTCACTTGTCCTCCATGACCAAGCAGTTCTCCTTTGCCTTAAACACCAATGTCGTTTACTCGTAGTATATCAGTTCGTCTTCTTCGAGTTTTTTATGAAGTTTGGTAATCGCTTCGTGGACGTCTTCTTCCTTTTTTGCGCCTGTGCAAACCAGTTTCCCGCTGGCGAAGAGAAGAATCACTACCCTTGGCTCATCCATTCGGTAGATGAGACCGGGAAATTGTTCCGGCTCATAAACGATTCTTCCGCGCATGCCTCTTTCAGACTCATACAATTCTAAAAGATCGACGGACCCACCGAGGTTTACGGTGGCAACGACATTTACTATCTTTATTTCTGGTTTCCCCATTATGAGTATGCCACCTTCCTTTAACACCTTAACAAGCTTCCGCAAGGCTCTTTCCGCTTCCTTTTCTGACCTCGCTCCGGTGCAGATCATCTTGCCGGAACTGAAGATCAGGGTGGAGGTCCTAGGCTTTTTCAGTCGAAAGACTAACCCGGGAAACCGTCCTGGGCGGTATTCCACGTCTGGAAACGCCTTCACCACCGCGTTTAACTCCATCCTGTGTTTGACTGTGGCAGAGGCAACGATATTTTCAATATTAATGATTGGCTCAACCTTTGGCACCTAACATTCCCTCATCAGAACAGATAAAGAACCTAGATAAATTCATAAAAAGCGCGCTCTAAAGAACTTTTCAGTATGCTCATGAAATCAAGTCATTATCAGAGAATAATAGTAGCGTTTAAAAGCGAAGCCCCCTATTACCAACACCTACAACGAGGAAGTTAAAAATGAGTAGTTTGCCTAGAGAACCAAATACTGTGTTCATTGGACGGAAGCCACCAATGAATTACGTACTTGCGGTCATAACCCTCTTCAGCGCTGGCAATAAGGAAGTTACATTGAAGGCAAGAGGACAAGCAATAACTACTGCCGTCGACGCTGTCGAGATAACCCGACACAGATTCATGAAAGACCTGAGCATAGGCAAGATCACCATAGGAACCGAGGAAATGCCACTAAGAGAAGGCGAAAGCAGAGCAATGAACGTCTCAACAATCGAAATCACCTTAACCAAAGAAGCCAAACCCAAAGAAGAGGCGAAAGCAGAGCAGGAAGTTCAAGCAGCTAAAGAAAAAGTAGCTTTATCATCACAAATGTGAAAGGAGGAAGACGCCTTATGAGTTATGAGAGAAGACGTGGTTATGGTGGGGGCTTTAAGCCTTGCCCAGTTGAGATGGGAAAGGAATATGAAGTGGACATAACGGAAACGAGCCGCCAAGGTGAGGGCATAGCCAGAATCCAAGGTTTCGTAATATTCGTTGCCAACGCAAAGCCTCGAGATCATGTGAAAATAAAGATCACGAGGATAGGCCGCAGCGCCGCAAACGCTGAAATAGTCAAATGAAACTTTTTATTTTTGCTGTTTATCCTATAAAAGCACCAAAAATGCCTCAGATTAACTTGTAGACCTTGCCCTGTTAAATTTCGATGAGGAAAACCATGTTCTTAAGATAGATTTGTCTTTCCGTCATGGGTTGATGTCTATATGGCAAGGTAGGTTTTGTGTGATCAGCCACCTTCCGTACCTTTCCCAAGTGCTTTTGAGGGCACCTAACCGCTACAACCTTCTTGTCTTCGCTGATCCACACTATTGTGGCTTCATGACCTTCAGGACATTTGAAACGGTCTCCCACCTTCAACTCCATTCTTCCTACCCTAAAATAATCCTTTGTTATAATTTGTCGAGCCAATTGGACAAATGACACGGCATTAGTATTTAAGTATAAATATAAACGTGGTGACTGCCCAGAATGCTAATGGGTAGACCTACATAGAACCATACTGTGCCTAGCTTCAAGGGTAAAAAGAAAGAGTAGATTATTGTGAAAGGCATGATTATGACCTGAGTAATTATCAATACTATTTTGACAGTTTCACTAAACTCACTCCACTTAATCTCCCCCATTCTCTTATTCACTACTTCTTTGTACCTCTTAGGGAGAAACAAAGAAGTGGTATTAGGGAGAATAAAACCTAGAACGGTAATAATCCAAGCGTTCCACAAGCCTAACTCAAATTCTGGTACAAGTGACATGATTTCTCTCTCTTATGCCTGCATTTCTTACGTATAGAACTTTTCTCCTTAAATTATTAATGCAACTTGAAACGGAGTATGGTACCTTTTATATTCACTTCACTTAATCTTCTCCTTTAGGTGCCAAGAATGGTTGACATACAAACAGTTTCGATAGTAATTGCATCAGCAAGTGTAGTTGCAGGAATTATCTACTACAGTCTTCAGATTCGACACCAAACTAAAGCAAGACAAACAGACTTGGTCATTAGATTGTATACAACTTTCGGTGGCAAGGAAATGCGAGAGGCATGGGAGAAAATCACAACCAGGGAATGTAGGGACTTCAGTACCTATAAGAGAGAATATGGCTTGTCAGAAATAAATGAAGTTGGCTGGTTCTTTGAAGGAGTAGGTGTTCTTCTACGTAGAAAACTCATAAACATTGCTCTCGTTGACGATCTCTTCAGCTCGCCAATCAAGGTTTCATGGGAAAGAATAAAGCCTGTAGCAGAAGGTGAAAGAAAACAATTTGCTCGCCCCCAAATTTGGGAATGGTGGGAATACCTCTACAATGAAATGCAAAAAAGAGAACAACAACTAGCTTCAAAAACAGCTTGACCATACAATGACTCTCTTCTTTTCTTATTCTTTTAACCAAACAATCAAAGAACCAGTTAAATGTATGTAGAGTTGTTATTCTAATGTTTTCTTTAAAACCCATTTAGAGAAAGCTAGAAACAAAACTACGATCAAAACAAGACCAATCAGTGAGAGCACACCTCTCAAAAATGGATTTGCTTCAAACCATTCAACAAATGAAACTGCTAGAGACCCAAGTATTGCTAGAATAACCATTCCCCCTAATGCTATGATACATACGATGATAATTCCAGCAATAAACAACTTCAGCAGAGACATTCCAATCAACTCTTTGTCTTAATTGGTAGAAGATTCTTTTTTTAAACCTTTAGTAAGTTGAAATGATATATTACTAATAGGAATCTAATCATTAATACTTGGGCTGAAGAGATGTAAAATAAATGGGTAGAAAAGAACGATGCCCTCAATGTGGAAGTAAGAAGATTACGATAACTGAAAACATGAAAAAATGTAAAATCTGTAAATATGCATGGTCAGGAAAACCTAGAGGGAAAACTTCTAAGAAAGAGAAAGTCCGATTTTAGGTGAGAAATGTAGAAAAGTAATACAGAACCAGAAGGGACTAATAGCCTTATGGAAGACCCTAGAGAAATACCATAACTAGCCCCAGTGAAAGAGGGTTATAGAGTTGCACATTAGAACAGTTGCAGCCATTATGCTGTGGATTGTAGTAGCATTACTCATTTTAAATAGGTTCCTAAGGTCAGGATGGATATGGCTGATATCCATTGCTATGCTGATATTAGCAGTTCTACTTTACTTCATTCCTCGCCTGAGGAAATACAAACCTCCAAAATAGTTAGAGGAACGGACTTCAAACCTGTAAAAGGATATGAATTAATAAGTTAGTTTCGGACTGTCTGAAATTAGCCACCATAACTAAAAATTCTCAAAGATTATTGCCAACAAATCATGGTTACTTTGGTAACAATTTTTGAAATTTTGCTTACACATTGCTGTCTTTGAACTCGAAGGAACGGTTATTTTGTTTTTCTTTGTCTTACTCGTTTAAACTTCATTTTCTTTCTAACAATGTCTACTTGTTCTGTTGGAAAATAATATGGCATAGTCTTGTAAGAGCTTGGAGGAACTGGCTTCTTCTTACCCTTCTTTTTCAATTTTCTCAGAATATTCAGAGGTCATTTCAACTATTTTTCTCTTACCGAGAACTGGAATTTTGGAAGAAACACCGGTATTAGAACATCGACAGATTTAATTTGCCTTTTACACATCATATCTTGGAAAGAAATAACATGCAAGAAATATACAAAAGAAAATTGAGTTATTCGGAAACAAACCGTCATTTTATACATATAGACAAAAGGCATAGAGACATGTTTCCTCCAGCTGGAGAAACTTTTATGGTGGTTATTGATAACGAGAAATTTGAAGCGACAATAGATTCATTCAATAGAATATGGCTAGACGAGTTATGGAAAAGACTTCCGCATTTTAGAGAAGGAGATACGATAGTTTTCTCAAAGAATCCAAGCGGCTCTTTCAATGTGACTATTGAAGAGTAATTTAGGTCTGTATGATTCTTGGTTTTATCCAAATTTTTAAAGGGTTCAACATGAAACTATAATACGAAGGAATTCACCTTTCCTAGAAAATGAGAGGAGGTGGGTGGGAAATGATTACTGTCACGTTGGTAAGGTTTAGGGGTAAGATAACCAAAGAGAATCTTGAAAGGACAAACAAGATTATTGCCAGTGAGCCTAGGGTTAAAGTTCTAGCATTCTATTGGACTCTTGGAAGGTATGACGCAGTACTAATCACAGAAGGACCTGACGAGAAGACTGTAATGAAGATGCTTCTAGAGGCTGGAGGCTATGTTGCAACCGAAACGATGATTGCCATTCCAAGAGAAGAAGCGATAAAGCTCTTAAAGTAAATACACGTGAGAGACTTAATTCATGATGAAGCTAGGCTGAAAGTGCCCAGCTAATTTCCCTCTTTTTAGGGAGTTAATTGAATACTAAGATGGAAACATAGGTAGGGTAAGGTAACACCGATGACTCTCCCCACTATCAAAGTTTAAAACCAGTAACTTACTAAACGGTTTAAGGAGTGGCTTGAATGAAGAAGAGGATACCCAACGCAGAATCTCTCATAGGTGAAAGAGCCAAATTGAAGGTTTTCGAGCCCAAGGAAATTGGCAGAATACAGATTAAAAATAGGTTAGTTAGATCCGCCACCTTTGAGGGCATGGCTTCTGAAGATGGCAACGTTACAGACGAACTCGTAGAATTATACAAAACTTTGGCTAAAGGAGGAGTTGGATTAATAATCACTGGATATGCCTATGTGCAACCAAGTGGTAAAGCTGTTCCCTACCAGATGGGGATAGACAGAGACGATCTAATTCCAAGATTAAGAAGAATCGCAAAAACAGTCCATGAACAGGGAGATGGTTGCAAAGTTGCAATGCAACTGGCTCATTGTGGTCGCCAATCCTTTATCTTAGAAAACACTGTAGCCCCCTCTGCCGTTTTTGAATCCATAATGAATAAAATGCCACGAGAAATGACTATCGAAGAAATCGAAGAAACCATAGAGGCTTTTGCCGAAGCATCGAGAAGGGCAAAGGAAGCAGGGTTCGATGCTGTTCAACTCCACGCTGCCCATGGATACCTATTGAGCGAGTTTCTGTCCCCTTACACAAACAGAAGAACAGACGAATACGGAGGCAGCATAGAAAAAAGAGTCAAGATCGTTGAAGACATTTACAACAGGACCATAGAAAAAGTAGGAAAGGATTTTCCCATTTTGATAAAGATGAACGTGGACGATTTTTTAGAAGGCGGAATAAACCTAAACGAATCCAAGAAGATTGCAGAAAGGCTTTCAAAAATAGGGTTTGCAGCCATTGAAACCAGCGGATGCATGTGGGAAGTCCTGGCACGTAGTAAAGAAGAACTTGGTTGGACACCAGCTATGTTACCGGAAAGCCGAATTAATATTAGGTCGAAGGATAGGGAGGCTTACCATCTACCATACGCTAGAGAAATCAAAAAAGTGATCGATGTACCATTGATTCTGGTCGGTGGATTAAGATCCCTTGATGTGATTGAAAAAACACTGGCAGAAGGAAACGCAGACTTCATTGCCCTTTCTCGACCCTTGATTCGACAACCAGATCTTCCAAATAGATGGTTGAAGGGAATTGGAGGATTAACAGCTGACTGTATTTCATGTAATGCCTGTGTTGGCAGCGTGGCCCTAACGGAGGGTGGCATCCGGTGTACTCAGAAGGAAAGAACTGAACAAAAATCTGCAAGTTAAGGTCATGGTCTACAAAAGAAAACATTCTATGTAACATTAGATTATCTCTTGAACAAACAATTAAAGAACCAGTTAAATGCATGCTAAGGTGCAATTCTCTGGGAGAAACTGGAACTTGGGTATCCACACTTTCATGCTATGTCAAAACTCTAGGAAATTCACTAGGGAGAAATGATGAGACAATAAAACAGACACGCCACAATACCGATGTTGGGATGGAAGTTCTTAAATCTATTCGAGCCAAGGAAATAATTTAGGGATATAGTTTGAAGGTTGGACTCGCACTTATAGGGGTAATTCTTTCAGCATTAATTGGATGGTTAATTGGAACTATGTTAGAACATCCGCCTGGTCCAGGAGGACTTCCAATTATCGGGGCCTTAATCGGTGCTTTGATTGCAGTAGCCGTCTTAATTCTTGGTGAAGCCTTGAAATCCAAAGAATAGAAGCGTCAAAAGGTTTCTTTGAACAGACTAGCCAGAACCTAAAGTCAAAGTCTTTACTTCCTATGAGCCATTAGAAGTTACCAAATGAGAGAAATGTAGAAAGTTATAGCAGAACTAAAAGAATCAGTTCGTCTCTTGCGTATTCGCCATTCAACCATTCTTTTAAGAAACCCTTGCATTCAATCCCTCATGCTTGCGCGCACGCTAAAAAATTCGTGAGACCTTTCCAATATTAATAGACTTTTGTTTGTGTTAGGAACCCGAGTATGCGAAGCATTTGGGCTATTTTTTTAAGCGGGATTTATCAACGCTGTTGTTAAACTCTTCTTTGGGGATGCAGACTTTATGGCTTGACCATAAGCGTCTGCGGTAAAACCAGTTGACTGAACCAGTACAAAACAGTTCCTACTGGCTTTTAAATAGAGCTTTAGGCTTATTTTCTTCATTGAAGCAAAAATAGAGGAGGGAATGAAAAAGCATGCCTGAAAAAATCGTTTCCGACCTAACGCAGGAAAAGGCGCTTAAGCCACAGAAGAAAGAGAAGGCCCTTAGAGCCGATGAGCCCTTGCACGTGAAGGATGCGCCGCCAGAGAAGCCTGAAGCAAAAATCAACAAATACGGCTTCCTGCACGTCGACGGAAAACTGGCAAAGCACCTAGGGGTTGAATTTGGCAAAGATAAGGCGGACGTTCCGGTAAGCATTGAGCCAATTGAAGGCGGGTTTGTGGTCAAGGTTAAGCCTGCCTAACCTCTTATCCTAGGTTAAGCAAATACTTAACCTAAGGTTAAGACCTTCTTTTTTTCACACTTATCCTCTTATCCTTTCGGATCAACTCCAGACTTAATCCGAAGTAATTGCGGTTCTTCTTCTTTTTTCTTGAAACTCAAAGTTTAGCGCCTGAGTAACCTTTCCTTTTTTGAAAACCAACACACAAAAACTGACACAGAACCTCAGGTTACAGTATTTTTCCAGAAACATTTTGGCGCACAAAATCTGCAGTCAAGTCTATTTGGTTCCAAATAAAAATTGAATGTTGAAAAGGGGGAGGGGGCTACCCCAAAACTTAGCAGATTGGGATTTTTCTGTAAGCAAAGATTTATCTTAATCTTACATTTGGAAGCAAACTTTGTGCTATTATTAAGAACGTTTTCATTTTCACGTCTGTGAAAGGTCTGAGCTTGCTAAATTCTGGATCTATAGTTGTTTTTCCAAGACTGACATCGAACTTCTGTAAAACATATTTTTTGCAACCTTTTATGCCTTCGCATATTTCTTTTATGTCCTCCGCTTCATGAAGCGTAGGAACCACGGTGGTTCTGAACTCATAATCCACCTTAGACTCCAGCAAGATTTTTATGGTTTCTCTCACTGTTCCAAGAAATTTCTTTGCGTTGACGCCGGTTGCCTTAGGATATTTCTCCATAGTCAACGGTGCCTTAATGTCCACGGCTACGTAGTCGATGAGCCTCTTGTCCATCATTTCTTTCATCATCGTCGGGTTGGTGCCGTTAGTGTCTATCTTAACCAGAAAACCCATTTCCTTCAATTTTGAACAGAGGTCTGGCAAGTCCTTGTGAAGCATCGGCTCCCCACCTGTGATGCAAACTCCATCAATCCATCTTCTCTGCTTCCTCAGATAATCCTCCACTCGTTCAAAGAGAATTGTTTCTATCCTTTCGGGATGAAGAACAAGGGTGGAGTTGTAACAGAAGGGACAACGAAAATTACAGTTTGGGAGGAAAACAACAGAAGACAGCTTTCCATCCCAATCCACTAAGCTCAGGTTAATGAAACCTTTTATATCCACCCGCCAATCACCTTCATCTCACAGTGTTGATCAACTTAGCAGCTTAAACTCTCCTCAAAAAGATAAAGGGTGAAGTTAGTTAAGTAAATATTTATACCTTAAAGTGCTGGAAGAAAAATAGCCTTACAGATAATCAAGAAATAAAAAAGGAAAGTGGCATAATGCAAACGAATGAAGATGCCAGAAAACGCATTCTCGAAGAACAAAAACTCCTCAGAACCAGAATGGAAAAAATAAAACACAAGATAGCTGTCATCAGCGGCAAAGGAGGAGTTGGCAAAACCGTTGTTGCAGTCAACTTAGCCATGGCTTTTGCAATGCGTGGCCACGCCTACAGCGTTGGCATCCTAGACGCTGATATTCATGGTCCATGCGTTCCAAAGATGCTTGGCATGGAGGGACAAAGACTAAGCGTTGGACCAATAGGAGCTTTTCCCGCTGTGGGACCTCTTGGAGTAAAAGTTGTTTCCATGGAGTTTCTCCTTGGAAGCAAGGAGGTTCCTGTTATCTGGCGGGGCCCCCTCAAAATAATAGCCATCCGCCAGTTCTTGTCTGAAATAGCTTGGGGCGACCTAGACTATCTCCTCATAGATTTGCCTCCTGGAACTGGCGACGAACCGCTAAGTGTTATGCAGCTTCTCCCAGAAATGGACGGCGTTGTCATAGTTACCATACCCTCAGAAGTCTCACAGATCGTAGTCGAGAAAGCCATCACCTTTTCTAGACAATTGAACATTCCAGTGATAGGCATAATTGAAAACATGGGTGGCTTCGTTTGCCCCAAATGCGGCGCCGAAACAGACATCTTCAAGACAGGAGGAGGCAAAAAAGTTTCTGACGAGTTAGAAGTTCCATTTCTGGGAAGGATACCACTCGATCCAAGAATCTGCGAAGACTCAGATAAAGGACTACCATTCATACTGGAACAACATGATTCACCAGCCGCTAAAGCTTTCATGGAAATAGTGGAAAAAATCGAGGCTTACATCAAAGAGAAAGAAATACTCAAAAGGCAACTGCCTGACACTGCTAACAACAAGTAACTACGAAAAATCTTGCCTTTTCATCTTCATAAACGGCAAACATATATGTTTCCGTGTGCTTAGGAAATCTCTCAATTCGAAGACGCTGGATTGCTAAACTCATCTCACGTGAGGAAAAACTGTGACGCTTGTCGATGATATATTGAAGCTGAAGGAGGAGAAAAGGGCGCTATTACTCGCCCACAACTACCAGAGGCCAGAGATTCAAGACATAGCCGACTATGTGGGTGACAGCATTGAGCTGTGTAGAAGGGCTATGGAAGAAAGAGATGCAAGGATTATAGTTTTTTCGGGTGTTGACTTCATGGCTGAGTCAGCTGCTATCTTAAACCCTGACAAAAAAGTCTTTATCCCAAGCCCTGGCGCGAAGTGCCCAATGGCTCAGATGCTCCCTGCTGAAGAGGTTAGACTGTGGAAGAAGAGGTATCCCAAGGTGCCTGTTGTGCTCTACGTCAACACGCTGGCTGAGGCCAAGGCTGAATGCGACGTTTGCTGCACTTCAGCCAACGCCGTAAAGGTTGTGAACTCTCTTGACGCAGAAACCGTACTTTTTGGTCCCGACCACAACCTAGCGTGGAATGTCCAGCAAAAAACTGGGAAGAAGGTTATTCCAATTCCTAAGGAAGGTTTCTGTCCGACCCACGTGCTCTTTCTTAAAGAAGACATCTTACTCTTGAAGGAGGAGCATCCAGATACTATTGTGGCTGTGCATCCTGAGTGTACCCCAGACGTTCAATCCATAGCCGACTTTGTTGGAAGCACCTCCCACATTTGTAGGTATACAAGGGAATCGTCTGCAGAGAAATACATAATTGGAACAGAGGTTGGAATCATCCATCGCCTTGAAAAGGAAAATCCGGGAAAGACCTTCATTCCAGCCTACGATGGAGCCCTTTGCACCAACATGAAGTTGAACACTTTGGAAAGGGTCTATTTGTCTCTTAAAGAAGAGAGATATCCCGTAACGGTTCCCAACTCCGTGGCAAAGAAGGCTCGAAAGGCATTGGAAAGAATGGTCTCGATGGTTGACTAGTGTAGTGTAGGAATTCTAATCGTCCTTATGGAGAAATGATGGTTGACTTAACCTGTTTAACTCCCTTCTTTGTCGCCAATTCTTGAGCCAGTTTTCTGATTTCGTCGGCGTCGCCCTTAACCGCCACAGCCTCGAGGCATTCTCGCTCGCTTAAATGAACATGCAAAGATGAGTAGATCACTTGGCTATGTTTATGTTGAATCTCGACCAGGGCGTCTTCTAAGCCTTTGACTTCATGGTCATAAACCATCACTAGCACGCCTGCGTTTGTTCCCTTCTGTTTCTGAAGTAGTCGGTATTCGGTGAGGAAAGATCTAACTGCGTCCTGAATTGCCTTTGACCTGCTTTCGTAGCCCATCTTTTCAATTGCTTCGTCAAAGTCTTTCAGCAGATCCGGTGGAAAAGTAACGCCAAACCGAACAATTCTGGTCATGTCTTCTCCCAGTTAAATCGTTAGCTTGCTAGTCATAAAGCTTTTATCAAAGTGAGTAACGCTCTTTATAGAAAAGGTATTATCATGTCACGACAAAATCGAAGGTCAACCTCTAAACTAATTGCGTTCATAGCAGTTATGTGCGCTGTAGCTAATGTTTTGGGCTTTTTCACGATCCCCCTCGGCATAACAGAAATCCACTTGATGCAGTTGCCGATCATTATCACGGGACTGGCTTTGGGTCCTGGGGCTGGAGGGTTAGTAGGATTCATAGGAGCAGCGGTCATGGCTTTCAGGCTTCGTCCACCAAATCCATACATTTTACTTGGAAATGCTATACTTGGCTTTTTTACAGGTTTGTTTTATCTTCGTCTTAAGAAAATGAGGGTTAGACCAATCATACCTCAGGTTATCTCTGTGCTGGGAGCATATGTTGTTCAATTTCCTTACGTCTATGTAACAGATGTCTATCTTATGCCTATACCCTCAACTGTAGTTCTAACGGTTATACTTCCAAAACTCCTTCTAGAAGACATAATTAGCGTCTTACTCGCTCATTTCATACTCTTTCGAGTCAACATAGCTGAGATCTTACGGTAATTGAGAGTAGTGATGCTAATTGGTTATGTTAAAGCAAGATCGAATAGGGGGGTTAGACGTTATTCTAGATAGAGCCGAAGACTTTCATGGACACCTAGGTCCCTTCCTTGTGTTAGGCGTTAGAATGGGCATCATCGGTGTTAGGGAATTGGGAATGAAAGGGAATAACGAAGAGTTGCGTGTAACAGCAATGGTAAAGGATTCTCCTCCCTTCTCGTGTGTCATAGACGGAATCCAAGTGGCAACCAGGTGTACAATCGGGAACAAAAAACTGAGGCTAAAAACCTTCTCAGGAATTGCGGCGAAATTTGAACTCCCAAACAGAGAACATGTAACTGTTGCGGTTAATCCAGCCTCCTTTGACAAACTGAAAAACGAGTTGCTGTCCGGAAATGCTCCGCCCGAGGAAGTTCGGCAACTGGCTCAGCTTGTTGCTTCTATGTCCGAAGAAGAGCTATTCATAATAAGGAGAAAGTGAAGGTTTTTCTAAGGTTTGCAGGGTATATCGAGAGATGAAGGTGCGAGACCAAAACCTAGAACTGGCTAAGTTGAGGCTTAAAGAAAGAGACCTCACCCTCGTAATAGTGAAAGAAGGCAAAGTCATTTTTGAAACCAAATCTCAGGGAGTAAGCGGTTTCCTGCAAGCCGTTGATCAGCTTGGCAAGACATTAGTTGCATCATCAGTGGCAGACAAAATTGTTGGAGCAGCAGCGGCTATGCTTTGCGCTTATTCTAGGGTGTCTTCTGTTTTTGCAGTCACCATAAGCGAAGGAGGAATCAAGGTGCTTGAAGACAACAATATTGTTTGCCACTTTGAAAATCAGGTTCTAAACATTCTCAACCATGACAAAACTGATATTTGCCCCTTCGAAAAACTTGCAATTGGATCAAGAGACCCAAAGGAAGCTTACATGAAGTTGAAATCTTTTGCAGAAAGTTTAGCAGTAAGAAACTCGACGTGACCTTCAACTTTCAATAAGTTTATATGAGGTTAGCCGCCTCGTAATGACCGAGGAAGCGTCTCGGAAGGAAATAAAAATGTGCGAGTTTAGCGTGTTACTCCAAAATAAGATAGTGTTTAGAGATGCTGTGTATGCAAAGGTGGACCGAAACAAAATTACAGTAAGAAATATACTGGGCGTTTCAAAAACCTTCGAAAACTGCACGATTGAAGAAGTAGATGTGCAATCGGAACGCTTAATCTTACAAACAACTAGAAAGTAGTTGTTTAAGAAAGCTCCGAAACTCTGTTTAGATTTTGAAACGGCCTTCCTCTAAAACCGTGATGACTTTTCCATTTTCCTTTTTCACTTTCACCGTGGGCTTAGAGATCAAAAAGTCAATGTGATTCTTTGACGGATTTTTGCCTCCAGGCATATCGGTGTTCGCTCCGAAAGCTACGTGCACTGTTCCTAATATTTTCTCTGCTTCAAGAAACTCGTTTACAAACCTTGCTTGAGGGTTGATCCCAAAAGCGAATTCGCCGACAATGTCAGACCAGTCATCTGTCTCGAATGTATCTTTGACTTTGGGCAAAACATTCTTGTCTTTAGAAAGCAGTTTTTCGACTTTGCCGTTTTTAGCAACTACTTCCACAGATGTTTTTAGTTTACCTATTCCGCCTATTGCCATGTCACATACAAGTCTGCCATTCAGCGAATCTTCAACAGGCGCTACAAAAACTTCACCCGTAGGCAGATTCATCCATTTCATGGACTTCCAATCCAGCTTTGTATCTGTAATAAACTCGCGTTTTTCCGTGCTTAATGTTAAGTTGGTTCCAGCAGGATTGTGTATCTCAACTTCTATCACTCTGTTTAAGGCTTGAATGAGCCTTTCAGCGTGCCTCTGCATGTTTTTATGTTCTTGGGGCGTAAGCGCCATGGCTCCTTCATTAAGCATATCTATTGTTACTCCGGGGCAGTGTCCCAAACGCGACTTGCCGCCGCGGGTCTCCATCTTTATGATTCCTATTCGAAAAGGTGTCTCCCCACGGATATCCCGCATAAGGTTAACGTATAAGTCAGGTTTCTGTTGGGTAAAGACTTCAAGGAGCCTCTCCGGAATTTCTGTTCTCGGTTTTTCGGTTGTTGGAAGAGTTATCATTCTTGTCCATAGCCCAAGCGTTAAAGATCCTTTTGCAAATGCTTTTCCGACTTCCATTTTTTCGTCGTCGCAAACTATGAGGATGCTCTCGCCAGCAACAGCTTCAAGTACATTTTCTAACGCATTTTTCGTGGCTTCCCAAGCTTCCAAATAACTTCGCCTCAACGTCTTCTTGCATAAAAGGCGTTTAAATCTTTATGCGAAAAAACAAACTTAGTAAACGTAAATAGGCAGCCGACACACTTAACCAAACGGGGAAAGCCAAGTGAAAATAGCGGTTTCTGGAAAAGGCGGAGTTGGCAAAACCCTTGTTGCAGGTGCCCTCGCCGATTTTTTTGTAAAGAAAGGATTTAAGGTTCTCGCGATTGATGCTGATCCTTCTCCTAACTTAGCCCTAACCCTAGGCATACCCATCGACGAAGCAAACAAAATTGTTCCAGTATCTGAGAATACCCAGCTACTAGAATCAAAGACCCGCACTAACTTTGAAGGAGTATACCGCCTTTCCTTCACCGTTAACGACATAGTTGAAAAATTTTGTGTGAAATCGCCCTACGGCATGAACTTGCTTGTTATGGGAACCGTTAGGTCCGCTGGTGGAGGATGCACTTGTCCCGCCAACGCCGTGATCAGAGCGCTACTTCGTCATTTGATTGTTGAGCGGGATGAAGTTGTGGTTATGGATATGGAAGCGGGAGTGGAACACATGGGCAGAGGAACCGCGAAGCATGTGGACACCATGCTTATAGTTGTTGATTCCAGCCTAAAGTCGCTGGAGACAGCTAAGAAAATCTACAAATTAGCCATGGAAGCTGGAATCGAGAACATTTTCATCGTTGGAAACAAAGTTAGGAACCAAAGTGAAGGTGAATTAATCCAACGGTTTGCAGCCGAAAATAAAATTTCCATGCTCGATTTGATTCCCTACGACGAAACGATATTGAAAGCAGACATGGAAGGAGAGACACCGCTGAAATATGTAGGAGATTCAGAAGGGATAGCAACTATCCATGAAATAGGCGAAAAACTCCTCAAGCAAAAGATTTGAACTTAGGGACGTAAAAGTATTGAGCGCGAAAAAAATAAAGTCCATTTTAGAAGAGTACAAAACCATAGCGGTTGTTGGATTGTCCAAGGACCCAGCCAAGGACAGCCACAGAGTAGCTAAGTACCTGAAGACTAAGGGTTACCGCATTATTCCAGTTAATCCCTCTGCCGACGTAATTTTAGGAGAGAAGTGTTACAAGAGTTTGCTTGACACACCTGAAACCATAGAAATCGTAGACATCTTCAGACCTGCCGAAGACGCGCCTCCCATCGTTGATCAAGCAATCGAACTGAAGAAAAAGCTGGGAAATCCTCGTGTAATCTGGATGCAACTCGGAATAGTTAACGAAGAAGCGGCTAAGCGAGCAAGGGACGCTGGTTTAACAGTTGTGATGAACAAATGCATGATGATTGAACATAAGCGTCTTACTGGGAAAGGCATTCAGAGTAATTGAAGGAAATCTCTTAAATAGTTGTCATCAGGTTATTCCATTAAATTAATGGAAGGAATCAGTTTATGGATTTGCCTGAAAAAAGGGTTGTAGGCTCCCTTCTCCTGCTTTCTGGTTTAACCTTCCTATCCATAGGACTCTACACGGGACAATCAACCTTTGTTCTGGAGCTTCTCAAGAAAATATTTGAAACGGCAATCGCAGGGTTACCTTAAGCAAACCACAGGTCTTTTAAAGGACAACCTTTTCTGCAGACTGCACAACCTTTATCTTCTTAGCTATTTAGCCCCTTTCATAACTAATCCATCCATAAAGAGGAGGGTGAAAAATATGCCCATAATTAGAAGCGAGGAAGCTGAGAAGGAGGCACTGCTCCACGCCTCAAAGCTAATGCTTGTTTCAGCTAGGACCGCTCCAAAATCCGGCGGAATAGACGACATTCTAACAGCGATTGTGGTTGGAAAAGAAAAAGAAGCTTTGGCAGAGGAAATGGACAAAATGGCTGAAGAAAGAAAAATCGAGGAATTTAAGCGAGACGCCAAGAACTTGAGGGATTCCGAGGCAGCGGTGCTGATAGGTGTTCAGGGAGCATGGAGCCTTAAAATAAACTGCGGAGCCTGCGGCTACATCAGTTGCGATGAATTTGATGAAGCACAGAAAAAGGCTGGACAAGACTTCATTGGACCAACATGCCTTTTTAAAGCCCTTGATCTTGGAATCGCGTTAGGGTCAGCTGTGAAAACAGCCAGCCTTCTTAACGTTGACAACAGGATAATGTATCGCGTTGGAACTGCAGCGAGGAGGCTGAACCTAATGCCAGAAGCAACAGTCATTATGGGGATTCCGATTTCTGCTAAGGGCAAAAGCATTTACTTCGACAGGCAAAGGTGAGGTATAAAGGATGTCTGTAACGTTGTTAGAGGCCCAGTTTCTGTGCTGGAAAATCTTTCGGAAAATCAATACTGAACTTGGAAAGGAATGGAATCCCTTTGTTATGGTCACAGACATTCTTGAAGAGGCAGGAGAAGTGGCGTCTGTTGTGAAAGGACTAGAAGGCTTCAAATCCTCTGACAAACCGCAAACAAAAGAAATGTTAGCTACTGAACTTTCTGATTTACTTTATAGCATATTCGTACTCGCAGAACACTACAAAATCGATTTAGGAGAAAAATTCTTACAAACAGTAAACGACTATGCGCTCCGTTTTATGGGCTAAAATGGAGACTTTGACTTCAGTTACTTAGACTATCGAACCTTCGGTCTGTATCTTAGTCTTTCTCCAAAGAAATCGATGACTCTACATCTAGTTGGAAACTTTGCCGAGTGCTTTACGTTTACGGGGATGTAGTATTCGTCGCCTTTCTTATACAGTCCAGTCTTTTTGTTGATTGTGAGTTCCATTACGCCTTCGACAACCATTCCCCACTGAGGCGAATAATGACTGTGCTCCGTAACTTCTCCCAAGCGCTCGATGTCGAAAAACACTATCTGGTTATTCTCACCTTGAGCTATCCAACCCCTAAGACCCTTAAACCCTATGTCTGCCTCCGGCAAACTAGTTAAAATCTTCGGCCATTCCTTACCCAACACACGAGCCCTCCCAACAGCCTTAGAATAACATTGCTACTACTCAATGACTATTAAAACTTAAAGTCCAAATGATTACTTGAAATTTCAGTTTCTACGGGAAGCCCAGAGGCTGATGAACTGAGAGGCTTCCTTAAGAGGATTTTTCAAGACTATTGATAACCCCACGGTACATTCAAGCCAGCAACCCTCACAAGAAGAAACTTTAAGCCAACCCTCACTTTTCTGTCTTCCCTTCAAAATTTCGCCAGCCGAATCTGTTAGGATATCGCCAAGCACCATGTCTGCTCGAGCTGGACAAGCTAGAAGTCTACCCATGGGGTCGATTGCTACATAAAGTTCTCCGGCGTGACAAATCTTCGGTGCTTTACCCTCAAAAAACAGTTCAAAACCCTTAACAAAATCTGTAGGCACTACCAAGAAACTGGGGTCACTGCGTTTAAGGTTTAACAAATAGTCCAAAAGCTTGGAAACCGCTTCGTGAGAAGGTCTGTTTTGTGGCGGAGGAGGATAAGGATGGATGGGTTGAACCTGAGCAAAGTCAACTAGACCATGAAGTTTCTCAATGAACTGGGGCAAGATTTCGATGTTCCACGGAGTTACAACACTGTTCACTCCAACCCTCACTCCGCGAGCCTTTAACAATTTTGTAGCTTCAATAGCCTTGTCGTAGGTTCCTGCTACCCCCCTTATTTTGTCATGAATTTCTTTGGGACCGTCAACGGATACAACAATCACATCGAAGACATCTGCGATTTCAGAGGCTCTATTACTTTTCAAGAGGGTTCCGTTGGTGTTCATGCTCACTAGACAACCATAAGATGAAGCTTTTTTGGCAAGAGTCAATAGGTCTTTGCGCAACAGTGGCTCGCCTCCACTGAGGTCGAAAAAGGAGACGCCTAAGCTGCAAACTTCATCTATGACAGTCAACGCTTTCTTGGTTGACAGTTCAGGCATGTTCATTTTCCACCAGTCGCAGAAGGCGCATTTCATGTTACAACGGCTGGTTATGTTGTAGGAGGCAAAGAGGGGCGTAGGTCTCCTTGCCTTGAATTTAAGGAATCCAGAGAGTATTTTGGCGGTTAATTGACCTGATTTCATTGCCATACTCCTTTATTCTGTCCTATCATTTAACTTGTCTGCATCATTTTCTCATACATTTTTTCTAAAGTCCAACGAATGGACGACTTCAGTTCCCGCGATCTCTCAGGTCCAATATTTCTGATGGTTATTTCGCGAATTAGGTCTTCATCCCTGACGATGTTGTATGAAAGTATCTTATCCGGAGGGATTTCACCAGTACTCGCGGCTTCCCTGTCCTTTTCCTGCATCTTTGCTAGGACCCTCTCTACAAGAAAAGATGTGAACGGTGGAGTGTTGACATCGAAGCTTTTGTCTTCTGCGAGTACAACCCGCATGGAGTCTTCCCCAACATAAAGATTAGCTAAGAGATCGCCGGTTACCGTCTTTAGCGGGATGCTTCTTTCATATTCTGAGGCTGGTATAGGCTTAACGATTTCAGCTCTTTTAAATCCCTTCTCAAGTAGGGTCTCATCAATAAAACTGAGCAAAAATCGCAGTCCTTCCAGCTCGGTTTCCATGTCTTCTACACGCTTTTCCAAGAGGGTTCGAAGCTCAGCGATTTTCTTTATTTTTGCTTTTTCCTCTTCTTCAGCCATTTTTTCTTTCCCTTCAAGAGATTGTTTCAAATCATTATCAGAGTTTCTCCTAAAGTAAGGTGCTAAACTTAAGTATAAAAGAAACCCTTTTTGAAGATTGATTTCCATGCAAGAAGAAATGTATGATTTTAATCTTCTAGTTTCTTGTTCATGGGGCGTTTATGGAAAAGCAAAAAGAGAAATCTTGTATATCTTAACGACACTCGGCGACGAAAGTCCCATCGTGGAGCGTACAATCGCTAAGGGAATAATTGGCGTAAAAACTAAATTAGATTCGCGAGAAGTCGTCGGTGGGCTGCGAAAACTGTTTAATGAAGACCCTTTTGTTTTTGAATACACTTTGAAGTGGGTGCCTGTAGACTTCTGGACATTCTCTGACATAGATTCCATGAAAGAAGGAGTTAGAAAGTTAAGGAACAGAATTCAAGCGGGTGAGAAGTGGCGTATGATCGTGGAAAAACGGCGATACACTCTACACCACAAAATTGAAATCATAAAGGAACTTGCTGATCTCATAGAAGAAAAAGTTGATCTTGAAAATCCAGAGAAAATCCTTCGTGTGGACATAATAGGAAGGTATGCGGGCATGTCCGTCCTTATGCCGCAGGAGGTTTTCTCGGTTGCCAAACCCTATTTTTAATATGTTGCGACTTTAGGTCTTCAGGGCGGGCAGTTTGTGAACAGGCTTAACCTCTACTCCCAACTCCTTCAAGAACTTTTCAAACTCCTTGAAAACCATGCTGGCCGTTTCATTTAACTTTAAACATAGAGGCTTGCCGCCATAAGCCCAGCTTAAGTCGTATATGGCAGTTCTTCTTGACAATTCAGGGTTTTCTTTAATCATTTGCATTAGGTTTTCGGGTGGACTTTGTGGAAACAACCAGGCTGTGTATGAAACGTCTACCACTTGGTAAGAAACGCCTTTGCGGATAGCGCACTTGTGATTCGTGGCGATTTTTTCAAAGGTTGATGGATGAACTGTTTGAATCCAGAGAAAGTTGTGATACTCGTCGTCGCCTGCTTTAACCCAATCTTCATGCTCAGAGATTTTCCAGCCTTTTAGTTTACACTGATTCTTGAAACGATCGAGAAGGTCCCAGACCTTAGGAATAGGCAAGTTCATGATCATTCCTGTAAATAACTATAGAACAAACTTCTATAACAATGATTTAAGGTTAATTGACATGAACATTGAAATATTGTCACTCAAAAGTCTAGAATTTGAAAAAATGTAGAGAAATGCACATGATTGGCTACAAATTTCCGTAAACACGGCCCGAGTTCGTAAGCTTGAAGCTTGTAAATTTGACGAAAAATTAGAAGAAAATCTACATTTTTCCGATAGCAAATAATAAATTAACAAAACAATGAATGTAGTCGTTCACTTCCAAGGTTAGAGAAAATGAAGCTCAAAAACCGAGTGACTTCCTTGGACAGTTTGGATTGGAATATTCTGCAAGCTTTGCAGGAAAATTCCAAGCAAACCTACACGGAAATCGGTCATTGTTTCGGTGTGGCCCACTCCACTGTTTACGACCGCATTAGAAGAATGGAGGAAAATGGCATCATCAAAAAATACATCGCAGTCGTTGACCTAGAGAAGATCGGAGTGAAATATATCACCGCTATCATGACCGTGTTTACTGACCCAAAGGAAAGCGAAAACGTAGCTAAGAAACTATCAGAAGCCAAGGAAGTCTTAGAGGTTTCAACATCGCTCTCTGAGGAATTACTGATAATCGCAAAGGTGGTTGCCAAAGATCAGGACAAACTTCACTCATTCATCGCTCAGGAAGTTGCGCCTCTTCCTGGAGTTTTAAGGATTCGAACTTCAATTATTACAAGGAAGTACAAAGAGGAAAAATTATTGATTGAGGAGAAATGAAAGTGTTAAAAACTAATATGCATTTAAAGTGATTAGAATGGACATGATTTCACGTTAGAATGGGAGAACTTCACCTTTGACACTCTCATCCGTTGCCCGAATTCTTAGAAAACTGCCGAGGGAAAACGCTTTCTATTTTTTCACGTCCATCGGCAATTATACTGGTGAAAATGCTGCTTCCTTAGAAGAGTTTGTGGATAAAGTTAGAGAAGTTAACATGAAATCTTTGGAGTTTCATCTTTTTCGGGGAGACTTTGAGAAGTGGGCGGCTGAGGTCCTTGAAGACGGGGAGTTGGCTGAGGAGATTAAGAAGTTGAAAAATCTGAAACTTGTTGGAGACGCCTTAAAGGATCAACTCCACCTTATCGTTTCAAAACGGTTTGAACGGTTGAAAAGCGAATTTCGTGGTTAATATTCCTGTTTTGATATTTTCTTTCTGCGTCTAACCAAGACAATTGTTGCAGTCGCTATAGCTGAGAGAATAGAAGTCAAGCCTATCTGAGGAATCAAGGAACTAGAAGAGCCTAGATCTAGGTTTATTGGAAGAGCATAGCCTCCCACTGGTGTTGGGGGTGGCGCTGTCTGGGTGAAAGTGGCAGTAACAGCCTTGTTGCTCGTCATGTTAACAGTGGTAACAGGATTGGTTCCAGAAGCATCGCCACTCCA
>Ga0315314_1001118_pt1 | contig 25203 bp, 27 predicted proteins | sample TDP9_MG_FD_203631 | JGI IMG/M metagenome (GOLD analysis project Ga0315314, IMG submission 203631) | Freshwater sediment microbial communities from Lake Towuti, South Sulawesi, Indonesia - TDP9 | ecosystem: Environmental > Aquatic > Freshwater > Lake > Sediment | place: Indonesia: South Sulawesi... | reverse complement strand
ATCCAAGCTTTTCCGCCTTCCAATGATCAGAGAATATTGATTTTATTGATATGGCCAGCATTCGGCCGAATAATAGCAACAATCTCCAGGCTTTACAAAGAGCGAGTTTTATAATTTCCTAAGCGATAAAAAACATAAAGCGGCATTAAACAAATTTGCCAGCGCCCTGAAAAGCAAATAAGGAATATTCAAGTAGAGGAGGGGAAAATGCGAAAAAAAATTTTGATTGTTTCCATGGGTTTTTGTTTCTTGCTTATTCTTCTAAGTGCCATTAGTTATGGAGGAAGATATCTTAAAAGTACAGACGCGGATGTAAGAAAAAGCCGGAATGACACATGGTCAGTAAATACTAAATGGAGGGTTAATTATGACCAACTACCCTCTAATTTAACCTCCGATGCTTTGTATGTTAGGGTCGATGTTATATCATCCGTGGATTCCCGAGGGTATACCTATAAGAGACTCCACGATCGGCGGGAATATAATGCGGGAGGACGAGAAAGCAGTGCCACTGTTTTTAAATCCCAGTTGCAACCCCAAAAGACCGGCCAACATTTTTGGCCACGTCACTTCTGGGTACATCTCACATTAATCTATAAACCAAAGACCTGGGAGACCATAGGCTTAAAGACCGAGCCCAAGATAATGGAAGATGTTTGGGTATATGCCGGGCCTATCAATTATTAACAAATCCCAGCATGGCCAATGAAATTATGTGAATTCTTGCCAATCAGGGGGCACCCAATAAAAGACCTTATCTGCACACCTCTTGGTATAAACTCTCATCCATCGAATCAGGGACGATGAAATCCCATTCTTTTTTCCCTTCCTCGGAAAATAAAACTACCCCATCCTGGGAATAATTCTGCATCGACAAGAAACGATACGTTTTATCCACACAATTTATCTCCCGTAGGCGAACGGAATGGCTCAAATTCTCATAACGGCTCCCATATCTGATCACCAGGCGAATCGCACCATTCCTCGAATAAACGGTTTTCGTCCACACTCTGACGATATCCTTGGAGGGGTGAGTTATACTCCCGCTATCATAATAACTCACCCCGAAACCAGTTTCTCCATAAACCTTCCAGTCAGCTCCCCACGATTCTACATAACCTATGGTAGCAAGTCCGATAAAAGCGGCCATCATAAATAATATCCTGCCCCTGAACATATGGTCTCCCCTCTTTCTTGTTTTTTCTCGATTTACCATTAAATTATACTTATTTAGGGCTTAAATTTCAATTTAGGAGAAATCCTGCAAAAGAAATTTGACACCCGTGCGGGAGGATGGTAGATTAATAAAAAGAATTAAAGTAAAGAGGACCTGCCCATGTCCTTCACGAGAAGGGCTTTTTTTTATCTTATTGTTTCCGTATTCGCCTCAGCCTGCGCCACCGTCAAACCCGCCATTCCTCCGCCGGAAAAAGAATTTCTACCACCGGGGCCGATGGCTGACGCCTACTATCATTTCCTTCTGGCCCAGCTATACCAGCAATCAGGCAATATCGATAAAGCAGCCGGGGAATACCGTCGGGCCCTGGAGAAGGATAAAACCTCCCCTTATTTGCATACTCATCTGGCAGCCATCTACCTCAAAAAAGGCCTCCCTGAAAAAGCACTGGAAGAGGCCGAAGAAGCCATTCGCTCTGATCCTAAGAGCGTGCCAGCTTATTTACTCCTCGGGGGACTCTATCTTTCTCTCAACCAGCGCGAAAAGGCCATGAAGGCCTACCAGACAGCTGTCCAGATAGACCCCAAAAGCCAGGAGGCCCACCTCTTCCTGGGAACTCTCTACGCAGAAGGGAAAGATTACGAGAAAGCCCTTTTCCATTTTGAATCCTTGGTGGAAATCGATCCCCGTTCATTAATGGGCCACTACTATCTGGCTCGAGTTTATGCCGAGATGAAACGCTTCGATGAGGCGAAGAGACATTACCAATCGGCCCTGGAGATCAAGCCCCACTTTGAGCCCGCCCTCATGGATCTGGGCCTCATCTACGAGATTCGCCAAGAGAATGAAAAGGCCATCCAGATTTACAAGAGTATCCTGGCGTTGAATCCCTCCCACGCCGAGGCCCATGAACGTCTGGGGCAGGTTTATATTCGGCAAAAAAAGCTAAGCGAAGCGCTGGACGAGTTCAAGGCCGTTGAAAAATTGACCATTAATAATTCCGAGGTGCGCACGAAGATGGGCCTCATCTACTTTGAGCAGGGCAAGCTCGAGGAGGCCATCGCCCAGTTTGCCCTGGTTCTCTCCTCCCAGCCGGACAATCATCGGGTGCGCTACTATCTGGCCTCAGCCTACGAAGAGAAGAAAGAGTTCGAGCGTGCCCTGGAGGAATTCAAGCGCATCCCACCAGCCTCGCCTTTCTACGTCGATTCCCAGATTCACCTGGGGTACATCTACGAAAAACAGAAGAAGGTAGATGAGGCCATCCTGGCCCTTAAAGAGGCCATCAAGGCCAAACCAGAAAACCCTGACCTCTACCGATTTTTGGCCTCTCTCCACGAGAAACTCAATCAGTTCGATGAGGGAATTCGAGTTCTGAAGAAGGCTTTGGAGTTTGCCCCCCGCGACGAGAAGATTTTCTTCAACCTGGGAGTTCTCTACGATAAGTCCGGGGATTGGCAGGAGTGTATCAACCGGATGCGCAAAGTCCTGCAAATCAACCCCGATCATGCCCAAGCCCTTAACTACATCGGCTATACCTATGCCGATAAGGGAATCAACCTGGATGAAGCTGAAAACCTCATCAAGCGAGCCTTAGAGTTGAAGCCAGATGATGGCTACATCACTGACAGTCTGGGCTGGGTCTATTTTAAGAAGGGGGAAATAGAAAAGGCCGTCTCCGAGCTGGAAAAAGCCCATCGCCTGGCTCCGGATGACCCGGTAATTGCCGAACATCTGGGGGATGCCTATGCCAAAATGAACCTGCCGGAAAAAGCTATTCGGATGTATGAGCTGGCCATCCAGTTGGACCCCAAGAAATCAGAGCTGAGAGAGAAGATAAAGAAATTGAACAAAGAGAAGAAACGCCCATGAGGATGCGGGGGCTTTCCCTTTTTCCTGCCTGCCTCCTCTTCGCCGCTTGTGCCACCCTTCCAGTCCTTCTTCCCTACCCTCCCCCGCCAGAAGATCTTCTCAAGGAGGTGAGTACCCGTCTGCAATCGATCCAGGGGCTGAAGGGCCTGGCTCAAGTGAGAGTCTCTTCGGCGGAGAAAAGCTTCAGCGCTCAGGAAGTCCTCTTTGCCCGCCGGCCTGGGTTCTTGCGCATCGAAAGTGTAGGACCCTTGGGTACGCCACAGCTCTATGTGGTCACCGATGGCCGGGATTTAAGCCTTTACTCCCCCGCAGAGAACCGATATTACCGCGGCCAAGCCACGGGCGGCCATCTTCTTCCTGCCCTGCCCATTGCTCTGGAACCCGAAGAGGCCGTAGGCTTCCTTTTGGGAAGCTTACCGCTGATTGACTTCGAACTGGCCTCTATCCGGGCAGACCGGAAGGAGGGCCTTTGGGTTTTGGACCTTATTTCTAAATCCCGGGGAGAATACCAGAACCTTTGGGTAAATCCTCATTCCTTACAGATCCTCCGCGCTGAGATCCATCGCCCGGGATTGCTTCGACGCCTGACTTTTTCCGACTTTCGCCAGGTAAACAATTTTCTTTTTCCCCAGAGAATTCAGCTCACTTCGTTCAACCCCAGAGTGGAGGTCTCTGTGGAGTACCAGGAGGTAGAATTAAACCCTCCCTGGGGAGCACAGGATTTTCAGCTTCCCGTGCCCCGCGGAGCCACGGTCCTCCCTTTGAAATAAGAAAGCAGGTGATAAGGAATTAACTGCCGGCTGACTCTGAGGGCTTATCCGATTTCTTTCAGTTTCTTCTGGGCGCGTTTGGCTTGATCAGATTTGGGAAAACGCTTGATGACTTCCTTCAAGATCAGCTTGGCATTCATCGTGTCGTTCAATTCTAAGAAGCATATTCCTTGGCGCAGTAAGGCATCGGGAACTTTGTTCCCTTTGGGATATTTCTTGATCACTTCGTCGAATTCCAAGATGGCCTCATCAAACTTCTTTTCAGCGAAATAGCATTCTCCCAGCCAGTAATGGGCGTTTTCAGCATATTTTGATTTTGGGTAAACCTCCAGGAAACGCTTGAATTCCCCCTTCGCCCCTCCCACTTCTCCCTTCTGGAACAGGTCATAAGCTTTCTTGTAAGCTTCCTCAGGAGCGGAAACAGGCTTTGTCTCTGGCTTCTCCGGTTTTTTAGATGGGGGCGGCGCCACCGAAGGTTCAACTTTAGCCAGAGGCGGCGTGGGAGCTGAAGGAACCGCGGGTTTTTCCTCTTCGGCTTCCCCTCCCGTTTTTGCTGCTTTGGCTTCCCTTTCCAGGGCTTCTATTTTCTTCCCCCAATCCTCTACTTTATTCCCCAGATTCTCTGCTTTCTTCCCCTCTTCCTCGAGTTTCTTCCCCCAATCATCCAAGGTCTTGCTCAGAGCCGCAATTCGCTTATCCAGCTCGTCGAATTTGCCCTGGTAGCTTTCCTTCAAGGTCTTAGTCTCCCCGAAGGTCCTCTGGGCGAAGTACTTGCTCTCTTCAAACCGGCCCATCAGGTTCTGCACGTCGTTCTGCAGCTTATCCAACTGAGCCCCCAGGTCTGCCTGGTAACGACGTATAGGCTGGCTGGTGGACTCGATTTCTTTTTCCAAATGCCCAAATTTGGCCCTGGTCTCAGCGCTCAGCGCGCTCATCTGTTGTCGTAGATCATCGATTCTTTTCCCTAAGGTGTCAACCTTATCATCGCTTCTCTTCCCTAAGGTGTCCACCTTGGTGGAAAGATTCTTTATCTCGGCATTCAGGTCGTAAAGGTTCCGCTGCAAAGCCAGCAGCTCCTTGGTCATATTGGTGGTGTCGCGCTGGAGGGTTTCAAGGTCGCCCGGAGTGGCGCACCCGATAAGGGCCAAAAGGGGAGCAACGATGAGGGCCAGGAGAAGCTCTCTAAATTTTGGTTTCATGGAATCAAATGGACGAAGAGCGGAGCTCTCCCCTTTGCTTCGGATAGAGCTCCGCCAGATCGTTCAGCCCTATTTCATCCGGACGAATTCATCCCGGCGATTCTTGGAGCGGGATTCTTCTGTGTGGCCAGGATCCAAAGGTCTCTCTTCCCCGTAGCTGATGGTGGAAATCCTCGCCGGGGAAACACCCAGCCCTTCCAAATATTTTTTGGCGCTATTGGCGCGCCTTTCGCCCAGAGCTAAGTTGTATTCGTTCGTCCCAACTTCGCAAGCGTGACCTTCGATCTGAATCCTGGCTGCGGGATTCTTGGACATCCAGGAAGCGACTTTCTCCAGATTTTCCTTTGCTTTACTGGAGAGGTTGTAATCATCGAAAGCAAACTGGATCCTAAGACCTGCCAGGTCGATGGGCGTGGGTCTTTCCTCCACCTTGGCCACTACCCCGGGTTTGGCCTCGGGCCTGGCCTCGGGCTTGGCCTCCTCGGGCTTGGCCTCGGGTTTGGCCTCCAGCTTGGCCTCCTCGGGCCTGCGGGCCACCTCAGGCTTGGCCTCCTCCGGCTTGGCTACTACCTCAGGCTTGGCCTCCTCCTTCGGCTTCTCCGCCACTATTTTGGGCGGCTCTGGTCTGGGCTCTTCTTTCTTCGCTTCGACAACTGGTTTCGCTTCTGCCTCTTCCTTGATTACCTGTTTTTTCGCGCAGCCGGCAGCGATGAAAGCGATGGCGATGATGGAGACCAGAACGACCAACCAGACTGACGATTTTCTGAACATTCCTTTTTCCTCCTTTTTCTAAAAAATCACTGCAAAATAGCAAAGTGAGTTAATAGAAAATCTCTTTTCTCGCCTCATTCTTTAATTCGTGGAGACCAACTTGGATATGTATCACCTCCCTTCTGAAATGTCAACCTTTTTATTCGAGTGCCCTCGGCGTCTATTAAAAAAATATGCGGCCCTCCCTGCTGGGTTGAGCTAAAGACCAGATGCCGCCCGTCCGGCGACCAGGAAGGCGTTTCACAGCGTTGCAGGTTGGCTGTCAAAATCCTGAAATCCGAGCCATCCGGGTGAATCGTGCAGATGTTGTGATTCCCCTCGATTAAGGAATCAAAAGCGATGCGATCCCCTCGGGGAGACCAGGCCGGATGGGTATTGTAATTTCCCTCGAAGGTCAACCGCTGAACATTCTGCCCGTCTGCAGCCATGATGTAAATTTGCGGGGTGCCTCCCCGATTGGAGACGAAAGCGATCTTCTTGCCGTCCGGCGACCATGTTGGAGAAACATCGATCGCCGGATGATCGGTCAGGCGGAGGAGACCCGTACCATCTGGACGGATGGTGTAAATCTCCGGATTTCCATCCTTGCTCAAAGTAATGGCAATTTTTTGGCCATCGCGTGACCAGGAGGGAGAGATGTTTAGCCCGGGATAGTGCGAAAACCTGCGTTCCTCTCCGGTGTGCAGATCTCTAAAGTAGAGATCGGGGTTGCCTGCTTTGTAGGAAGTGAAGACCAGCTTCGTTCCATCCGGAGAAAAACGGGGAGAGAGGCAGATAGATTGATGCCGCGTAACCTGGGTCACGTTTCTTCCATCATAATCCATCAGGTAGATTTCTTTGTTCCCCGTGGCTTTGGAGACATACACGATCTTGGTCAGGAAAAACCCATGCTCGCCAGTAAGCGCAAAGATGATCTCATCAGCAAAACGGTGGACTACGCGCGACAAGTCCGTGATCTCCCCGATGTATCGGCGGCCAACGATCAGCTCCTTCTTCACCACATCGTAGAGGCGCGCCTCCAGGATTAGGGAGCGGTCCTTATAGCTCACCTCTCCCAATACCAGCGCCTCTGCCCCGATGTTGGCCCAACTGCGATAGTCGATCGACTCGGAGGGCTTGGCAGCGGGCACTTGAGCGGCAACAGAGGAAGACCCCCTCGGCAAAGCGCGAACCGTATTCTCCACGAAGGTTTTGGGGTCGATCAACGCGAAGAAGCCGGAGATGCTTAAATCATTGGTCAGAATCTCGGTGGCCCGCTCTCCCAGCTTCATCTCTTCATTGGAAGAGAGGGGGGCCTTAAAGGGAGAGACGGCGAGGGGGAACTTGCGAAAGGAAGGAGAGCGGATGTCGATATAAACTTTGGCCCATAGGAGCTCACCCAGAATAGTCCAAAGAAAGAGAATAGCCAGCAAAAAGGTAAGGCTCTTCTTGATCATATCTCAGCCTTAGAAGTCCGTGGGTTTAAACCGCACACCCACGTCAAATTTATCTTCCTCCATTCCCGGAGGCAATGGAGGAAGAGGGTTTGCCTTCTTGATCGCCCGCAGGGCAGATTCGTCCAGGTAAGGATTACCGGATTTCTTCTCGAACTGCATGTCTTCAATCTGCCCATCCTTAGCGATGCGGATGGCAATGATTGTTTCCAAGTCCTTTTTCCCCCCGAGAGCCTCTACCGGTAGGACCCAGACGCTGCGGATGCGCTGCCAGAGAAGGTTGTAGTAGAGCTTGAACTTGATGGACATGATTCCGGAAGATGCCGCACCTGCGGATACCTCGCGGGCCTCAACAGCCCCAGAACTTCCGATGGTTACGCGCTTGCGAATTCCCTCGATGGCCGAGCTCAACTCCCGGGCTTCCTTCTCACTGCGGAGGCGTTCGATAGCTGTGTCGATGCTCTTGCTCTCCTGGCGCTGGCGGATGCTTTCGATGGCTGTATCTACGCTCCTGCTATCTCGGCGCTGGCGAACCCCTTCGATTGCTTCGGCGATCTTCTTCTCTGAGGCATCTGGGGAGGAAGGCGAAAGGGAAATGGGTCTTGCCTTTTCTTTGCCTTTCGCCCGCCCTGCCGCTGGAGATGGCTTGGAGGATTCAGCCTCGGAAGAAGGCTTACGCACTTCCTCACGAACCGGGCTAAAACTCGCCGGAGCTTCCACCAGGCGCACGGAATATACCGGAGAGTAGAAGATTCTGGAAGAAGCCAAATTGGGAAGGAAGAACATGGCCGAGATGACCACTATGTGCAGGAGTAAGGACAGGAGAATCATCCCTTCGATTCGCGGATTCTTCCAGTGGCTGCGGAAAACATCGATGTTGGGAGAAGTTTTCATCTCCGTGTTTCCAAGGGCTCCGTGACCATGCCGAGCTTTTCGATTCCGGCATTCTTGATCTCGGCCATCATCTGGACTACAAACCCGTAAGGAACGGTGCGGTCCGCACGGAGGAGGACCTCTTTGTTAAGCTTGGCAGCCGCCGTCCGCTCTAACCGCCGGCGGAGCAAGAGGGGTTCTACTTTCTCCTGATTGATAAATACTTCCCGTTTGCTGGTGATGGTGATGACCAAGCGCTCCTCTTGGCCTTCAATAGCCTTGGAAGTTGTTTGCGGAAGGTCCACGTCGATGCCTTGCTGCATCATCGGAGCCGTGACCATAAAGATGATCAACATGACCAGGATTACATCCACCAGGGGAGTGACGTTGATGTCGGACATGGGCCGGTTTTCACTTTTTGACCCCTGCATAAAACCTACCTTTTAGAGCAGTATTAGGACTTTAAAAAATGTCGTCTTATGATGTTCAACAGCTCGGCAGAAAAGTTTTCCATCTCCGCGCTCAAAACTTTAATCCGGTTGATGTAATAATTATAAGCCACCACCGCCGGAATCGCCGCTGCCAACCCTGCCGCTGTAGCAATGAGGGCCTCCGATATGCCCGGGGCGACCACAGCCAGGGTGGCCGAACCTCGCACCCCGATTCCCCGGAAGGCATCCATGATACCCCAGACTGTGCCGAAGAGGCCGATGAAGGGAGTCGTGGAACCCGTGGTGGCTAAGAATCCCAAAGCCCGCTCCAACTTGGTCAGCTCCGAGGTCGTGGCCTGGCGCATGGACCGGCTGATGTTGTCCACCCCGCTCAGCTCGATGTTTAGGGAAGTTGGATCTCCGACTTTCCGGGAACTCTCCGGGTTAGATGCGGCCTGGCTGAGTTTATTCAGCTCTACATACCCGGCGCGAAATACCTCGGCGGTGGGGCTGTAGCGGAGTTTTTTTGCATCCCCATAGATGGTGGAGAGTTGTTTTCCCTCCCAGAAGATGCGCAAGAAGGCTCTCGATTCTTTTTCCGCCCGCTTTATCAGATGGAGCTTGGAGAAGATAATAGCCCAGGAGAGGATGGAAAAAAAGAGCAGAATGATAAGGACAATCTTGACTACCGGCCCGGAGTAGAGGACCAGTTCTACCACGCTTCCCCGAAATCCTCCTCCCATGCCCTCCGAGAAGAATTGCCCTAAACTCAAAAGATTAATCGCGTTCAACGATCCCCCCTTTCCAGCCAAAAGAAAATCTTTTCTTTTTCAATATATAAAAAATTGAACGGCCCGTCAACCCTATTCGATGCCTCCTCTTAGAAGGAGCGCGCCACCTTTCAACCGCCGGCCACTGGGGGAAAGACGCTGAGAATATCTCCCGGTTGCAGGGCATCTTCCGACTTCCGGTGAATTCCATTCACTAAGGTAATCATCGGTATAGATTCCGGAATCTTCAGCCTTTCCAAAACTTGACCAACGGTTGTTCCCTCATCCAGATCCAATGAACAGGAATACCTATCGCTACCTGGGGGAAGGTATTCTCGAAAATTGGCAAATAGCTTAACTTCAACTCTCATGCTTGCGGTTGCACTCCTTTAGGAGCCCTCTAAAATCTATTATCACCTTTTTCTGAAAAGTCAACCCTTTGGCTACCCTATCTCCTGATCTCCCCATCTCCCCATCTATTTCTTCAAGGTTTCGTTGACTTACCCCCTATAATTCGCTATAATCTTCATTGCAAAATGGTAAAATGAACTATTCTAAATTTCTTACAAAAATTCCCTTCCTGAGCCGTCTTTCCCTGCGAACCAAGCTCGTCTTTAGTTTTCTCCTCGTGGTCATCGTCGGGGGCGTCCTCTCTTCCCTGATCGGTACGCAACTCGTTGCCGATACCATCATCCGGCAGGCGCAAAATAAAGTCAAATATGACCTCAGCATTGCTTGGCTGGTTTACAACGAATCCCTCAACCGGATCCGCGAGGTGGTTCAGCTCACCGCTTCTGGGCGTACCATTCCGGACTACCTGGAATCTGGGCGCTTGAAAAACCTGGGGGATTTTCTGATCACGCGCCGCAAAGACTTCGGACTCGACATTCTCACTCTTACGGATGCCAACGGAAAAGTAATCCTGAGAACCTATCATCCCTTCCATGTTGGGGATAACCGATCGGCCGACCCATTGATCCGGAGGGCTTTAAACAGAGAGACTGTGGCCTCCACATCCATCGTCTCCAGAGAGGAGTTGCAGTTGGAGGGGAGCGACTTGGCAGAACGGGCTCTTATCCTTCCCGTTCCTACCCCTAAGGCTAAGGACCGCCCAGGAGAACGGGAGACGTCCGGAATGATGATCAAGGCCGCCGCTCCTATTTTGAGTGATGCCGGCCGCCTCCTGGGAGTTTTGTACGGAGGGGTTCTCCTTAACCGCAACTACCAGATTGTCGACAAAGTGCGAGACCTCCTCTACGGGGAAGGACGATACGAGGGAAAGGAAATGGGGACGGCCACCATCTTCCTGGGAGATTTACGCATCTCTACAAACGTGCGCAACGAAAAGGCCGAACGAGCTATAGGAACGCTGGTCTCGGACGAAGTCTACGAGGCTGTGATCCAGAAGGGGCAGCTCTGGGAAGATCGGGCCTTCGTGGTCAAGGATTGGTATATCACGGCTTATGAACCTATCCGGGACATCACCGGCAAAATCGTGGGGATCCTTTACGTGGGCATGCTCGAAGCTCCTTACGTTGACTTGCGCAATAAAGTCGTCTATAGCTTCTTCGGCATCGGTGTCCTGGGTGTCTTTCTTGTGCTGCTGCTCTCCTTCTTCATTACTACTGGAATCATCCGGCCTTTGAAGGAGATGGTCAGGGCCACGCGCCAGATTGCTGAGGGCGACCTCTCTTTGGAACTTTCCGTCTCCTCCAAAGATGAAATCGGACAACTCGCCGAGTCATTCAACCACATGCTCTATCGCCTCAAACGGGCCCGGCAGGAACTGGAAGATTACGGCCGTACCCTGGAAGAAAAGGTGAAACAGCGCACTCAGCAGCTCAAGAAGATCCAGGCCCAACTCGCCCAGTCGGAGAAATTGGCTTCCCTCGGGCGCCTGGCCTCCGGAGTAGCCCATGAGATCAACAGTCCTCTCACCGGAATCCTGACCTTCTCCCACTTGCTGATGCGGAAACTCAAAGAAAACCCCCAACTCCAACGGGAACTGGAGTTGATCGTCCGAGAGACTACGCGTGTCTCCACCATCGTTCGTGGCCTCCTGGATTTTGCCCGGGAGAGCAAGCCCCAGAAAAGGCCCTGCAACATTAATGAGCTCATCGTGCAGACCCTTTCCTTGGTGGAGCACCAGACAGTGTTTCATGACATCCGCATCCTTAAGAACCTGGACCCAGGGATCCCCATGGTCTTACTGGATGCCAATCAAATCCAGCAGGTCTTCATGAACATCCTTCTGAACGCAGCCGATGCCATGCCTGCCGGGGGAGCCCTGACCATTACCAGCAACCTGAACCCAGGGGATTCTTTCGTTCAGATCCAATTTTCCGACAGCGGGTGCGGCATTCCCGAGCAGAACCTGGATAAGATTTTCGATCCCTTCTTCACCACCAAGGCGGAGAAGAAAGGGACAGGTTTAGGGCTGGCCGTGAGCTACGGAATCATCGATCGCCACCGTGGCCAGATTGAAGTCCAGAGCGAGGAAGGCAAGGGCACGACGTTTACCATCAAATTGCCGGTGCAGGCCTCGGAAGAGGTACCCGGGCTGTAATCAACTTTGTTACCGCAGAGATCGCCGAGGCCGCCGAGGCGTACTTGGCGGTGAATACTTTAGGAACTCTAAGACTGGTGGAAAAGGAACGATGCCCCCAGCGAAAATCTTGGTCGTAGATGATGAAGAAATCGTGTGCCTGAGTTGCCAGCGGATCCTGACCGAAGAAGGATATGAAGTCCACACCCGCCTCAGTGGGAAAGAGGCCATGAAGCTGCTTTCAGAGGAGCCCTTCGACCTGGCCATCGTGGATTTGAAGATGCCCGGGATGGATGGGCTGGAACTCCTCCAGGCCATCAAGCGCGATTATCCCCAGCTCCCTGTAGTCATGATTACGGGCTATTCCACCGTGGAATCGGCCGTGGAAGCCATGAAATCCGGCGCCTTTGACTACGTTCCCAAGCCCTTCACTCCCGACCAGATGTCGGTGGTCGTCAAGAAGGCTCTGGACAACCGGAGCATAATGCTGGAGAACATCTACCTGCGGGGGGAACTGCAGGCGAAGTACCGCTTCGAGAACGTCATCGGCAATAGCAAAAAGATGCAGGAGGTCTACCGCCTGATCGCGAAAGTTGCCCCTACTAACAGCACGGTCCTCATCACCGGTGAAAGCGGAACAGGAAAAGAACTCATCGCCCGGGCTATCCATTACAACAGCCAGCGCAAGGAACGTCAGTTCATGCCAGTCGATTGTGCCGTGCTCTCCGAGAATCTTCTCGAAAGCGAGCTCTTTGGCCACATCAAGGGTTCCTTCACCGGAGCCATCGTCACCAAGCCAGGTCTCTTTGAAGTAGCTGATGGCGGGACCCTCTTTCTGGACGAGATCGGGAATATAAGCCTGGCTATGCAGAGCAAGTTGCTGCGGGTGATCCAGGAGAGAGAATTCACCCCTGTGGGCGGAACCAAACTGAAAAAAGTGGACATCCGCCTGATCGCGGCTACTAACAGAGATTTGGCGGAAAAAATAAGAGAAGGAACCTTTCGGGAGGATCTCTTCTATCGTCTAAATATTATCCCCATTCACCTTCCGCCCCTGCGGGAGCGCCAAGAAGACATTCCCCTCCTGGCTCATCATTTTCTAAAAAAATATTGCCAGGAGATGGGGAAAGACCTCAAAGCCTTTTCCTCCGCCGCCATGGAAATGCTCATGCACTATTCCTGGCCGGGTAACGTGAGGGAGCTCGAAAATACCATAGAGCGGGCCGTGATCATGACGGATGAGGAAATGCTCCTGCCCAGGCATTTCCCACTTCCCCTTAAGGAAAGCCCGGAGGATATTACCTTCAGCGTTCCGAGGACCACTGAAGAGCTGAAGGAACTGAAAAAGCATCTTCGCGACAAGGCCGTCGAGGAAGTGGAGAGACTTTTCATCCTGGGAGCCCTCGCCAGAAATGACTGGAACGTGACTCAATCCGCAAAAGACGTAGGCATGCTCCGGCCGAACTTCCAGGCGCTCATGCGGAAACATAACATCCGGGCAGCAGACCGAGAAGATTGATCCTCCCCTTCTAATGCATAAAAATAAAATTCCCTGCATTAAAATATAATATCTTGAAATTATAGGACAAATCTTTATAATGTATATTAATTTCATGCATATTAATCCCTAGTTCCTCCCCACTTAACCACACCCTATTAAAAATTAATAAATAAAAACAGATACTTAACAATAAATCCCGGGATCATGGATTGTTGGCATACGAGTTGCTATTTCAAAAAGCAGGGAGTTATGGGGTTTAGATTCCCGCAAATGGAGGGAATAAAATGGAAGAAGGAGTTGTCCTGATAGCTAGTGGAGACGAACCATTTGGGGAGTATCTCTACCATCAATTGATCGACGTCGGCTGGACCATCGCTCGTACAGGCCTGGTCAGCGAACTCCTCAGGAAGGTAAGGGGAGGTGAGGTGGATGTGCTCCTTTTGGATAGCAGGGTAGAAGGCATTCCCCTCTATGATTTAATTCCCCTGATCAAGAGGATCAACTCCCCCCTGCCCGTCATTGCCCTTTCTGAAGACTCCTCCCTACAGATGTCCAAGCGGGTCCGCATGGAAGGAATCTTTTTTTTAGCCATGAAGCCCGTCGACCCGGCAGAAATTCGCGCGGTCGTCGGAGATGCCATAAAAATGCTCAGCCAACAAAGGGGGAACAGAAAAATGGGTAAAGTGATCACCCTGCGCGCCGGAGAAGAACTCAACCTTGCCAAAGTCCGAACAATCTGTAGTGAGCACGAAGGGAAAAGAGGGGACTTACTCATCGTTCTGCAAAAGGTACAGGGCGTTTTCGGATACGTTCCCAAGCCCACAATCGAAGTTGTATCCCAGGCTCTCGGCGTAACACCCAGTGAAATTCTCGGAGTCCTCACCTTCTACAATCGGTTCCATCTTACTCCCCGCGGGAAACATACCATCCGAGCCTGCCGCGGAACAGCCTGTCACTTCCGGGGGGCCCCTTCGATCATCGAGTCCATCAAGAGCCATCTCCGGTTGCCACCGGGTAAGGACACCACAGCCGATTTCTTTTTTAGCTTGGAAGAGGTTGCTTGCCTGGGGGCCTGCGGCATTGCTCCTGTCATGACTATCGATGAGGAGACTTTCGGAAATCGCACGCCAGCATTGGCCTTACAGGCCATCACCCAATACGAAGCCGCGGAGAAGGTAGCCCCCGAAGAAGTGGTAGAAGAGAAGAAAGCAGCTTGAGGAAGATTCAGAACTGGAAAGCCGGGCCTCTGGCCTCCGGCAAAAATAAAGGAGGATGCCATGGCAAAGATCGAAAAAATTGAAGGATACGCAACGGATTGTTACTTCCACGAGGGTCCGGCGATCCGCCTGATGGAAGCCAAAAAGTATCAGGAGTTCATCTCTCGGCAACGGCGGGAAGTGCTGCGCCCCTATGGGACGGCAAATCCGGAGAATATTGATGCCTACATAGAAAATGGCGGATTCACGGCCCTGGAAATGGCGGTAACGGGTATGACCCCTGAGAAGGTAGTGGAGCAGATAAAGCGGGCAGAGTTAAGAGACAGAAGCGCACAGGCCCGCAATACCGGGCTCGAATGGGAAGCTTACCGGCGAGTCCATCATCTTCCTCACTACATCGTCTCCACCCGATTGGGAGGGTACTCCGAGGCCTGGATAGAGCGAACACTCCTGGAAGGCAATCCTTTTGCCTTGATCGAAGGCCTGGCCATTACAGCCTACGCTCTGGGGGGTGTAGGGAAGGGAATCGTATATATCCCCCCGGCCTATAAACCCCTGGCCTTCCGCCGGATGACCCAGGCGATTAACGCCGCCCAAGCTCGCCGCTACCTCGGCCGCAACATCCTGGCCAGGCCATTCAGTTTCGACATCGAGATTCGAGAAACAGTAGGGGAAGACGCTCTGCCCAAAGACTACAATCCTTTCATCTGTGGGGAGTGCACCCGCGCTCTTTTCGATCTCGCGGAGACGGCGAAATACGAAATCTTTAAAGACATCGAGGTCTGGCCCAGACCTTTCTACGTAAACAACGTGGAGACTTATGCGACCATCCCTCTCATCCTGAAAAAGGGAGCGGAATGGTTCACCTCCATGGGGACAAGAAACGCCACAGGCACAAAAATCTTCGCTTTGACAGGCAAGACCCGCCACCCCTGCCTGGTGGAGGCTCCCCTCGGCTTAACCCTCGCCGATCTGCTGAAGATGGCCGATGGAGAGGAGAGGGGCATGGAAGGGGAACTGAAGGCTTTCCAGGTAGGAGGGCCAGCTGGCGGCATCTTCCCCGCGAGGTTCCAGACTACCCCCTTGGATTTTGATTCCTTAGCCCATATTGGCTGGAAGATTGGCTCAGGATATATCGTTCTATTGGACGACAAAGTCTGCATCGTGGAGATGGTCCGTTATTCCTTGAATCAACTGGTCTCGGAAGCATGTGATCGGTGCCACCCCTGCGGCAAAGCCTTCAAAAACCTCCTGGCCATCTTGCATCGGATGGTCAAGGGATTGGGAGAGGACGGTGATCTGGAGACTCTGGAGAATATGGCCAACCGCATCCAGTCTCAGGCCCGCTGCGATTTCGGTAGGGCAGCGGTCACCCCTTTCCTTACGAGCATGCGCTATTTTCGCAGCGAATACGAAAATCACTTGAAGCAGCGCTGCCCGGCCAACTCCTGCAAAGAACTGGGCAGAGTTGCCGAGAGGGCCCTTAAACTGGCAGCCTGAAATCTCTCCTGCCACTCCCCATGGGCCTGCCCTCCTGGGTAGAAGAACTGACCTGGCAGGGCAGGCCTTTTTCTTTCCTCAGGCAACGCCCCATTCACTACCAGGCCTGTGGAATCCCAATTCCCCTCCCTGCTTTTTTTCAGGTGAATAAATCATGGGAAATAGCCGAAAAATTAATTGACTAAAGGTGGCCCGTTCCATAAATTATAATCGATTCCTAAGGCCAAGCCTTTTATGCTCTACTTGAAAGGAAACCTTCACGTTCATACCAATTTCTCCGACGGGGTCCACACCCCTGCGGAAATGGCCGCCATTTACCGCGACCTGGGCTATGACTTTATCGCCATCACGGACCACGATTACCACCTCAAGCCTCGGTACTGGGAGAGTATTCCCGAAAGCAATGGGGATCTGATTGTCTTCAAGGGAATTGAGTTAGAATACCCTCCCCTAGGCTACCAGCATATCGGGAAGATCCTCGGAGATGAAGAGATCCTCTACATCTTCAACCACCCGCACCAACACCGGCTCTCCATCCCAGAAGTCAACCGCCAGATCGATTTGATTTCCCGGGTTATGCCCATCCACTGCGTGGAAGTCACGGATAAAGGGATTTATACCAAAATTTATGACACTCCTAAAATTCCCCTCCCCAAGATTGCCTCGGATGATGCCCATACCTTCGAGGAGTGTGGCCGGGCCTGGATTGAGGTTCAGAGCCGGCGCGAGGGAGACGCAATTCTGAAAGCCATAAAAAAGGGAAAATTAAGGATCGGGCTACGGTAGGCTTACAGAGAGCCTTCGGCCATCAGCCTCAGGGCTGACCACTGATTGCTGAGTGCTTCCTCAAAGGAAGGAGCTCACATCGCCCTTTCCTTTACGCAGAACTTTCGGCCGATCATCCGTCAGGTCGATGACGCTGGAAGGCTCGGAAACCAGAACCCCGCCGTCGATGACTAAGTCCAGCGCGCTGCCCAGCTTGTTATCGATCTCCGCCGGATCATACAGCAACTCTCCTCCCGGAAGCATGGCGCTGGTGCTGATGATCGGGTGGCCGAGCTCTCTGACGATGGCCAGGCAGATCGGATTACAGGGAACGCGGATCCCGGCAGTCTTCCGCCGGGTAAGCATAATCTTGGGGACTAACTTCGTTCCCTCGAGGATGAAAGTGTATGGTCCGGGCAGCAGACGCCTCATTGTTTTGTAGGCATAGTTAGAAACTTTACAGTAGAGGCTGATGTCCTTAAGGTCCGCACAAATGAAGCTGAAAGGGCGATTCTTTTCGCTCCCCTTGATTAGATAGATGCGCTCGATGCCCTTTTTGTTGTAAAGGGAGCAACCAAACCCGTATACTGTATCCGTGGGATAGGCGATCACCCCCTGCGCTTTCAAGACTTCTACGACCCGCCGAATCAATCGCGGTTGGGGATTTTGGGGATTGATTCGCATAAGCATCTCCGTCCTCCTGAAAGGAAAAGGATGAATGACTCCGAATAAATTTTACCACGATCCAAAACCAAACACCAAATCTGCCAGATCAGAAGGGTTCCATCCAAATTCTCCTTGTTCAAAATGTTCCTTCTGTGTTAAATTAAAAAATAAATTTTTGTCCCCTAAAAAATTGACTGGAGAGCGGGGGCAGAAATCTTCAGTAGCCTGAGGTCGAATGAAGGATGGGTAAGATCTTAGTCAACCGCGAGCGCTGCAAAGCCTGCGCTCTTTGCACTTTAGCCTGTCCCAAGAAATTGATCTTTTTCAGCCCGGAAGCCAACAGCCAGGGTTTCTATCCCGCGGAGCTCAGCTCGGGGGAAGAGTGCACTGGCTGCGCCCTTTGCGCCGAAGCCTGCCCCGACGTGGCCATCGAAGTCTGGAGGTAGGCCGCGGTTTGGAAAAACGACTTTTCATCAAAGGCAACGAAGCTCTGGCCGCAGCCGCCATTAAAGCTGGCTGCCGTTTCTATTTCGGTTATCCCATAACCCCCCAGAACGACATTCCTGAGTATTTATCAAGGCATCTCGCCAAGGCGGAAGGTTGTTTCATCCAGGCCGAGAGCGAGGTGGCCTCCATCAACATGCTCCTGGGCGCTTCGGCGGCTGGAGCGCGGGCCATGACCTCCTCCTCGAGCCCAGGCATCTCCCTCATGCAAGAGGGGATTTCTTACCTGGCCGGGAGCGAGCTTCCTGCTGTCATCGTCAACATCACTCGCAGCGGCCCGGGGTTGGGAGGGATCTCTGCTTCGCAAGGAGATTACTTTCAGGCCACGCGGGGCGGAGGGCACGGGGACTATCGCACCATTGTCCTGGCCCCCCACTCTGTCCAGGAGATGCATGACCTGACCTTCTTGGCCTTCGACCTGGCAGATAAATACCGCAATCCCGTGGTCATCCTCGGAGATGCTGTCCTAGGGCAGATGAAGGAGACCATGGTGGAGAAGCTCTACCATCCCCTGGAACTTCCGCAAAAAGACTGGGCCTTGACCGGAGCTGCGGGGAGAAAGCCCAACCTGATCAAATCTCTCTACCTGAAAGAAGGAGAGATGGAGCGGCACAATTGGAAGCTCTTTGAGAAATACCAGCGGATGAAGAGGGAAGAAGTCCGTTATGAAGCCACTCAGGAAGAAGATGCGCAATTAGTGGTCGTGGCCTTTGGCACGGCCGCTCGCGTCTCCAAGAGGGCCATTCGATTGGCCCGGGCCGAAGGTCTCAAGGTGGGCCTCTTTCGGCCCATCACTCTCTTTCCCTTCCCCGAGGAAGCGTTGCTCCGCCTCTCCCAGAGGGTGAAACGTTTCCTATCCATCGAGATGAACACAGGGCAGATGGTCGAGGATGTGAAACTTTCTGTGGCCCGGGATGCAGAAGTGCATTTCTACGGCCATCCTCCTGGCTCTCCCCCTGTGCCAGAAGAACTCTTAGAGGCGATCAAGAAAGCCTATTGAGGATTTTTCATGAAGCAAGTGTTCAGGCGTCCCCCAAGCCTGAAGGATATTCCTTTTCATTTTTGCCCAGGTTGTCACCACGGGGTGATCCATCGCCTGGTTGCTGAAGCGATCGATCACTTCCACCTGCGCGAGCGCACCATTGGCGTTGCTGGCGTGGGTTGTTCGGTGTTCATTTACGAATATTTCGACATCGACGTGGCGGAAGCGCCTCACGGCAGAGCCCCGGCAGTGGCCACTGGCCTCAAGCGCGTCCTGCACGACCGCATCATCTTCACGTATCAGGGCGACGGAGACTTGGCCTCCATCGGCATGTCCGAGATCGTCCACACCGCCAACCGCGGAGAAAACATTAGCGTCCTCTTTGTGAACAACACGGTTTATGGAATGACCGGCGGCCAGATGGCTCCCACCACTCTGCTGGGACAACAGACTACCACTTCACCCTACGGGCGCGACTTCCAGCAGGATGGCTATCCGATCCGCATGGCGGAAATGCTCGCCACCCTCGAGGGGACGTCTTTCTCCACGCGGGTGGCCTTGAATACACCAGCCAACTTGATGAAAGCCAAAAAGGCTGTCCGCCGCGCTTTCGAAATGCAGATGAATGACCTGGGCTTCTCTTTCGTGGAGTTCCTTTCTTCCTGCCCGACAAACTGGGGAATGAACCCCTTGCAGGCCAACGAAAGGGTGGAGAAGGAACTCATCCCATATTTTCCTTTGGGAATATTCAAGGAGCGAAAAGGAACAGACTACCTTTAAATTGTAGATTGCAGATTGCAGATTGCGGAGTGCGGATTACTTAAAAAATCTGCAATCTGAAATCTAAAATCTAAAATTAAAGTGGGAGTTTGGATGTATCACGAAATTATCATGGGCGGAGTGGGCGGCCAGGGGATCATGGTGATCGGCAACCTCCTGGCCCACGCCGCCTTCCTGGAGAACTTGAACGTCACTTACATCCCCATCTACGGGGTAGAGAAACGCGGAGGGCAGGCCGACTGTACTGTGGTGATCTCCTCTGAAGAGATTGGTTCACCCATCGTTGGCTCACCCCAATCTTGCATCATCATGAGTAAGGCCTCCCTTACAAAGTATGTGCCCAGAATCAAGCCTCATGGCCTTCTCCTGCTGAACAGCTCCTTGGTGAGCTCCCACGATGTTCCGCGCAACGACCTGGAAATCCTGGAAGTTCCGGCTGTGGAGATCGCTCAAAAAGCTGGCCATGACCGACTGGGAAATATGGTGGTCATCGGTGCTTTCGTCGAAAAAACCAAGGTGGTCGGCCTGGACACGCTGATCGCCGCCCTTTCCGAAACCTTCGAGGAACGTTTCCAGCACTTGCTCCCGGCCAATACCGCGGCCATCCGCCATGGGGCAGAGTATGCCAGGAACTCTGCTTCCCAACGGCCACAGGGATAAACCGCCCCGAGGAGTGAACCGATGGAAGAAGATCAAAAAGGTCAGGAGTTAAAGGTGGGAGAGAAAGTTCGTGAAATCCGCGAGCAGCGAGGCTTATCCCTCCAGGAGATGGCTGAGCGCACGGGATATTCCTCGGCCATCCTCTCGCAAATCGAGAACCACATGATCTCTCCCCCTCTGGGCGCTTTGATCAAGATCGCCAAGGCCCTGGGGGTCAAAGTGGCAACCTTCTTCGGAGAAGACCCTCGCGAGCCTTTTACCATCGTGCGCCACCATGAGCGCAAGCGCGTGTCCCGTTTCGCTTCTAAGGAGGGCGTGAGCTATGGTTATTCCTACGAAAGCTTGGGATTCGACAAGAAGGACCGGCATATGGAGCCATTCTTGGTCACTTTAGAGCCCGCGACGGTGAAGAGTGAAAGACTCTCCACCCACGACGGTGAAGAATTCATTTTCATCCTCGAAGGAGAGATGGAAGTGATCCTCGGCAACCATAAGGACATTCTTCATCCCGGCGACTGCATCTATTACGAATCCACCATTCCCCACCGGGTCCAGTGTCACCGCGGTATGCCAACTAAAATTTTAGCCGTCATCTGGACTCCCCAATCCTGAGGAGGAAAAAAGGACCATGTCTATCCTATCTTCATCACAAGCCGAACAAGAGGCCATCTTCACAGCCGCCAAGATGATCATGGCCGCAGTCACCACATCCCCCAAAGGCCGGGGAGTTAGCGCTGTCACTTCTGTCTTAATCCAGGGGGAAGAAAAAGAGAAACTGGCCAAAGCCATGGAAGAGCAGTTTTCCAAGAAAAATTCCAGGCTGGAAGCTTTCAAGAGGGATGCTCAAAACATCCGGCGCTCCGCGGCCGTGCTTCTCATCGGAGTCAAAGGGACGATGCCCAAAAAGCCAGAGATGCCCTTCAACTGCGGAGCCTGTGGCTATGCCACTTGTGCTGACCTGATCCGGGCGAAAAAGAAGAGGGGGGAGGATTTTCTGGGTCCTCTCTGCGCCTTCCAGGTTATGGACCTGGGTATTGCTTTGGGCGTGGCAGCCAAAACCGCCGGCGAAATGAATATTGACAACCGGCTGATGTACACCGCAGGGGCGGCAGCCATGAACCTCGGGTACCTGGATGCGGACATGATCATCGCCCTGCCCCTCTCAGTCAGTGAAAAGAATATTTTCTTTGACAGACCATAAAAGAAAGTTACGGGTTACAGGTTACGAGTTAAAGACCCGGAACTAGAAACCTGAAATTCTTGAACCCTGGAACCCTTGAACCATAGAACCCTTTTTGGTATGAATCTTCGCGATCATATCCTGAAATGCGCCCAGCCTTGCGTGGCGCCGAACAAAAAAACGTGTTTTGTCATTTCTCTCTGCGACCGAGACACGATCGCCGCGGCCTGCGGTCTTTCCAAACGAGAAGTGGAGATCGGTGCGCTGGAAGCGGGAGTCATCCCTCAGCGCTACCTGCGCAACGTGGGGTCCCTGGAAATCGCCGGCCAGAAAAAGCTCCTGCAAGGCAAAGCCCTGCTCGTGGGCTCAGGGGGGCTCGGAGGCACCATTGCCCTGCTTCTGGCCAGAATGGGCCTCGGCGCCTTGGTCATTGCCGATGGAGATTTCTTTACTGAAGACAATCTCAACCGCCAGGCTTTCTCCCTGGAGCAAAATGTAGGTCAGAGCAAGGTTCAGGTAGCTCAGTCCGCGATCCGGAAAATCAACGCGGCCACAGAAATTGAGATTTTCGAAGGCTTCGTTGGGGAGAAGGAATTGGAACTCTTCATCCAAGGCGCCAACGTGGCCATCGATGCCCTGGACAATATGCCCTCCCGATTTATGTTCGAGAAAGTATGCAAGAAAGCCCGAGTCCCCTTAGTTCATGGGGCGGTCGCTGGTTTCAGTGGTCAGATCACAGTGATCTACCCCGAAGACGTTGGTTTCCGGGCTTTTTATGGGGACGCCCAGACAATCCCCGAAAAAGGGATCGAAATTGAGCTGGGAAATTTAGCGGGAATTGTTTCTGCTGTGGCCTCGATTCAAGTCCAGGAAGCCATCAAGGTCATCACCGGCCTGGGCCGGCCGCTCCGGAACCGTCTCCTTTTCCTCGATTCTCTAAACGGTTCAGCCGAAATCATCTCCCTGAAGTAACTTGATTCAAATTCCTGACTATAAAGACCAGTAGCCAAGACAACCAAATAGACTTTTGATATCCTTTTTTTGCCACCATGGTTTACGGCAGCTGGAGGATGCCAACATTCAGATCCAACCAAGAGAGAAAGTACACTATCTGCCCGAGGACTCAGAAGCGACGAACAAGCAAGAAAAGGTCCGGGCCTTCTCCTTCGTGAGTGCGGATGATTTTTATGATGAGGAAAAATACCGTGGACTCCTCCTGGGAGCCGCAGAGGAGTCCTATGCGATGGACCCAGATCGGTCATCCAGAATTCAGCTTGACAGATTGATTTCAATTCTTTACATTAATTTTAAAATATGAGTAGAGGTTGCAGGATGCAAACTCATCATAAAATCTTTATTGGCGATTCGAGATGGATGAAGGAGATTGCGGATGAATCTGTCCATCTTGTGATTACCTCTCCGCCCTACTGGCAATTGAAGGATTATGGGGATGGGAAGCAGATCGGTTTTAATGACACTTATGAGGAGTATATCAACAATCTTAATTTAGTCTGGAATGAATGCCGCAGAGTTTTACACAAAGGCTGCCGGTTATGCATTAATATTGGGGACCAGTTTGCTCGTTCAGTTTACTATGGAAGATATAAAATTATTCCCATAAGAACGGAGATCATCAAATTTTGTGAGAGTGCGGGTTTTGATTATATGGGGGCCATTATCTGGCAGAAAGTTACGACTTGTCATACAACTGGCGGTGCAACCGTTATGGGTTCCTTCCCCTACCCGAGAAATGGAATCCTCAAGTTGGATTATGAATTTATTTTGATTCTGAAAAAATACGGGGCCTCTCCGAAGGTAAGTAATGAAATCAAGAAGCAATCCCAGTTAACGCAGGAAGAATGGAATCAATATTTTGCCGGTCACTGGAATTTTCCCGGAGAAAAACAAGATCAACATCTGGCGATGTTCCCTGAAGAATTACCGAGGCGACTCATTAAAATGTTTAGCTTTATTGGAGATACTATACTAGACCCCTTTCTTGGAAGTGGAACTACTTCTTTGGCAGCTAAAAACCTTGGAAGAAAATCTATGGGCTACGAAATTAACCAAGACTTCTTGCCTCTCATAAAGGAAAAATTGGGAATAAGTCAGGATACTCTTTTCCGAGACGCAACTTTCGAAATTATCAAACAGAAGGAACCAACGATAAATTTCAAAGAAGAAATAAGCAAGCTACCCTATGTCTTTAAAGATCCCATTAGGTTTGATAAAAAGATTGATCCAAAAAAATTGGGTAGTGGCCCGATAATATATTGATAATTATTCCAAAATCCTGGCGCCTTCTTTAATTCTAAACGGCAGGATGTTCTCTAGATCAGCCATGGGAGCCATTTTCCGCAATTGTTTTAATAATTCATTCTTTGAATCTTATGGGCTAAAGGGTCCGAATATTTTCACGGCCATCCCGATGTAGGCGAAAAATTGGCGTCAGCATTGCGTTTTAGCGGCATCTAAATGGAAATATCAATAAATTAAAGGGCCACTACCAAAAATTGAGATTCGGATCAAAAATAGATCATTCTCCTTCTGAGAGGGAGACCTACTATTCCATTAAAGAGGTTCTCAGCCCCGAATTGTTGATTTTAGATAATGGGTTGAAAATTAGGTTGTTAGGGGTAAGAGAATTGCCAGAGAAAAATAGGGAAGCCATCCAATTTTTGAAAGAAAAAACCCAGGGGCAGAAGGTATTCATAAAATTTGATAATATTAAACATGACGAGAAAAATAATTTACTTTGTTACCTATATCTTTGGAACAAGACTTTTTTGAATGCCCATTTGGTTAAAAAGGGTTTGGTGGGGGTGGATACTGATACCGATTATAAATTCAAATCAAAATTTTTATCAGAGAGGATGGCCGAGTAATGGCCAAAGAATGGATATTAAATCAGGCGAATATGAGATGGGGGTTGACCAGGAAGAATAAAGTTGGTCCGGTCTCTGAACTTATAAGAAAATGCTCTCCAAAGACCCTTGAGGATTGGGAAGGATATTATTATAAGAACGTTTTTCCTAAACACCATCTGGAAGAGCTCGGAAGGAAATTATATGTAAAAATAAGCGAAGTATGTCAGGCAGAAATTGAAAGCATAAAAGAAGAAGATTGCGTCGATTTTATCATTAATCTAGTTATCAATAGAACTTACGATGGATACCTATCCGAAGTACAAACCATCTATGGACAGTTAGAACAAGCAATACAGGTCAAAGTTGAACCAGCACCAGATGAGTGGGATAGAGGATATAATGTAGATTTCTTCATCAAAGTAAAAGATAAATATATTGGACTTCAGATTAAACCCGCAGCATATCCATATATTACACAAATTATCAATGAATTAGAGTTTCAAAAAAAGAGCCATGAAAAGTTTACTGCTAAATATGGAGGGAAAGTATTTTATATCATCTCGCTAAAAGAGGGCAGGAAGAAAGTTATTTATAATCGAGAAGTAATAGAAGAACCCGAGTTCGACAGTCATAGGCATATTTTGGCGTTAAAAATTGGGTAAGGTATTGATTTTCCACAAAGCCGACTTCCTGAAATCTCAAAACTCATAGGCATGCGCATATGAATTTTTTTCTTGACA
>Ga0315314_1001117_pt1 | contig 25205 bp, 20 predicted proteins | sample TDP9_MG_FD_203631 | JGI IMG/M metagenome (GOLD analysis project Ga0315314, IMG submission 203631) | Freshwater sediment microbial communities from Lake Towuti, South Sulawesi, Indonesia - TDP9 | ecosystem: Environmental > Aquatic > Freshwater > Lake > Sediment | place: Indonesia: South Sulawesi... | reverse complement strand
GGGCGACACGGGAATTCTTCATAAGAACGGGATTCATAGAGGTTAACACGCCGAAGATAATCGCTTCTGCAACGGAAGGAGGAGCTGAACTCTTTCCAGTGGCCTACTTCGAGAAGGAAGCCTTCCTCGCGCAGAGCCCACAGCTATACAAAGAGCAGCTCACCATCGACTTCGAAAAGGTCTATGAGATCGGTCCAGTCTTCAGGGCTGAGAAATCTCATACCCGACGCCATGTTACCGAGTTCTTCTCCATCGATATCGAAGAAGCGTTCGCAGAGGCTGAGGACGTGATGAGAATATCCGAGGAACTGATGCAGTACGTCTGCAAGTCCGTGAAGGATACATGCCAGAAGGAACTCAGGATCCTGAAACATGAAGTCGAGCCGCCGGAGACTCCCTTCAAACGTTTCACCTACGACGAGGTTCTCCAAGAGCTAGCGGAAAGGGGCATCAAGATATCTTGGGGGGAGGACTTGCCGACCCCCGCTTACCGGATCCTCGGCGAGATTCACCCCTATTTCTACTTCATTGTAGACTGGCCGACAAGCCTGAAACCGTTCTATATCAAACCGAGGGATGAGAAACCCGATATCAGCGAGGGATTCGACTTGATGTGGCATTGGATCGAGATCGCTTCAGGCGGAACCCGCGTCCATGACAAATCCCAGCTGGTTAGGAGACTCAAGGAGCAAGGGCTCTCTCCCGAGTCTTTTGGCTATCACATACGAACCTTCGATTACGGCATGCCGCCTCACGCGGGATGGGCGATAGGCCTAGAACGGCTTGTGATGATGCTCACTGGAAAGAAGAACATTAGGGACGTCATCCTTTTCCCCAGAGACCGCTTCAGACTGACCCCCTAGGCTAGAAACCAGCCTCGATAACATTTCGCGGTTTCATAAACTCTCTCAACACAACTGTAGCGTAGGAGCCCCTATGAAGAGTGAAACCTAGCTCGACCAACAGCCTACCAGGGTTCAAGGGGTCCTGGCACAGCTCTTCTGAATGAAAATCGAGCAAAGGGGTAAGGACAGGTCTCAAGCCACCTTTGGAACCGGCTCTAGGCATCTCGAAGATATGGAAATCCGATGGCTTGACTCCCTCTTTCTCAAGGATCGTCTCCTCGATCATTCCTTGAGTCCCTTGCGATGGTAGTTGCTTGTAACCCATTAGTGGGATTGCTATCACGGCTCTGCCCTCGCCAATTTTTCTCTTCACCGCTGAAATATTGTCCGCTGTTACTGAGTAGCATCTTTCAGATGGAAGTCCCAGCTCGTCGAGATCTACCACATAATCCCCGATCTCAGGTTTGTTCAGCCGAAACCCATTCTCGAGGCGTTCGCTGAGAAACCTATTGAAAAGAAGGGATTGGTAAGCCTGAACGAAGAGTTTGCAGACTTTTGAAGGCAGCGCATGGAGGGCTCCCAGATAATCTCTTGGATGTTTTGCCAGATGCATCAGCATCAGTCGCTCGTAGAGAAGGCGCCTCGGAAAACGGGCCAGTCCACCTTTGAAGTCATGGGTTTCGCTTAGATATTGTCTCGCCTCTCTCGAATCTGAACGTTCAAATTCGCTCGACTTTGATAGGAACGCTAATGCGGCGTTCTCGAAGTCCCTCTTGACGATGTAACGGCCAACTAGATGTGTTATTGAACGCGTTGTGCCGAAACGCTGATGCCCGAAAAAGTTTGGCACGCCTCCAAAGCATTCGATCTCATCCTTTATTCGGGCGATTCGCCTTCTCATGGTCTGACTGTCGATCTCTAGGTTCCTAAGCCGGATCTGGAAACTGTTCCCGAAAAGAAGATGGGGAGAGAGCTTCTGGTCGACAAAACGTAAGGGTCTGATGACGACACCCCGGATTTCAATTCCGTAGACCTTCTCAGGTGGAACCCTACTTAACGTTATGTGCTGGGCAGTTACGGCGTTTGCGTCCTTAATACCAGCTATCTGTATCAGATCAGGGTCTATGCCCAGACAGCCAGCAACTTTCCCTATGGCAACCAAAGTGTCCCAGTTCTCCTTAACCAGAACACAGAGAAGGTAGCGTCCCCATCCCGTGACCTGAAGAACGTCGGGTTGGAAGGTAGCCCTCGAACCGTCGGTCAAAATTTCCTGAACACGAAAATCCTGCGAGAGGTAACGGATCCTTCCACCGATTCCTGGAGATTCAGAGGCATAGACTTCCATGCCCAGATCGGCTTCAAGTCTGGGTATGTCCAATCTCTTCCCCTAGAGTAGTGGAAGCTTTCGAGTTACCCTATCCACTAGGGTTGAGGGAGCCGGGCCTATTCCTAGGCAGGTTGCTGTCCCGGGTGCAACCTCAGTCAAGCCCGCATCAGAGATGAACGCAGAAGGCAACCCAAGAGACTTTGCCTCCTTCTCGATCTCTAGGAGGTCCTCTTCAGAGTCAACCCTTACGATGATCTTGCATTGGCCTTCCTCCATCCATGAACGCCACCAATTTCTGTGTTCTTTCCTTGTTTTCTCGGCCGCCGACACGGCGGCGTGACTTGCTTGGGCAGCCGTCTTTCCCGGAGTCATCTTCAGATCTGTCCTTATGACGATCACTTGCTTGTATTTGAAGATCGACGTATCATCCAATTCTCTCACTGTTCCGGACGAAAGATTTCTGATAAACCACAAACATTTCCAGTCTGATAAGACTGCTGGTGCTCCCGGACGTTTCCATCTGCGACACCGGTTTTCAGTTCGATGCCTTTTCCCAATGCGGTTGGCAGATATTGCTCTACCGTCGATTTCATAACCGTGTTATAAGCTTATAAACATCTCTTGAATTAGAAATGACCGGAGAAATGTCTGAACAGGGCACATCAGCTCCGGATGATAGGACGGTGAGCGGGGTTTCCAGCAAAATGCCGCCCGACATCTCATTTAGCCGAGGACATGAGACCGGGGGTCCCAAGGCCTTGGCTTTGTTATCAGGCGGACTCGACAGCATCCTTGCCACTAGGCTTATGCTCGATCAGGGAGTCGAGGTTGAGGGTGTAAACTTTACCACCCCATTCTGTCTTTGCGACAAATGCTCCGTAGAAAGCTTTGGCAACACAATGGGCATCAGGATCCACAAGATCTTCCTAGGCCAAGAATTCCTCGATGTTGTATCCAAGCCAATTCATGGATACGGGAGTCAAATGAATCCTTGCCTTGACTGTCGGATACTGATGTTCAAGAAGGCGAAGGAATTGGCAGAAAAGATGGGAGCCGATTTTCTTGTAACAGGCGAAGTCTTGGACGAGAGGCCTTTCTCTCAGAGGAAAGAGAAGCTGCTTCTGATCGAGAGAGAGGCCGGGATTAAGGGCAGAGTTGTGAGACCCCTTTCAGCCAAGCTTCTACCAGAAACCGATCCCGAGAGAGAAGGATTGATCAACCGTGAAAAGCTCTTAGCCATCAGGGGGCGCGGAAGAGTTCCACAGATGGAGCTAGCGAGGAGACTGGGCTTAAACAAGTATCCAAACCCGGCTGGCGGCTGCTTGCTCACCGATCCGAGATTCGCCGAAAGACTTAGGGAGCACCTGAACAAGGAGAAGATATTGACCTTGAGGGATGCCGCGCTCTTGAAGCTCGGACGTCACTTCAGAGTCGACGGAACAAAGGTTGTTGTCGGTAGAAACGAAGAAGAAAATAGGAGACTTCTTGCGATTGCAGAGACATACGACATACCGTACTTTGAGACCGTCGAATGCGAAGGCCCACGATCTCTTCTCGTTGGAGAGGAAAAGCCAAAGATTCTGGAGAAAGCCGCAGCGATCACCGCGCGATACTCAGATGCTCCAAAGGACTCAAAGACAAAAGTCCTATACAAGGGAAAGAAAGAGCGAATAATCGAGACACAGGCCGAAAGAGATGAAGAACTCGCAAGACTAAGAATCTAGAAGCAGTCGCGGCGCAAACAAGCTGAACAAATGATCGATAGTTCAACCAGTATGAATCACAAAATTGGTGTGTGTCCCGACATCAGGCTGCGAGGATCCTACCGGGTCCCCTCTCACCTCGGTCTGAACCCTTCTTTTCGATCCGCTCCGATGAGCCACACGGTGGTCAACTCTGAAAACCTGTCAGGATCCAAGAGGTAGGCTAGGCATATCTTTGATGGAAGCGTGAATCGCTGAGGATTTGAGAGCCTGAAAAAATACGGGCGGTCTGCTCTATTGTCTGAATTTTCCTTCAGTAGAGCTGTTACACACCGGCTCTCGAATCTTAAAAAGAATGTTCGCGTAGAGACGCCTAGGCTTAGCACTCAGCCTCATTGTCGTTCACAGACCATCCACAAAGAACAGGTCTCCAACAAAGCACATGTCACGACTATATTTAAATTGCCCGGGGGCAAAGTCCTAGTGGACTGACCAGACGCGATGCAGGAGCCCGACTTCATGAGCGTTAGAGACCCCCGCTGCGGAATCCCAGTTGATCCAGAGGAAACAAGATTCAAGAAGGAAATCAGAGGAAGGACCTACCATTTCTGCTGCGAACATTGCATGAACAGTTTCCTAGAAGGGCCTAGGATTGCCTACTTCTCTATGGAGGTGGGCATACGAAGCGAAATCCCGACCTACAGCGGCGGACTCGGAGTCCTGGCAGGCGATACCATTAGATCAAGTGCAGATCTGAGGATCCCACTCGTCGCAGTTACCCTCGTCAGCAGGAGAGGATATCTGCGTCAAGAGATAACGGGAACAGGCGAGCAATCAGAATACCCTGAAGAATGGGATCCCTTGAGGTATATGGATTTGCTTCCGGCTAGAACCGAGGTACGATTGGGAGGCAGAGACGTTATTATAGGGGCTTGGCTCTATGAACACCAGAGTCCAAGCGGCGGCGTGGTTCCCGTAATCTTTCTCGATACCGACATTGAGGGAAACGTAGCTGAGGATAGGAGGATAACTGACTTTCTGTACGGCGGCGACGAAAGGTACAGGTTAGAGCAGGAGATCATTCTAGGAATCGGCGGAAATAGGATGCTCAAAACGCTAGACTACAACGTCAGGAATTACCATATGAACGAAGGGCATTCAAGCCTCCTGACCCTCGAACTACTAAAAAACAATAACATGGACACTGAGAAAGTCAGAGATCTCTGCATCTTCACTACCCACACACCTCTCGAAGCCGCATTTGATAAATTCTCCTACGGTATTGTCAAGGAGCTCTTGAACGACGAGTTCCCAATAGAGACCCTGAAAGAATATGGCGGTCAAGACAGACTCAACATGACCCACTTGGCTCTCAACCTGAGCAAATACATAAACGGAGTCACCAAGGCTCATATGGAGTACTCGAATAAGCTGTTTCCAGGACGCCAGATCCGCTCCATAACAAACGGCGTTCACACATATACATGGACCTGTCCACACTTTAGGGAACTCTTCGACAAGTATGTACCAGGATGGGCGAACGAGCCAGAACTGCTTGTCCGCGTAGACCAGATCCCAAACGAAGAAGTATGGGCCGCCCATACCAAGGCGAAGAAAGATCTGATCGACTTTGCCAATGAGAAGACGGGTATCGGAATGGATGCTTCCACACTAACTCTTGGATTCGCCCGCAGGGCCACAGGTTATAAGAGGGCATCGCTGATCTTCTCAGACCTAAGGCGACTAAGAGAAGCAGGGGAAAGAGGAAATTTCCAGCTGATATTCGCTGGGAAAGCCCATCCGCGAGACATGAGTGGCAAGATGATTATCAGGGAGATCTATGGCTACAAGTCCCAATTGAAGGATGAGATCAAAATCGCCTATCTCGAGAACTATAATATGGAGTTGTCCAGTAGACTGACCTCGGGTGTAGACGTCTGGCTGAACACCCCACTTCCGCCTCTTGAAGCATCCGGGACGAGTGGAATGAAAGCAGCGCACAACGGTGTCGCAAACTTCAGCGTCCTAGACGGTTGGTGGTTAGAAGGATGGATTGAGGATGTTACAGGCTGGGCAATAGGTCCCTTGCCTGATGAACATGTGAGAGACGATCGAAGAAGAGACCGTGAACTCGCAGATCTCTACAATAAGTTAGAGTACATAATCATTCCGAGATTCTACAAAGAGAGAGACGAGTGGGTAGGTATGATGAAGAACTCTATTGGAAAAATAGCGTCTTATTTCAATAGCCATCGGATGATGATGAGATACGTTATCGAGGCCTACCTACCATAACGCGTCAATCTTACATCAAGATTCCGGGATCGCAGCTTTCTCCGTAGATCGTTTTGGCAAGGTCTTCAGAACTCAAGCTGCGTGCTCTGTTTGACGCACTCCTTATGCTTCGCAATCAGATCATCGAGTCTATGTCTCATGTGATCCTTGGGGGCGAAGCCCACAGACACATCGACTGGCCTACCATTGCAGAAAGAGATCAAAGTCGGCGTACCCATAACACCGTAACGGACTGCTATCTCACGGTTGGCAGGATTCTTCAAAACATCAATCTTTGCAAATCTCACTTTGCCTCTGTACTCGCTGGCGATCTCGTCGAGTACAGGATTTAAGGCATGGCACCAAGAGCAATGGACATGCCAAAAGTCAACAACAGTCAAAACATCGGACTGCAAGACCTCTCTATCCCAATTGTCCGCGCTTACTTCAAGAACGATACCCATATCAATCACACCATAGTCTCGAGGGGGAGGTTATTCAAATACTTTGAGCAACACTTTATCGTTCTCAAGAATGCTTCAAGGAAGAATCTTACGCAGCCATCCTTCCGTTGTCAAAGCGAAACCATGTACAGGTCAGTCGTGACAAAGGCGCAACCAGTCCATGGCGCATCGTTCTCATAGTCGGATTCTACTCGAAGGTTCTGAATGTTTCTTTTCCGGAATTGCATATTGGACATTTCTCTGGCATGTCGCCTTCAACTGTGTATCCGCATATCGTGCATATGCGAACCGGCCCCAGAACCGCATCTTTTCCTTGATCAACCGCTTTTTTTGCCTCTTGATAGAGAATGGCATGAATCTTCTCGGCTTCCAACGCCCAAGAGAAACTTGTCTCTGCGCCTTTTTCTCCTTGGAATTGAGCTACAACCTTGTACGCCGGATACATCTCTCTAATCTCGAAGGTTTCCCCATCGATGCCTGCCTGAAGATTTTCGGAAGTGGTCCTAGACCCGAAGACCGCACCAGAAACGGTAAGGCTTCCTCCCTTAGTCAATATATTCATGTAATGGTTGGTTGCGTGAACTCTTTCAGCGGAGGACACCGCTGTGAAAAGCCTCGAAACGTTTGGGAACCCCTCCTTCTTGGCCCTCTCAGCATAGATTGCGTACCTCATATGAGCTTGGCTTTCGCCAGCATATGCGCTGCGGAGATTTGTTTCGGTCATCTCTCTAACCATTCTCATCACCATCCTTTCTTGAATACCTAATAGGAGATCAGAGGAACTATTATAAGATTTGGCATGCTCGGAGATTTCCGGTAGAGAGGAACATCCCGAAAAGGACATACTGTGTTTCACGGTCGAAGTCCTAGCCTGACAGGCGTCTACAAGAATCCTAACTCTCAAATGTAGAAGCTGAGATACAGATCTTATTTAGTACACATTGGGCGCATTTCGGTTTCTTCGCCATGCAGACCCTCCTTCCATGGAAGATCAGCAAATCCGTAAACCTTGCCCATCTCTCCTTGGGAACGATCTCCATTAGATCCCTTTCTATCTTCTCAGCATCAACTTTCTTTGTCAGCCCCAGCCGTTTCGCTACCCTTCTGACATGGGTGTCGACAGCTATGCCTTCAATTACTCCGTAAGCATTCGAGAGCGCAATGTTGGCTGTTTTCCGAGCGACCCCTGGAAGCGTTACGAGCTCCTCCATCGTCCTTGGAACTTTGGAACCAAATTTCTCTACTAGCATATTGCAGCAAGCTTTCAGGTTCTTAGCTTTGTTCCGGTAGAAGCCTGTCGATCTTATCTCTTGCTCAAGTGTTTTCAGATCGGCTCCAGCATAGTCTTCTGCTCTTCGGTATTTCTGGAAAATAGATCTAGTCACTTCGTTGACCTTCTTGTCCGTACATTGCGCTGAAAGAATAGTCGCGACGAGCAGCTCCAATGGGTCACTGTATTCAAGTGCTATTTTCGCATCTGGATGCTCTTTCTCCAAGAGATCGGTAATCTCAACTATTCTTCCTCTCGGATCCGGCTTACTCATATCAGACCAACCCCCGCCCACCGGCATACCTCTCTTTTGCCCTCCATGATGTCCCTCACGAAGGTTGAGCCCTCAACAGGCACACTGTGGAACGATCAGCTGCTTGCGTCTTCGAATAAACTCGGAACATGCTCTTAGATTCTCAGCCGCCAGGAGCCCCGTGAAACGGTACACTTTTCCAAACAATATCCCACCAATCTTGCTCTAGGATCGTTTCCCCCCGGACAAGAATCTCCAGAACCCTCTTCAGCAGCTCATGATGTCTCCTCTCGTCCGACAGGATGGCGCCGAGTAACAGCTTGACCTTCTCATCTTCGATACTGGACATAATATTCTCAATCCTTTTGATAAGATCTTCCTCAATCTGTATGTGCTTCTCTACGAGTTCCCTTTGGGTGTCAAGGTTCTCTTGGGTAAGTGCTCGAGGTACTGTTGTCAGAAGTTCAATGGCTGACGCATACATCTCAGCATGCTTCACAGAATCGAGGGATATGCCCTTCAGGGTTCCCTTCACGGCAGGATTTTCCACAATCCTTAATGCATCATTCAGTGATCTCACGATCTCATTCTCGATCTCAATCTGCCCCTTTAGAAATTCCACCAATTCGTCTGGGGTGCTCGTCTCGTTCATAGTCCTCCTCCAAAACAGCGTTCACATAGTTAAGCCAAGTTTAGGCATAAGCTTTTCGGTATGCTCAGAGAAAGGTCACAAGAAAGGAATCCTTTGGACTGCCAGATACATAGGATCGTTCAAAGGGTAATCAACAAGGATGAATCTCTCAAGCGCATCTCCGAAGCTTCAGACATTGGCTGTGAAGCCGCGTCCGCGTGAGTCGTCTAGGCATCACCATTATCCTTATAAAGAAGATTGGAGTTTGCTTCACAGGTTGAAGTGAAACCGACACGTACATCAGACCTATCAGTGGTAGTGGCTGAAAAACTTTTCATATGGAAGAAGCTTAAAACCACTAGGAAATAGGAGGGAAAACTCATGATAATAACTGTGCAAAAACCCTTCGAAGAAGTTTTGAGGATGCTTGACTCGATCGAAGATGTCTTCATCATTGGTTGCGGTGAATGTTCAACTTTGTGTCATACCGGCGGAGAAGAACAGGTCAAGGAGATGGCAGAAAAGCTCCAAAAGGAAGGAAAAAAGATAGTCGGAGCCATCGTCGTAGAGACACCGTGTGACGCAAGGATACTTACGAAGGACACTAGGAAACTTTCAGCAGAGATTCAGAAGTCAGGAGCGATCCTTGCGCTGACTTGTGGAGTGGGAGTTCAAGATATCGTCGAACACTTGAAGAAGATGACTATCCCTGGCTTGGATACGAAATTCATAGGTCAGACCGAGAGAATAGGCGAGTTCTACGAACGGTGCAGAGCTTGTGGCGAATGCATCCTATTCGAGACTGGAGGGATCTGTCCCGTCGCAAGATGCCCGAAAGGTATGCAGAACGGTCCGTGCGGTGGAATGTACGATGGCAAATGCGAGGTAGGAAGATACGCAAAGGATTGCGCTTGGGTTCTGATCTTCAATCGACTAAAAGACCTTAACATGCTCGACCTCTACAAGACCGTCAAAGATCCGAGAGACTACAGCAAGTTGAATGTTCAGCCCCGCGAAGTCGTATGGATAAAGGTGTCCAATCCATGAGCCAAAACGTATTCAGCAATCTGATGTCGCAACTGAAGGATAGAAAATTCACATTCACTGGCGAACTGGAGCCCGAAAAGACCACAAACCTAGCGGAAGTTATCGAGACGGCGAACAAGTTAAAGAGGCATGTTGTGGCCTGCAACGTAACGGATAACCCGCAATCCTTCGGATATGTGAGTAGCCTTGCAGCATCATACATAGTGCAAAGAGAGGCGGGGATGGAGACCATCTACCAGCTAACATGCAGAGATCGGAACAGAATAGCTCTCTTTTCAGACCTCCTAGGCGCAGCAGCTCTGGGAATAAGAAACGTGCTTGCCCTAACTGGAGATCACACCACACTGGGTGATACTCCCCAAGCCAAACCTGTTTTCGACCTCGACTCTGTACAGCTCATCCGGATGATACGGCAAATGGTTGATAAAGGAATGGATCTGAACGGCAAGCAAATTCACGATCCACCTAGGTTTCATGTAGGTGGTGGCGTAAATCCGAACGCAAGACCTCTAGAACCCGAGATTTTCAAACTGGAGAAGAAGATTGCGAACGGCTCCGAATTCTTCCAGACTCAGGTTGTCTTTGAGATAGAGACGACAAGAAAGTTCTTCAAAGAAGCAAAAAAATTCAACATTCCGATACTTGTCGGTATCTTCCCCCTAAAGTCATACGGAGTAGCTGAATACTTCGACAAAACCGTCCCTGGAGTTCACGTTCCAAGACATCTATTGGAAGCATTGTCGAAGGCAAAAGAGATCCAAGAAAAAGAAAAGAGAAAGGCGAAATGTAGCGAAATAAACCTTGAGTACTTCACGGACTTCATCAAAGAGATTAAGAAGACAACCCCCGCAGCCGGATGCCACATCATGTCAGTAGGATACGAAGAAATTGTGCCACCACTTGTCGAAGCGGCAAAATGAAACGATGTGTCCTTAGACAACCCTCCTATCATCATAACTCTCGTAACATTTTCGCGTTAACGGTAAAGAAGCAAACCCAGAGAGGATATACGGAGCCTCAATCTTGTCCGATCTCGAGATAAAATTCGTTCCCATTGTCAACAGAACGGGTAACTGCTCTGCCGAGCCAACGAGCCGTTTATCTTGAGGAACTCCTTTAGACTGAGTCCTGAGCTTCTGACGCTCGGGGAATCGACGGCGTAGCAGTATTTCGAGAGACGTGCGAACTACCCATATAGAAGTTTTCCGTTTCATTCTGGCAGAAATGAGCAGAATGACGCAAGGGCTAGAAGATCGATGACGTCAAATCTTATAAGCAGAACGCCCCCATTTTTCAGTGAATCCTTGCCGAAAAGAGACGAATGGACGCTTTTGAGGCGCACGAAAAGGGAGACAAGACGAGAATGGACCTTTCAGAATTTAAGAATCCCGAGAAGCGTTACAGACCTTCCCCCTTCTGGTCCTGGAATGACCATCTAGATCCCGAAGAACTGCGTTGGCAGGTGCGCGAATTCGCCGACAAAGGGTTCGGAGGCTACTTCATGCACTCAAGAGTCGGGCTTGCCACACCATACCTCTCTCCTGAATGGATGAACTGCATACGGACATGCCTAGAAGAGGGGAGAAAAGCGAACTTGGAGTCGTGGCTGTACGACGAGGACAAGTGGCCAAGCGGATTCGCCGGCGGCTTTGTCCCAGCAAAGAGCGACGAATATAGAGCCCGCTCGATTCAGATCGAAGAGATAAAGGAAGAAGACTTGCCCAAAGCTTTAGATGACCCCGCTACCCTCGGGGTCTTTCATATTGATCCTTCATCGCCCACAAGAATGAGGGAATTCAAACGCATACAGAGGCCTATAAAGGTCGAAGCTGAACGCCGCCTGTTCGCATTCAAAGCAAAGGCGGCAGCGCGCACCAACTGGTATAACGGCGAAAGCTACGTTGACCTCCTCAACCCTGAAACTACAGAAGAATTCCTGAGAATAACTCTTGACGCCTATGCTCGAGAGTTTACGAAGGATTTCGGTGAGTTCATGCCCGGCATTTTCACCGACGAGCCCAACTATGTGGGAGGCAAACTTATTCCTTGGACTGGGGCTATGGCTGAGTACTTCCAAAAGATGAACGGCTACGACATTCTTGACAAGCTTCCTCTCCTGTATTATGAAGGCGAAGGCTCCCGCAAGGTTCGCTACGATTACTGGAAGACCATAACTAAACGTTTCATTGAAGCATTTTCCCGACCTTACGGCGAAAGGTGTGCAGCTTACGGAATTGACATGACGGGTCACTACTTGTATGAGGACAACCTCGACGCACAGATCCGTCACGCAGGCGCCGCGATGCCACACTACGAGTACATGCAGTTGCCGGGGATCGATCACTTGGGGCGCAACATAAACAATCCGCTCACTCTGAAGCAATGTTCAAGCGTAGCTCACCAGTTCAACCTGACACGAATCCTGTCTGAGCTGTTCGGATGCAGCGGACACAGCATGACTTTTGAGGATCAGAAGTGGATAGGGGACTTTCATCTGGCCCTGGGAATTACATTCTTCTGTCCCCACTTAACGCTCTACACGATGAAGGGAGATGCCAAGAGGGACTATCCGCCGACCTTTAGCTATCATCAACCCTACTGGGAGCATTATAAGCTCATAAATGATTACTTCGCCCGGGCGAGCTACCTGTGTTCTCAAGGGAGATTCTACGCGGAGATATTGGTCCTGCACTCGATCGGTAGCGCTTGGGCCACTTTCTCGCCGAACCTTCAAGATAGCGACGCGCCTCATAGAAAGTACAATGACGCGCTTGTGAAGCTTCAAGACGATCTTCTTGCCCTGCACTGGGACTGCGATTTCGGCGACGAACTCATTCTCTCCCGCCACGGCCGCGTCGAAGGAAAAGAGATCCTGATAAACGAAAGCGCATACAAAGTTGTCATTGTGCCTCCTTCCTTGACATGGTCCTCGGAGACCGTCAAGCTGCTGACGGAGTTCTTGCAGGCCGGAGGGAAGATGCTTTTCGTCGGAGAGATACCAAAACTTGTTGATGGGGAAGACGCAGAAGCTGTATGGTCGGACTTGCTGAAACATCCTAGTGTCGAACAAGTATCTGCTGAGCGAGAAACCATAGATGACGCATTAGAGAAAAAAGTGCCTAGGTCGATCAGTATCACCGAAGGAAAAGGTAATGAAATCGAGGAAATTCTCGTTCACCATAGGGTCGAAGGCACACGTCACATCTACTTCCTCGCGAACAAGAGCCGCGTCAAAAGATATGATGCCGTAATAAAGTTCTCGGCGAGAGGCGAAGTAACCGAGTGGTTCATGTGCGACGGATCCGTGAGGCCAGTCAAAGCAGTGACGAAACGGGGAGAAACCGTTGTGGAAGCCGCCTTCCACCCGACTGGAAGCCGAGCCTACGTGATAGATACTTCGAAGCCGCCGAGACATGGGGGATCCCTCCCTAAAGTCACAATTGAAGAAGAAATCATGAAACTTGCGGCGGAATGGGGGTTCCAGCGTCTGCACCCGAACTCACTTGTCTTGGACTTTTGCGAGTATTCGTTGGGAGGCGGAGAGTGGAGCAAGACGACGCCGATATGGAAGGTTCGGCTTGCGGCTTGGAGAAAGGCAGGGCTGGAAAAGTACGCTGGTATCCAACCGTGGGTCTTGAAATCAAAGAATGTTAAGCCGTCGGAATCCTTCGAACTGCACCTTCGCACCATCTTTCGATCAGAGGTCACGGACAAAAAGATTTCCCTCGTCATTGAAAAAGCACCATTATGGAAGCTATCCGTCAACGGTAAACCCGTCTCCACAAAGGTCAAAGAATGGCATTGGGACAAAGAGTTCGGAAAGATGGATATATCCAAACATGTGAAGGAAGGCGAAAACCTAATCGATCTCTCATGCACATACGACTCCGATGTCCCCGTAGAGGACATGTACCTTGTCGGCGACTTCGGCGTCAAGAAGATCTCGGAATTCGAATACGTGCTGACTGGAGAACCCAAGACCTTGAGAAATGGCGACTGGGTTGAACAGGGGTACCCGTTCTACGCGGGTACAATGCGATACAAGATGAGCTTTACCCTAAGAGAAGAAGAGGGTGGGTCAAGGCGGCGCGTTCGGATACGTTTGCCTGAAGCTAAAGGAACGCTCTTCCTAGTCAAGGTCAACGAAAAGGGACCGGTGCCAATCTGTTGGCATCCGTTCGAAGCCGACGCAACCGACATCGTCAAGACAGGAGTAAACCGCTTGACGATAGATGTTGTTGGTTCATTGAGGAACACCTTCGGTCCACTCCACCACAAGGGAGGTGACTTGTACCTCGTTGGACCTGCCTCGTTTGTGGATGAAAGCAACTGGGTTGAGGCATACCAGCTGTCTCCTTACGGACTGATAAACGGCGTCGAGATTGTGACCCAACAGGAGACTTAGGCATAAGAGTGGCGAGAACTCAAGATCTCTGACCCGCATCGACCCCGCGTCCTTGTGAGGGGTCCTTCAAGACGCGACATCTAATTCGTAGCACTAGGCAAAAAGCGTATGCGTCCTTTTGAGACAGTTCTGGCCAGTGGCTTCTTTGCTTTCTCCCGTTTGATCAAGATCTCAAGCTTCCTTGAACATATAGCTCTCCAGACAAAATCGATTCATAGACCTACAAGAAGCTATCCTCATGTAATTAGAGATGTTCTTCAGATACATACATGTCTAGACAGTCCGGCGGATCATTTCCTCGACGCCTAGTGTAGTCCTGTGCAGCAACTCGCTCGAGGCCACCTTAGAGAAGAGAGGAGCCGGGCTACTTGGAACTCACGGGAATCGCCGGGGCAATCTTTTTCCTTTTTCTGGCGAACATTCCCTCTATTACCGGCCGCAACTTCGCATTTTCAGCCAATATCTTCTCTTTCCCAATAGCGCCCATTTGATCGGTCATCTCCGTTAAGACTTCAGCAAACTTCTTCCCCTCAGCAGCGGAAATATAGTCGATTCTAAGTCTGTCCGAGCTCATTCCCAGTTTCTCCAGCATACCCTTTAGGGCTTGCATACGCTTGGTCATCGAGACATTACCGGAGATATAGTGGCAGTCGTATGGTAGGTGGCAGGCAGCAACCAAGACCATGCCGGCGCCCTTTCTATAAGCTTCTAAGACGAAGTCTCGGTCAACCCGGCCGGAGCACATCACTCTAATGGCCCTTAGTGTCGGTGGATATTCAAAACGACTTGTTCCGGCGAGATCGGCACCCGCGTAGCTGCACCAATTGCACAGGAACCCAAGTACTTTATCTTCTGGATTCTCTTCTAAGGCCGCGGTAATCTGGTTCATGATCTGTGCATCTGTGAAGTGCATCTGCGTAATGGCGTCGGTTGGACATTCGGCAACGCATGTCCCGCAACCGTGGCACATGGCTGCATTAATATGGGCAACCTCTTTCTCCGGCGCAACCGCAGCACCGTAAGGACAGACTTTTTCGCATATGCCGCATTTGACCCGGTTGTTCTGGCATGTTTCTGGATCTATGACGGCGACTATCGGCTCGATCTTCCATCTAAGTTTGGAGAGAATCGTGGCCGCTCGAGCTGCGGCCCCGCTGCCCTGAGCGACACTGTAAGGTATATCTTTTGGCCCTTGGCAGGCCCCAGCCAGGAAGATCCCGTCAACCGCTGTGTCGATCGGTTTGAGCTTCGGATGGCTCTCCATGAAGAAGCCGTCTGTTCCGCGCGAGATGTTGAATATTCTGCCAACCTCGTCTGAGCCTTTCTTCGGGATCGCTGCGGTACAGAGAACCACCATCTCGGCTTCGAGCTCGATCGGCTCGCCCAACGCCATGTCTTCGGCGCGGATGACAAGGTTCTTCGTTTCACGATCTTCCAAGATCTGGGAAGCTTTTCCCCTGATGAAGTTGATACCTAGATCGCGGGCTCTTCTATAGAATTCCTCGTAGCCCTTGAAGTGAGCCCGCATATCTATGTAAAGCATATAGACTTCAACGTCGTCCCTGTATTTCTCTTTGAGAAGAATGGAGTTTTTCAATGCATACATACAGCAGAAACCTGAGCACCACTCGAACTTGTTGATGTCTCTCGAACCCACACATTGAATGAAGACGACACTGTGAGGTTTCTTGCCGTCAGAGGCTCTTACAACGGCCCCCATAGTCGGTCCCGCAGCGAGGATCAACCGTTCAAATTCCAAAGCCGTGATCACGTTGTCATGTTTGCCGTATCCGTACAGGGCGTCATCAGTTGGAAGATAAATGTCAAAGCCCGTCGCCACCACTATGGCGCCTACTTCCAGTTCGATCTCTTGGGGCTTCTGGTCAAAATTGATGGCTCTACGTGCTCCACAAGCGTCAACGCACTTGTAACATTTGATGCAATAGTCCAAGTTAATTGTATAATCGAGCGGAACTGCCTGATCGAATGGTACTGAGATCGATTTTCTAACGCCCATGTTCATGTCCCAGTCATTGGGATACTCTATTGGGCAGACATCTCTGCATTCGCCGCAACCTGTACAGTTTTCGGGTATGACATAGCGTGCGTTCTTGCGTATCTTGACTTTGAAGTTACCTACGTACCCGTCTACACGGAGAACATCAGCAAAGGATATGATCTCGATATTCGGGTGGCGGGAAACATCAACCATCTTCGGCCCTTCGATGCATATGCTACAGTCGAGCGTCGGAAACGTTTTGTCAAGCTGCGCCATATGGCCACCAATACTTTCACTCTTCTCTACAAGGTAGACTTTGAAACCCATCTCGGCGAGGTCGAGTGCGGCGTTCATACCAGCAATCCCTCCGCCTAGGACCATAGCTTTGTTTGTCACGGGTACCTCAAGAACCTCCAATGGCTCAAGCAGAGATGCCTTTGCCACGGCCATCTTCACGATGTCCTTAGCCTTCTCAGTCGCTTCCTGCGGACGGCTCCCATGTGCCCACGAAGAGAACTCCCGAATGTTTGCCATCTCCAGAAAATATGGGTTGAGACCTGCCTCGACTATGCATTTCCGGAATGTCGGTTCGTGCATACGGGGTGAACAGGCTGCAACAACAACCCTATTCAATCTGTTCTCTTTTATAGCCTTGCGAATCTGCTCCTGTCCCGGATCTGCACAGGAGTAGCGGTTGTCATCGGCAAACTCAACATAAGGAAGCGTACGAGCGTAGTCCACAACCGCTTTGACATCGACAACACCCGCTATGTTCAAGCCACAATGGCAGACGAAGACCCCGATCCGAGGATTCTGAACCGTCAAGAAGCCCCCTTAGGAATGAGTCTTTTACCAACCTGTAACCTAGCTTTGGCTGAACCCTTGGTCCTTGCTTCCTTAGAGTATTCTTTTGTTGAAGTAAGTTTCTCGAGAGCAGTATTCCACGCTCCCGAGCTCACAGGAGTGTGACGGATCATCCTCCTATCAACGACCAAGGCTCCTTCGACGGGGCAGACAATTTTGCAGGCACCGCAAAAGACACAGAAGGTCTCGTTAGGATGGACCTTGCTGTCGTTTGCCGGCAGAAATAGGGCGCCTGGTATCGGACATACGTCCAAGCAGTCGCGGCATCCTTCTGGACATTTCTCCGAATTTACTGCAAGAACGCCATGCATGATTTTGCGCATATGGATAGCTCCTTTCGGGCATCTCATTTCGCAGAGCATACAACACGGGCAGAGATCGCTTTCCACATCCACTTTGACTTTCAGGTCTCCTGGATTTGAGAGAAGTTTCGCTTCCTTCGGGCTGATCTCCTTGCCATTCTGCGTTAAGACTTTGACTGTGATCAGGTTTAGCGGGCACGCTTTCTCGCAGTCTACACAACCTGCGTCACATCTTGTTGTGTCAATCTTGATTTCTCTGATTAGCATTGGGAAACTCCCTTTCTCAAGGACAGGTACCCTATGTTTTTGGTCTACCCTAACTTCTATCGCATTGAATGGACAGATCGGTTCGCATATGCCGCAATATGAGCATTTCTCTTTGCTAACATCGAATCTGGGACGCCTGGCCTTTTCCCCTTCCTTCCTCCGTATTTTCCTGATCTCTATCGCTTCTCTGGGGCATACAATCTTGCAGATTTCACATCCGATACAGAGGTCTCTATCTAGAGCGAGTGAGTAATGTTTCGCATGTAGGAGACGTTCTATCGTGAGCATGTCCTCGGTCTCATACTTGAACTCTTTCAAGGGCATCTGACATTTCCTCTCTTACTTCCGCATCTGGTTAGATTTCTTTGACGATCTCCAGAATTCTTGAGGGATCAACTCGAAGATCATTAAAGGACAGTTCCTCGGGAGCGAACCCCAAGGCCAGTCCCAAGAGCTGTGGGTAATGGAGAACGGGCAGCTCAAATTTCTCTTTGAACATTCTTTCGATCCTCGACTGCTGCACATCAAACATAAGATGACATGAAGGACAAACGGTTATTAGCGCCTCCGCACCAGCCATTTTTACATGCCGCAGCTTCTCCCGGCTGAGCTGTAATGCTACTTTCTCGTCTATTCCGATCACTGTATAGCCGCAGCATTCAGGTTCGTCGGGGTAATCCACACATTCGGCGCCTGTCAACTCAATCAAACTCTTCAAAACGGCCGGATCTTCCGGATCATCGTAGCCCGCAACCTTGGTTGGTCTAAGTAGATGGCAGCCGCAGTGCTCTGCAACCTTGAGTCCAGAGAGCGGCCTCTGGATTGCCTGTCTGATCCTGTCTAGGCCAAGATCCTCCTTGAAGGCTTGAATGGAATGCTTTGTCTCGATTGTTCCCTTGAACTCCATATCGATTTCTTTCAGATACTCGTTGATACGGCTTTTCATTTCTTTGTTCTCTTTTAGCATCCTGTTCACCTTGCGTAGAGTTGTAGCACAGCCGGTGCAAAGGGTAATAATGTTCAGTCCTTGTTGCTCTGCGAGGCAGAGGTTACGTGCGGCGAGAGCTACCATCATCTCGTGGTCAGCGGGATCTACTGGAAGGCCGCAACAATTGAAATCGGACATTTCTATCAACTCTACGTCCAATTTTGAGAGGACCTTCCTGGCCGAAATCTCATAGCTGGAGACTCTGTAGGGGATCGTGCAACCTAGAAAAAACAGATAGCGGAGATTTGTCATCATGGGTTTCTCCTAGATCTTATCAGTCTCGTTCCCCCGACGAGATCGATCAACTTGCCAACCTTCTCGAGCTGAGTTCTCGGCAGCGGCGGCAATCCTAGTTCAGACCTCTTTTTCTCTCGTTGTTCCGGAATCCTGTAAGCATAACCCGTCCCGCAAATATTCGAGGCCAACTCGCTGTAAATGCGGGGAACCTCTCCTTCCCTAACCGCGAGATTCCTTAGAACCCTCAATACGTTGGCGACCTCTACGCCCTGCGGGCAGCGGTCTGTGCAGGTAAAACAAGCGGTGCAAAGCCAAAGTGTTGGGCTGGACAGAGTTTTCTCACGGATACCTAGCTGTGCCATGCGCAGTATTGTTCTAGGTCGATAAGAGTCGCTGAAGCGAGCAGTGGGACAGCTTGATGTGCAGGTTCCGCATTGAAAACAAACTTTAAGGGTTTCGCCACCGTCCTCCTTCATCACTTCGCGCTTGAAGGAAGGGTCTATTCTTAAGGGTTTGACATCGATCGAATCTTCAGTTTGATGCATCATTTAACTCTCCTTTACTTTTTTGGGACATTCTTCGTTCTGCGTGCAGAAATCCTCCTTGTGTGTGATGACGACCTTCAGTAACGGTGAAATGGTTTTTCTGTTTAAGTAATAGACTCGATCCTTCCATCTCCTCTCGACGGAGATAAAATGACATTGAAGTAGGGGCTTCAGATTATGAGATACCATGCTCTGCTCTTGATTTAGAGATCTAGAGATCTCTGTGACGTTCTTCGGCCCCTCCCTCAAAAGCTCTAGGATGGCCAAACGTGTCGGGTTCGATAATGTAGAGAAGAAGACGTAACAGGTTTCGCAGAGGTCTTTCTTCATGCCGACCACGGTTCAAATGCACTTTTCTTCATACGATATCTCTAATTTGGCATATAAACCTTTTCAAGAGTGCGCGGTGCAGGAACTTTGGATTTGCGGCCTTCAATGACAGAAGGTTTAATTGGCATGGTGTGGCATCTGCACAAGTGGGCCCCCATGATATATGACAATTACGGAAGGCCGACCCTCAACCTGCGAATCGCTTTGACGCAGAGATGCAACCTTCGATGCCTCTATTGTCACCGAGAAGGAGAACTCTCTCCTTCAGTCGAGATGTCTCTGGACGAGATTCTGAAGATAACCTGTATTGCCTTAAAGCTTGGCATATTCAAATTCAAGTTGACGGGTGGAGAACCTCTCTTGCGATCTGACATCCTCCAGATGGTGAAGGGGATCGCCGAGCTTCGAGGAGTACGCGATTTGTCCATGGTGACTAATGGAACCCTCCTGTCGCCTGTAGCGAAAGACTTGAGGGAAGCAGGTTTGGATCGGGTAAACGTAAGTCTGCCCACTCTAAGCTCTGAAACTTACGTATGGTTGACTGGTGGAGATCTTAACGATGCAATAGATGGAGTCAAAGCGGCTGTTGAGGCGGGACTCAGCCCGGTCAAACTGAACATGCTTATGTTGAAAAGAGTGAATGAGGGTGAAGTTTCAGTGATGATCGATTTCGCGGGGCAGATGGGAGCTATCCTTCAGATCATCGAACTTGAACCTATCAATGTCGCATCATCTTTCTATCACAGCCATCATCAACCACTCGACGCGATCGAGGCAGAGTTGCTAAAGCGGTCTTTGCGTGTGAGAACGCGCCGGTATATGCAAAACCGTAAGGTATACTCTTTGCCTGAAACAGATGTCGAATTGATACGTCCTACTGAAAACACAGAATTTTGCTACCATTGTACTCGAATCCGGACAACAAGTGATGGAAAGATAAAGCCTTGTCTTATGAGGAATGACAACCTCGTTGATTTTGTCATGCCCTTTCGCAAGGGTGCAAGTGACGAAACCTTAACTCAACTTTTCACCGATGCCATCAAGATGCGTGAGCCTTATTATGGAAAGCTTATCGAACCTCTCGCCAACTACACAAAGAAACCGCGGCACAGCTCGAACGGTCACCATTAGATGTTAAGGATTTAGCGAGCGCCAATTGTCGTTACCCTTCCAGACTAGGATCGACCCTCAATCCACAGTGCCTATCCTGATTTAAGTATGTGCTCAACCGTCGTGTACAGGACTCGAACCAAGTTCTTTCATGTGTATGCCGTTTTCTTGGTTTCTTCGACCAGTCTCTTCACGACTTCTCTTCTAACCTTTTGCGCAAGAACATCCTTGTTTGCGAAACTCGATGCTTCTTCAGGACGCCATTTGACACACTCAGGATCACCGTCACATAGGTCACATGTGCGGACGCTCTATCTCTCCCACGGTATCGCAAATTGTTTGAAAAATATTTCATATCAATTATAGAAACCTTATGAAAAAGGCATGAACAGGATTTCTTCTCCCTATCAGAGCCCTATGAGTGAGGTCAGTTGAGAATATGATCGTCTTCGCGGCCGTGGGAGTCAGTCGAGCTAGTAAACTTAGACGAGTGACATCCCATTGACCTCACCTGATAAAAGAATTCCTCAACTTCCCTCCTTGTTTCTACTCGTGGGTTGGAGAGATGATTTGTCCGGAATGTTGTTAGAGGTTTTTATATACAACAAGATCTATCGGATATGTATGGATATAAGAGGTAGTCTCGAAGCATCATATGATCTGTGAAGGAGACGAGCGCTATGGCAGAAGACAAGGTGATCGAAGTGATTGAGAAAGTATCCAAGAGCGTTGTCAACATAAACACTCTCAAGGTCTTCCAAGATTACTTCTATAGGGTTGTTCCTGTGAAAGGCATGGGTTCAGGGTTCATCTTCGACGAGGATGGTTACATCTTAACGAACAACCATGTTATTGAGGGCGCAGAAAGAATCGCGGTAACCTTGACAGATGGACGCGTCGAGGAAGCGAGACTTCTCGGGACCTGTCGGAGCTCGGACATTGCAGTCACAAAGATCGATGCGATGAATCTGACAGCAGCCGATCTTGGGGACTCGGACAAGCTTAGGGTTGGGCAGAGAGTCTTTGCAATAGGCAATCCCCTAGGTCTCGCTGGCGGCCCGACAGTCACTTCGGGGGTGATTAGTGCATTGAACAGGACGATCCATTCGGAAGAAGGGATCTTTAGGAGTCTGGTTCAGACCGATGCAGCCATTAATCCAGGCAATAGTGGCGGACCGCTCATCGACACCGAAGGAAAGGTTGTCGCGATCAACACTGCTATAATTCCTTTCGCACAAGGCATTGGTTTTGCCATACCGATAAACGCGGCGAAGGAATGTTCAAAGGACATAACAACACACGGCGTGTTGATGAGACCGTGGCTGGGGATAACCGGTCTAACCATAACTAAAGAGGTATCTGACCACTACAACCTATCTGTTGACAGAGGCGTACTGGTAGTCAAGGTTGAACCTCACAGTCCCGCTGACAAAGCCGGAATAGGTGAAGGCGACATCATCCAAGATTTTGACGCCAAAACGATAGATGCAATCGGAGACCTGCAACAAATTTTGAGAGAGAGAAGACCGGGCGAACGTGTTGTGTTAACTATAGTGAGAGGCTTAGAAAGAGACAAACTAGGAGTAAGGCTCGAAAGAATGCCGTAGGACCGAGAAGAATCTAACAGAAAGGTTAATATTTTTCATTTCTGCAACTCTAGGGCAAGGTGACAAAATTGCCAATAGATCCCGATTTTCAAAAGAAACGCAAAGTCGTTGGAGACTGCAAGGGTCACAGCGTTTGGGGTCCTGTTGAGCCGCCTGAGAAACTCGGAATACATGGAACTATTGTTGCCATAGATTGGGATCTCTGCGAAGGAGAAGGCACGTGCCTTGAAGTCTGCCCTGTTAACGTTTTTGACTGGGCTGACACTCCGGGGCATCCAACCTCTGAGAAGAAGTCGGATCCAACCAGAGAAAAAGATTGTATACAGTGCCTCGCATGCGAGGTCCAGTGCCCAACTCAAGCTATAAAAATCCAGACTTGAGCACGCGTTCGCGCTAGCGACGAGAACCTCCTTTTTTCTCATCCAAGTCTTGACGTAGCTCTACATGGTTCATACTCCTTCGCAAGGGTCTTGAGAGAGATATGCGAGAGGAGAGTTGCAGAATCCTCTTCAATTTGCCATAACTCACCGGAAGAGTTAAGAACATACCGCTCCCAGAAATTGAGTGAGGCCAATATTTTGCTGACTCTTGAAATGGTTGAGCGATATAAGAAGGTCAGAGTTGCTGATATCGTCGACGCGTTGGACCGGTTTGGTTTCCACGAGAAAGTTCTCGTTTCCCACGAGATCAGACCCCTATATCCGGGAATAAAGATGGCGGGTTCAGCATTGACCGTAAAGGCTCTAAGGGTTCAAGAGGAAATCCCATCAATGAGCCCAGATCAATACGATAGGTATGCAGAGGACTGGTACAGGGACAGGGCGGACTACGGTCACTTCATGAGACTCGCAGATAGGGGGACGGTACTTGTGGTCGATTTGGACGGATACGTAGATGTTGGTTTCTGGGGTTCTATGATAGGCTTGGTTGCGAAAGAAAAAGGTGTCGAAGGCATCGTTCTCGATGGGGGTTGCAGAGATGTCGGGGAGATTCAATGTATCAAATTCCCTGTCTTCGGCCGGGGGAGAGGTAGAACCGAGGTCGTGGGCAGAGTGGAAGTCAGACCAGAAAACGTGAATATCCCCATAGAGGTAGGCGGAGCAAACATCAACCCAAACGACATAGTTGTTGGCGATGATGACGGCGTTGCCGTCGTTCCCAGAAGAGTCATCCGAGAGGTTTTGGAGAGAGCTGAAAAGCAACTGGAGTTGGACAGAAAGTCTCAGAAACCCTACATTGAGAAGATGGGCCTTACGCTCTGAAACATCCTCGTTTTCGGTCCGAAATACCATCATTTTCGTTTTCCCAGGACCTTTTGCCGTCGCAGTCGCCGATGTAGTCGAAGCCACCTTCAAGCATCTTCGTAAACTCGGCGATGGTTTCAGCGATCTTTGCTGTGTACTCTTCTGGTAAGCCGGAGCCCATTGCTGTTTCCGCGAAGTGAATGTATTTCTCCGTGTTTTTGATACTCTTGTGCCGGAGAACTCTTTGGACGTAAAAGGGATCTCTGGTCTTGTAGGCCTCAACTGTCCCTTTCCAATGTCTTGGTGTCCGCAAAGATATCATCGAAAATATTCACGGCGCCTCATTCAACCACTTCTCCGAACCCGATGATTCCTTTGGGACGCGGGGTTCTGGCTGCTGCAACCGCTAAGGCGAGAGCCCAGAAGCGGTCGTCGTGACTTCCCTCTGGGTGAGAGAAGGCGTAGAGCTCGCTTCCAGGCGACTGCTCCCATTGAACAACATTAAGCTCCGCCTGAACATCCCGGTCGTAAGGCAACTCAAACTTTCTCCTTGCGTCCGCTAATGGTAGGTCCCTATCGCTTTCTCTCGACGTCATCATAAGCTGTTTCAGCGTCATGGCCATGCCATGTTTCACTGGCTTAGTGAAGTCGACGCCTTTCACTCCAGGGAAGCCTGCCTTCTCAATCTGCTCGTCGATTCCCTTCGTGCCAGTATGGTCGTAGTGGACGGCTCGGACATACTGCCATCGGTCGCAGATCGACTTGATGTAAGCCATCACGCTGACGTAAGGCGTACCTAAAGGAAACCGTCTACAAAGAACGAGTTGAACGAAGTCAGGTTTTCTATCTACAACTGCTACAACGCTATGATCTCTTTCACGGCCAAGATCCCATCCTACGTAAAACTCGCCTGTCAAATTGTCCTCGAAATCCGCAAAGTCAAGCTGGTCATTTTGACATTTTATTATGAGGCTGCTAGGCAGGAAGGCCGTTTCATCCTCTACGAAGCTGCTTTCCATCTCCCGTTTCCAACGCCATGGGTCACCGGCGTACTGTTCTCTCATAACTTCAACTTGATATGGGTCTAAGGGACCTTTAGGTTTGAGTACATCTTGCCAAGTTAGAAAATAGCGAGGAGGATCTTTTTCATATAGGTTGCCAGAGAAAACTCTGAAACTTTTGTCGAAACACATTTGGTAGTAGATGCTATCTTTATTCCAAGGAGTGCTCGCAACGTTGATGTATACTGTTCCAGTCAGGGTCATGGGGAGAAGGGCGCTAAGCCAGAGGTCTCTGTCTTTACGGATGAAGTTCATCTCGTCTATGCTGATCTTTCTAGGTCCATGACCTCGAATGGTGAAGGGTTCAGGGGTTTCTGCCAGGATGATTGAACCGTTTGTGAAACGGATAATTGTCTGTAACTCCGCTTCAATATAAGCGTCATATATTTTCCTATCCATCCTCGTCAAGTGCCCATGCAAAGCTTGGAAATA
>Ga0315314_1001116_pt1 | contig 25267 bp, 26 predicted proteins | sample TDP9_MG_FD_203631 | JGI IMG/M metagenome (GOLD analysis project Ga0315314, IMG submission 203631) | Freshwater sediment microbial communities from Lake Towuti, South Sulawesi, Indonesia - TDP9 | ecosystem: Environmental > Aquatic > Freshwater > Lake > Sediment | place: Indonesia: South Sulawesi... | reverse complement strand
ACATCGTCGCTTTCTCGTTTGCTGAGGTATCGTATGTCAGGGTGTTCGACGTAGCCGCACTTCTTGAACAGCTCTCTCGAAGCGGTGTTCTTGTCTTCGATTAGGGCGCAGACGATTCGAATGCCATGCTTCTTGAGCACGTTTTCAGACTCAGTTATAAGAGCCTTAGCAATTCCGCGTAGTCTACAATCTGGGTCGACCGCTAAGCGATTAATCCAGCCTCTGCGCATGTCGCAGCTTACGATAACGGTTCCAACAAGTTTGTTACCTTCAAAGGCACCCAAGAAAAAATCTGGGCTAGCCTTCATCTGTGCGGCTAATGCTTCTTTGCTGTCTCTCACTTTGGGTTTGAAGAGCAACCCAGCCCTAGACCAAAGGCTGACGATCTGCTCATAGTCAGTTGTTTTCAGCCTTCGAATTTCCACACAAAAACACGCTTCTGGGTTAGAGAGGTATGTTTGCGTGCTTTTTGCTTGGTCTAGGCTCTCGTTTGGTTATGAGCATCTCCAACGCCGTGATAAGCTTAGGTCTAGTGTGCGAGGGCTCGATGACATCGTCTATGTAGCCCTTCTGAGCCGCAATGTAGGGGTTGGCGAACTTCTCCCTGTGCTCCCTGACCAGTTGCCTACGCTTTTCTTTGGCGTCTTTAGCGGTCGCTATTTCCTTTCTGAAGATTATGTTTATGGCGCCCTCAGGACCCATCACAGCGATTTCGGCTGTAGGCCAAGCATAGTTTACGTCGGCGCCCGAATGCTTGCTGCCCATGACGTCGTAGGCTCCACCATAAGCCTTGCGCACAATCACTGTTATCTTGGGCACGGTAGCCTCACAGTAGGCGTAGAGCAGCTTGGAGCCGTGACGAATAATGCCGCCATGTTCCTGGTCCAAGCCTGGGAGGAAGCCCGGCACGTCTTCGAAAGTGATGATTGGAATGTTGAAACAGTCGCAGAAGCGAACGAACCTTCCAGCCTTAGTGGAGGAGTTGATGTCTAACGCGCCTGCGAAGTATTTGGGTTGGTTGGCAACGATGCCCACTGAACGCCCGTTCAGCCTTGCGAAGCCTACGACGATGTTCGGCGCCCACAGGGGCTGAACCTCGAGGAAGTCGCCGCTGTCGACCACGCTCAAGATTATCTCCTTCACATCGTAGGGCTTGTCCGGGTCGTCGGGCAAAACCTCGCTGAGGTGCTCATCTGTGCGGTTGGGGTCGTCGCCGGTCTCCACGACTGGCGGGTCTTCCATGTTGTTGGAGGGTAGGTAGCTGAGCAGTTTCTTGATGACGTTGATGCCCTCTTCCTCAGAGCTGGTTATAAAATGCGCCACGCCGCTGGTTTGGCTGTGCACTCGGGCTCCGCCTAACTCCTCGAACGAAACCTCTTGACCCAGAACCGTCTTGATGACCTCTGGACCTGTTATGAACATGTGACTCGTCTTGTCGACCATGATGATAAAGTCGGTGAGCGCCGGCGAGTAGACTGCGCCCCCAGCGCAGGGCCCCATTATAGCCGAGATCTGGGGAATCACTCCTGAAGCCACGACGTTGCGGAAGAAGATGTCTCCGTAGCCAGCTAGACTTGCCACTCCTTCCTGTATTCTTGCGCCGCCTGAATCGTTTATGCCTATGACGGGCGTCCCAGCCTTCATTGCGAGGTCCATTATTTTGCAGACTTTTTTTGCGAACATTTCGCCCAGTGAGCCGCCAAAAACTGTGAAGTCTTGGCTGAAGACGTAGACGAGTCTGCCGTCGATTGTTCCGTAGCCGGTTAAGACTCCGTCGCCTGGGATTTTTCGTTCAGCCATGCCGAAGTCGGTGCATATGTGCACTACGTAGGGGTCTAGTTCCACAAACGTGTTTGGGTCGAGGAGTTGGTCGATTCTTTCTCTCGCCGTCAGCTTGCCCTTCTTGTGCTGTTCTTCGATTCGTTCTTTTCCACCGCCGAGCTTAGCCCGCTCGCGCAGTTCACGCAGCCTCTGAATCTTTTCCTTGACCGTGGGTTCGCCTAACTTGACCAAGTAATTTCGTCCGCTCCAGAGCAGTCAGTATTGTTTTTGGTTGAATATATTATGATATAGTAGAATTTTTCGGTCTGCAAGCAAGGCTAAGGCGTCTGACTACGCTAAGACAGGATGAGGGCAAAGTGAAAAGCGAGAAGTGGTCAATGCTTTACAGTGCGTTTTTTGTTGTCGCGTTGACTTTGACCCTTGCGACCCTTAACATCTGCAGCCGCGGACTCGTCTAGGTTTCGGGTCGCCAACACAAAAATCAGCCAGACAATCAGGCCGTAGGTTATGCCGTTGGTAACCGCACTGAAAAAAGATGTGTAATCAGAGGGCAGAGTAAACCATATTGGAACCATGTTGCCTGGAAACAGGGGCACGGGCACAGCTAGGGAGGCTAGAGTGAAGAGTAGGAAGAACGCCAGGAACACCGCGCCGCCACGCAATTGTTCACTTCCCCCCAACCATTTTGTTCAGAGACTGGAACTGTCTCTAGCTGCTGACCATGCACTGCAGTATCTTCGGGCAGGTCAGGCAACCGTCGGGAACCGACTCACTTTTCGAACGGTTTTTCAGGTAACCAAGATGATGAGGACAGCTCACAGAGGCATCTGATTCGCCTGTTCCTCCCTTCAAAGCCTTCTTTGCACCTCCGACAGAAATCTCGCAGCCTTCGCCATGAACATGCTCCATTATACCATCTTCTTCAGCGTCAGCCTCGTCCACCTTGGAGAAACAGTAGGGACAAGCATAATAGGTTTCTAAGCGCGGTTTGCGGGAAAAATCGGTCAGACGCACTGGCGTGTCAAATGCTCGACCACACCTGACGTAACCGCACACGTGCAGACCCTCACCCAAATTAACCACGCTCCGATACATCATCAAAGTTATATTGAATAGCAATATTTAATAAACATTTTCGTACACCCGTAGAACAAAAATACACTCGCACAACCAACAAAACAAAACATAAGACAATATAATAACAGTTAAGAATGGTGCTCCGGCCGGGATTCGAACCCGGGTCTCCGGCTCGAAAGGCCGGAATACTTAACCGGGCTATACTACCGGAGCCCAACAGAGCAACATTGCAAGTATTTGTTCTTTCGTTTTAAGCTTTCCACCTAAAGGCAACAATAACCTGCAAAGCATAGATAAAACATAGCGCAATCGATTGTCAAAACACAACCCACTCAGCCAAAAGCAGCATTAGTAGAAGAAGGCATAAGTGAAAGGGCGCCTTCTTCTTTTGAAATTTGCTTCGCAGCACCACAGCCCAACAATCAGGATGGTGGTGGCACTAGGGAACAATTAGCCACTACCACCACGCAAAAAGCAAAATCAAATCGGCTATGTAGACAAATAATCTTAAATCATGCTTCCCAACCACAATAGGCACGGGGCCCGTAGCTCAGTAAGGATAGAGCACCGGGCTTTTAAGGCTGAGAGCTTCTCCGTAGAAACCCGGGGGTCCCGGGTTCAATTCCCGGCGGGCCCGCTATCCTCATAAAACCGTTGCCTCAGAGTTGTTTGCATTTGACGCCTAAGGCTTTTGCCAGTCTCTGGAGGTCTTGGTCGCTCATCCACTCGGTCTTGAGGTATGCGCAGATTCTTTCGTCGCGAAGTCCGAGCCTCCTCGCCTCGTCTACGGCGTGCTGATACGCTTCGACTTCGGTTGGTCTGCCAGCGTAATCGAACCGTTCGTCAAAGAGCTCCTTCCCCTCCATGAACTGCCTCACATGCACCAACTCATGAATTATGTCCAGGTAAATGTCGATTCTGTCCCCATCTTTCAGGTAATGAGCGCTGATTAACAGATGACCATCCACATTGCTGACGCCCATGTACCCCCGGAAACCAGCAAACTCAACCTTCAGGTTAGAAAGCACCTTCTCCGTCTGGTCTCCAAATATTCGTCTAACTGCCTCAACCTTCTCGAAGCCCCTAAAATGCTCTGTAAACCGATAAGTTGTAACAGGCACTTCGCGAGGTATTTTAACATTCAACCGCTGAATCAAGGCAACGAACCCTTGAGTCTATATCTCCAAAAAATAAGTAAGGTTTATTCTTTTCTGTGAACCCTTTCCTAAACAACATGTTCCACATAAAAGTCATGTCTCCAGAAGACTTCGACTTCGCAATTCGAATAACCGACCAAATGCACTGGGACCTGACAAAGCAAGACTTCAAATTCATGACAGAGCTGGAGCCTCAAGGATGCTTCACACTCTTTTCAAACTCAAAGAGAATAGGAGTCGCAACCACCATAAGTTTCGCCAAAGTAGGCTGGTTCGGAAACCTAATCATACAAAAGAACTATCGAAGAAAAGGAGCAGGTTCACTCCTTGTCGAACACTCGATTGATTATTTGAAAAGCAAAAAAGTAGAGACCATCGGCCTATACTCGTACATAGACACAATCTCCTTCTACACGAAACTAGGCTTCAGGTATGACTCAGAGTTCAAGGTTCTAAGAGGGACAGCTTCCCCTTCGGCACCCCAAAAAAGTTTGAAGACCGCCAGAAAATCAGATGCGCCGCAAATCATTGATTTCGATCGCAGATGCTTTGGCGAAGACCGCCGAAAGCTACTGGAACCGATTCTCCTAAGCCCTCAAAATTCGTGCTACTTTTCGACTGAACACAGACGAGTGCAAGGATATCTAATAGCCAAGGCGTATGATGGGCAAGCTGAACTCGGACCTCTTGTATGCGAAAAACGACAAAGCCGAATTGCAATCAACCTTTTGAAAGCTACTTTCAACAGCCTTGACAGCGCCGATATTTCCTTGTGCATAGCCAGCAAAGAAAATGCAATCATCAACGTGCTGAAAAGGGCTGGGTTCCGAGAGGATTTTCAAGTTGCACGGATGTTCCTTGGGTCTCCAATTGCTTCCAAATGCATATATGCGGCAGAATCTTTAGAGAGGGGTTGATGTTTCATTGTCCGCAGACTTGTCAAGAGCAATCGTCGAGGCTTTCCTTAAAGACTCGTGGTCCTGCATCGAAGCTTTAGTGAATGAACTAGCTGCGTTCAAAGAGACCCTGAAGCCAAGTGTGCCCCTTTTCTATTACAAGGATGGAAGGAGAAATAATGTTGCTCTTGACAGTAAGCACTTTTTCTTAAGAACCTCAGTTGAATATTCAACGCCACAGCTGACAATCGAGGAGCTTCAGGGGATAGTGGCTGCCCGTCTGCTGGAGGTGTGCGGCAACTACTTCTATAAGTACAGGTCCCATGAGTTTGACACCAAAGACGTTGAGGAGATATGCGAAACTTTGAGAAAGCCTCCTCAGGGGTTCATATTCCCTTTTTCACTCAACACAGACGATATTGAACCAGACAGATACTCGGCTAATCCGTTCAGAGAATCGATTGTCACAAGTGGACAAAGCGCGTTCCCCTGTGCCAAGGTGCGAACGGACATGTTCACGATCGACCCTAAGTTCATGCAGAAATATGAGGGAGTGCTTGTCTGCAGGGAAGATATAGAGCGAATCAGAAACCATCTTGGCACCTCTGGAAACTCCTATACCGATTTAGTGGATGCTGTAAAATACGAGCAGCTACAGGATTTGTCAGACTCGTTTGGCATCGACCTCTGTGTTCACTCGATGCGCATGCCTCTGACCATTCTGGAGAAAGAAACAGTCGACGGAACGCTACATCAGATGATAAGCGAAACCCACAGAGACTACCAGTCGATCGAGTTCGTGTACAACTGCATGGGCAGAAGCATGAAGAACCTGACCACACTGATAACCGTGCCCCACTCTCCGAAAGGCTTCGCGTCAAAACGAGCGGTCAGGGGCAGAATCTACTTCGAAGGAACGAAGCTCAAAAACGTCAAGGTGAAGTATCAGACAGTGCTGCTCTATGAAAATGATGTTGACCCCAGCGACGCCAGCGTAGCAAGAGCCGACGACAGTTTCACGGTTGAGGGTGAAAAACTGGGCAACTACAGTTTCAAAGATACGCCGTCTTCTCCACAGTTCTTTCTGTATTCTTTAATGTCTCCTGAGAACGCTGCCTTGTGGCACGGAATAGGCGAGTTTGGAGCCGCCGAGCTTCTGAAAAGCTATGCCACAACACGAGTAGCCTGCTCAATTGACTCAGTGTTCAAGAATCTGAGCCAAAAACACGGACTTAATGCACAGATGCCGTTGCAGTTTAATCTGATGCCAAAGCACATGTGGCGACACCCTACACATCACAACATAGACGCGAGCGTAAGCTGCATACGCAGTCTGAAGGATTTGGTCAACTTCGACATGAAGGTTGAGCATCTTCGCGCCGACCAGTTCGTTCGTGAAAGAACAAACCAAGGCAAATCATACGCTTGAGAGCGAGTGCTTATGTTCTTCCGTCAGGTTAAGCAGGCAGGCGACAACTTCTCCTACATCATCGCCGATGAAAACACGAAGGAAGCCGCAGTGGTCGACCCAGACTTCAACGTGGAGGCAATAATCCAAACCCTTGAAGAGCAAAGCCTGAAAGCTAAATACGTTGTGAACACACACCACCACATGGACCACACAGTGGGGAATGTAGACATCAAACGAAGATACAACGCCAAAATTGTTGCCCATCCCCTGTCGAAAGTCAAGAATAACATTAGAGTTGCCGACGGAGATATGATAGAAGTAGGGAAGATCGCCATTAAAGTCTTGCATACGCCTGGGCACTCGCCTGACGGCATTTGTCTGCTGTTTGATGGCAAGCTGCTTACGGGAGACACCCTCTTCGTTGGCGAATGTGGCAGAACAGACCTGCCCGGAGGAGACGCCGAAGACATGTATCACAGCCTCTTTGACAAGCTCTTGAAGCTCGCTGACGAAGTGAAGATTTATCCAGGTCATGACTATGGACGGCGTGCTCATTCGACAATTGGTAAGGAAAGAAAGACAAATTACACCCTTGAGAAGCGCTCTCTTGAAGAGTTCATAGAGTTCATGAAAGAACCATAGCGAATTTAAGTCAATCACAGGCATCGAGCCTAAAAATCCCTTTCTTGCGGTTCGGAATCTAAATCTGAAAAAAACCGTTTTTGTCAATTTGTATTGTGAGTTCATAATGCTTTAATGAGTTTTAAACGAATGAACTTAATGAAAAGGCGAATCAGATGACCATCCCCATCTTCAGACCCTACGTCTTCCTTCGATGCAAAAAATGCAACAGGAAGACAGACCACGTTCTAATCAGCATCTCTAACGTAAGAAAAGGTGAAATTCAAGAGACGTTTGAGTGTCAAGAATGCGGCGAAACCAAGACGATTTTTGAGTTGACATCAGTCACACAGCTTCAAAACCAGCTTGAAGCAGTAGCATAAAAAAAGGCTAAGGTATATGACCAAATCGATTAAACCAATTCTGCTCGCGCTCATAAACATCGGTGCAACCGCTTCAGTACTTTACGCCTTAAACCTGGTTGATCTCATCGTGCATGGTCAGCTCTATGAATTCGATTTGAGGTTCGATTTAGCGTGGGCAAACCCATACTGGAACATCCTTCGAATAATTCAAGTCCTTCTGGGAGTGATTGCAGTGTCCAACGCAGTGAACATCGTGTTAGCTATCCGAAGCCCAGCCTCTCCGAAAAAACCCACTGAAAAAGTGGTGCTGCCCCCGAGACCAGCGGTGACTGCTCCTGCAGCGACGCGCACCAGCGAGAGGGCATTGTCTAAACCAGCACTTGAAACCCAGACTATGCCTGCGCCCTCGCCTCTGTCGGTGGCTCCGCACGCGGCTCCGTCTTTGGCTCCTTCTGCAACTTCGTCTTCACCTTTGGCTCCTTCGGCGCCCACAACCATGCATTCAGATATCCCAGAGTTGATCAGGTGTTCTCACTGTGGTAAAGCGTTCACCCAGCCTCTGCGCATGTTGGATTTTCAGGGTGATAGACCGCGTGTAATCAGCATTTGCCCCTTCTGCAACGAGATTATCCCCATTTCTCAGGCTCAAGACGAGAAGGAAGGGGAGAAGAAGCTGTTTTTGAGGAAGAAGAACGGCAATCACTCACCTAAAACCTTGGCTTCTCAAACTACGAGTTAACCCTGCATTTTCATCAAACATATTGAAATCTAGCTTGTTTTGAACCAGTTTTCGAGTTGGGTTTGTCTCTTGCTCCTGTAGAATGCTCTCATTCTTTGCACGGCAGTTTCGACTCGGTCTCGTGAAAAATCCCGTTGGTCGCAGAGAAAGGTGTACAAACCTTCTTCATCTAATTCGGTGTACTTGAGCGTGTACTCTGACGTCAACATGGGTTGAAGGAAGAACCCGCGCACTGCCTCGTATCTTTGAGTTTCAATTTCTGATTTAACCTCGGCAGGCAGGCTTTCTATTCCGCCAAACTCTTGTATCAGGCGCAGCGCGGTTTTGGGTCCTATTCCCCTGACGCCATCATTGAAGTCGGTGCCGACGAGTATGGCGATGTCGATGAGTTGCTCACGAGTGATGCTGTAACTGCCGAGGAGCCGTTCGAGTTCTATGAGTTCGGGTCTTAATGGTCGGCTCATCCCCTTGCTCGGGAGGAATTCTCGCCCTGAGATGGTGAGGAAGCGCAGGAGTCGCGGTGCTCCAAACAAGAGCGAATCGTAGTCTTTGCTGCTCGCAGCCCAGACCTCTCCTTTCACAGCCATGTGGGCGCACTGTGCCTCTGCCTCGCTCAGTGCTTGGACGTGTGGAATACCTAGCAGCGAGAGCAGGTGCTTTGCGTCTTCGATGAGGGGTTGTGTCAGGCGGCTTGTCATGACCGCTTTGGAGAAGGCTGTGGCGTAATCTCCTTCTTCGAGCGCTTTTTTCCATTCGCGTGTTGCCTTTTCTCGTTGTTCACGGCGTTTCATGATTTCCCGCTGCTTGAGTTGCGAAGGGGTGCCGTCGAAGACAAACGCCAGGCGGATGTCGTAGTCGAGCATCAGGCGAGTAGAGCGGAACATGAGCCCCGCCAGATGGGATGTGATGTTGCCGTGGGAGTCTTGGAGAGGAGTACCGTCGGGCATTCGGATGAGCGACAGGAATTGGTAGAGGTAATTGTTGGCGTCAACTGCGAAGCTTCTACCCCTGAGGTCCTCGAGGCTGAGAACGGTTTTGACCATAATCGGCGTGAGGTTGACTCCCAAGCGTGAAAACCATTATTAAGTGTATGCATGAAGTGAATAATAACGATTTTCTGTGTGAGCAAGGGATGCTGCTTGGCTAAGGTCTTTTTTCCATGGACACCAGGTTTTCGCCGATGTTGGTTACTTCAAACCCGAAGCGTCTGAAGAAGGCTACGTTGCCGAGTCCCGTGCACAGCGTTACTGTTTTGGTTTCTCCCAGGCTGAGGACGGCTTCCATGAGGGCTGTGCCGTGTCCTTTTCGCCTGTGTTCGGGCTTTACGAAAATGCCGTGCAAGCGAACCTCATTCGGGGATTCAGAGATTACGGCTTCGCCTAGAACCTCGTCTATGGTTTCATCTAGTAGACGGTACACCGAGTGCAGCTCGCCTGTTTCTATTGCTATCTGCATGGTGTTTGGCTTCCGATGGGTGAATCGGCAGAAAGACGAGTCCGTGGAGTATAAAGGTTTCTTGACTTGTGTTCTAGATTTAAAATCCATAGGAGGCACTGTGGCTGATTAAAAGTTATTACCGAGGAAAAATCATAACATGGCAGGTCAGCCCGGAAAGAGCCAAGCGAAGCCCGGTGGAAGGAGAAGACGCTTAAGCCTCAGTGCCTTGGCGCCTTCCTCTGCCGAGTGTAGTGGACAAGCATGGCGGGCTTTGGACCCGCCGACGGGAGTTCGAATCTCCCCCGGGCTACCAATGAATCACAGTGATGGTTGCAACTGTGGGAAGCAGTTTCGGTGGTGGTGGCAAATTGTTCCTTAGTGTCATCACCATCCTGCATTAGTGGTCATTCTCTGCGGAGTCAATTTCAAAAGAAGAAGGCGCTCAGCACCTTTAGTCTTCTTCTTCCCAGAAGTTTTTGAAACTCGCAACGCAACGCTGCGGTGTTTAACTTTCGATGCAAGTTTCATTGAATTAACGAATGAGAGTTTGAAGCATCCCCAGACTACCTAATCCCAAAATAGATGAGTTAAGCTGTTCCGAAGCTTAAGCAACCTTCTTTCTGTGCTATTTTTTAAGAGTGTCCTAAGACTAAGAAGATGAGGTATAGAAACGGGGCTATAAAATACAATGCTAGAATTATAGCTGTAACCCACTCTGCAGAAGCCCATGCGTTTGTGTCTCGTCTTGAGACTAATCGGGCAACCCCAGGCAACAGTTTGAGACGCTCAATGTAGCTAACCAACTCCAAATCTTTCTCAAGCTGATAGATCATTCTACCAAAATGCAGGACTCGAAAATAGAAGTTGTAGGACGCCATTATGATAATAACAACGCCTACGAAAAATATGATGGGAAGTAGCCTTGCCAGATCGAAAGCACTGTTGTAAATAAGGTTCAAAGCAAGCCCAATAAAAGCCGCCCAGCCGAAAACAATCGCAGTAAGAACATTAACAGAGCTGTTATACAATCTTGACACATGTGAATAAAACAATCCCCGTTTGTCTTCATTTTGTTGCGTCATACGTTCTGTCTCCATTTCTTATTTCAACATACGAAGAAGCTCAGAACTAAGTCTAAACCTTTTTCTTTCCTTTCTGCAATGCTCAAATATCGTAGGATGAGTGTTGTATTGGATGAAAAAGCGAACAGAGAAGAGAGACAAAGGAAGTCCTCAGCAGTTGAAAAGACGATTCAGGTCCATTTAACATTTTAAACATGGTGTGATTGATGGAATTTGAAGTTCGGCGAAACAGCATTATATACTCAAGTATTAGTAGAATGCAGAACCTAGAGGTAGGTCTGTCGACCTCTTACGCTAACGGGTTCCAGTTTCTTTTTTTTGTGTTTAAGATTTCTTACACTTCTGCTTCGGTTGTTCTGGTTTCACATGATGAATTGCAGAGTTCTGGAGAAGATTCCGCCTAGAATCAGTGCGAACACGATCTCGAAGACTGTTATGTACGTGGTTGTCCTCCACCCGAATTCCCGTTTGAGCATGGCGAAGGTGGCGGCACACGGCACGTAAATCATCGTAACAAAGGCTAACACAACCATCTGAGACGGGCTAAAGATAGCGGCGAGGTTGGTTGTGCCGAAAAGAATAGCGGGCATAACAACCACGAGTTCTTTGCGAACAACGCCGAACAGGAGGAGAACGCCAACGACTGAGGGTAGTCCAAGCCAGACCACGGTTATTGGAGTGAGCAGAGCCTCGATGGGTTGAAGCAATCCAGCCATGTGAACAACGGCGAGAACGGTGCCTCCAACAATGTATATTGGAAACACCATGTAGACTATGGACTTAATCCTAGCCCATGTCTGTGTCAGAACCACACGCTTGGAAGGCAGCCTAAGAGACGGAAGCTCCATAATCATTCCCATAGACTCGCCTGGAAGCGCCTTGAACGCAATCCTCCCCAATACAAAGATTATCACCAGGTCAATCAGGAACAGAGCGAAAGCCCACTGCACATTAACAAACGAGGCAACCAAACCGAGAATGACTATTATGCGAGCAGTGCAGGGAACAAAGGTCACAACAAAAGCGGCGATCAACCTGTCCCTATGCGTCTCCATAATCCTGCACGAATAACAAGCGGGCACGTTGCAGCCGTAGCCCAAAATAACGGGTATTATCGCCTTCCCATGCAAACCAATCTTGTGCATGAGGTTGTCGAGCAAAAACGCAACCCGTGGGAGGTAGCCCGAATCCTCCAAGATAGTTAGGAGGAGATAGAAAGGCAAAACATACGGCAAAACCAGCGTAACAGCCGCCACGAAACCGCCCACCATACCCTCCCAAAGAATCCTCTGAGCAACGTCCTGAGCCTGGGGACGAAGCAAATCAAAGAAATCAGAAATGACGCCCGACAGAGAATCACCGAAAGAGAAAATCGCAAAGAAAACAGAGAACATCACCGCAATCATCAAAAGATAGCCTAAGACCTTGTGCGTTGCCAACTCGTCGATTCTGTCAACGAAACTCACCCTCTTCTCAACCGCGGTTTCTTGCACCTCGTTTGCAACCCTGTTGGCTATGGCATACCTCTCAGAAGAGATAACGACAGGGCAGGATTCGCCGTGAATCTGTTCGATTTCCCTCGCGTATTCGTCGGCGACCGCCACGGCTTTGCTGTTGATTTTTTGAACTTCTTTCTTAATCTCTTCGTCTGCTTCAAGAAGTTTGAGAGCGGCAAAACGCGACAGGTAGGATAATTCGACGTCTGCGAGGAGGACTTCAAGTTTTTTGACCCTTTCTTCTATTTCTCTGCCGTATTCTATTCTTTTTGGCTTGGCATCTACTTCTTCTTTCGCGATCTTGATTGCGTGCTCAACCAACTCGTAGACGCCCGTGCCTTTTATGCCAACTGTAGGAACAACGGGCACGCCCAGAGAATCGCTGAGTTTCTTTTCGTCAATCTTTATGCCCTTTGCCCTGGCGAGGTCGACCTGATTTAGCGCTATGACAATTGGGACCTGGAGCTCCATCAGTTGAAGGGTGAAGAAAAGGTTTCGTTCCAACACGCAGGCGTCTACCACGTTCACAACCACGTCGGGTTTCTCAAGGGCGATGTACTCGCGGGAAACAAGCTCCTCGAGCGAAAACGTGGAGAAAGAATAGATGCCAGGAAGGTCGATAACATCAATCTTATAGCCCTTAAACTGCAGGCTGCCCTCAGCTCTCTCAACCGTCTTGCCAGGCCAATTGCCCACGTGCTGGTGTGAACCCGTTAAGCAGTTGAAGATAGCGCTCTTTCCAACGTTTGCGTTGCCCGCTAAGGCTACGGTCAGATCAGCCTTGAGAATCTTCCTTCCAGAAGAGGCTTTTGAGTGACACGAAGCCACGGTCAGGTTCCCTTCGCTTGAACGAAAATATTCTCGGCGATCTCACGACCGATAGCGAGTTTGCTTCCTCTAACCGCCACTTCGACGGGTCCGTTGAGAGGCGCCGATTTCAGCACGAAAACGCAGGTTTCAGGAGTCAGTCCCAAGTCGGCTAGCCTCTGGGTTACCTTGCGGCTTCCTTGAACGAAGGCAATCGTGGCTTCTTGGCCTGGTTTGAGCTCGGTGATTGGTACTGCATTTCCGTATCTATGTCGATGCTGGAATCTATGCTTCTTTCCGCCTGATTTCATTCGTCCGTGTCGGTTGGGCAACGCTAGCCTCATCTGTTATTCCTCGCAGTAGATTCAACGATTATCCTCATAATATGTTACGAGAAATCGCACATTTAAAACTTCCTATAACGCATTGACTCGATTAGTGTGTTTTTTTGGGCGTTCAGTAAATTATCCGCTGACTGAAGCCTAGAGTGTGATGCCTGCCCTCTTGATGTAGGCGATTACCACTTCGGCTAGAGCTGAGCTTATTACAGCTTCTATCGTCAGTATTACCAGAATAGTCATGACAAATGCCCACGCGGCTTCGGGCGTTCTTCTCGCAGGTTCTGGCGCAAGCAACGTGAACCAGAAGTAATCGGTCACTGCTACATAAGGTGCCTGTACGAGCCACGCCAAAATCCCAGAGAACAAGGGTCTGAGCCTCTTTGCGAACAATCCTGCAGCGCACCCTAGAATGGCGAGTCCTCCGACGATTAAGGGAATTCTTGGGACAAAGATGAAACTCATTGAAAGCCCGCCTATGGCTCCCGCCAAGAGTCCAGCGGCTGGTCCCGCGAACATTCCAGTGATTAATAGGGGAAGTTGAGTAAAATGAATTGAGCTTTGATTGCCCAAGGGTATGGCGATGGGTGGAACGGATAAAATGTTGGCTAACGCCGCCATCAATGCAATTAATGTTAAGGTCTTTATTTTTCTGGGCAACGAACCTTTGGGCTCCTGTACTGTATTACGAAAGTTAGATTTTGTAATACGTTTATTAATAAGCTTTGTTGCAGCATAATTGAAGAAAGGTGATTGACAACATGCCTGGTGCAGCCGGTGCAACTAGACTAAGCGTTTCGCTTCCATCTTCGTTGGTAAGAGAGTTTGACACCGCGTGGAGAAGCATGCAGTACACGAACAGGTCAAAAGCGGTTCACGACGCCATACGAAACTTCATCAGTGAACACAAGTGGATGCAAGAAGAGGAAGAGGAGCTCACAGGCGCTATCGTACTGCTCTACTACCTGGACAAGCCGGGCTTGCTGAACAGAATCATGGAGACTCAGCACGAGTTTGAAGACCTAGTCTCGTCGACCATGCATCTTCACTTGACAAGGGATAAATGCCTGGAGATTATCGCGGTTAAAGGAAAAACCAGGGACGCCAAAAATCTGGCGCAGAAGCTCATGGCAAAGAAGGGAGTGAAGCAGTTAAAACTCGCCGCAATTGCTCCATAGACTCAAAGCGGAGAGGAAGAGCAATAATGGTTGTGTCAGAGCAAAGTCAAAAACGAGAATTAGATGCCATTATGAAAAGGGCTTTGGGCTTGCATGGTCACATGGGTCCCTTCCTTGCAATAGGCGCTAGAATGGGAATCATCGGCTTGAAGAAATTAGATGTAAGAGAAGGCGACACGAAACTGCTTGTAACAGCGATGCTCAAATATGCTGTGCCCTTCTCCTGCCTTTTAGACGGCATCCAGGCTGCCACAAAATGCACCGTTGGCAACAAGAGACTCGAGTGGAAAGAGTCAAAGGAAATCAGAGCCGTATTTACACTCACTAACAAGGGAAAGAAAGTCGAAATCAAGGTGCATCCCGCCGTGGTTCAAGAGTTGAAACGAAGACTTGAAAAGACGCAGCCCTCTGACGAAGAAACCCGTCAACTCGCCCTTGAGGTTTTCTCCAGACCAGAAAAAGAACTATTCTTAATCAACAAGAATTGGTGAAGACTCTCTCCATAGTCAACGATAAGGAGTGCGAAACAACGCGAGATTTAGACCTTGCCAAGAACGTGCTCAGGAAAGGCAATTATAATCTGGTCATCGTGAAAAATGGTCGGGTTCTCTTCGAGACAGATTCCCAGGGGATACGAGGATTCCTAACAGCCATCAAGAAGCTTGGAAACAAATTGAGAGGCTCAGCCGTAGCCGACAAGATAGTAGGCGAAGCCGCAGCTCAGCTCTGTGCCTACTCCAGCGTCAACGAGGTTTTTGCGACAACTCTGAGCAAGTGTGGAAGAGAGGTGTTAGAGAAAAACAACATTCACAATGAGTACGAAGACTTGGTTCCTCACATCCTAAACTCCAAGAAGACAGACCTATGCCCCTTCGAAAAACTCGTGGCTGGAAGCAGCAGTCCAACAGAAGCCTACGAAAAACTGAAACAATCAACGCGCAAGGCGCAATAGCTCATCATTGAAACAAGATTTTTAAGATTAGCATCAAGCCGATTCCCGTCAGAATTGTCAGCAGCTGAACAAGTGATTCTTTTCCACGAGTTCTTTTGTGAAGCTCAGGCATGAGGTCGGTTGTTGCTATGTAAATAAAGCCGCCTGCGGCAAATGGGACAAGAAAGCCCTCGACGCCTTGGACCGCTGAGGCTAGGAAGTATGTCATGACCGCGCCCGCAACTGCAGCAAGAGCAGACACGAAATTGTAGGCGAGAGCACGCTTTTTTCCAAAGCCGCCGTAGAGAAGGACGCCGAAGTCTCCGAGTTCTTGGGGAATCTCGTGGAAGACTACAGCCAGGGTTACGGCTAAGCCTAGAGAGTTTGAAACCAGAAAGCTGGCGGTTATAGTAATTCCGTTAATGAAGTTGTGAATTCCATCTCCAATGAGGTTCAGGTAGGCGAACATGTGAACTGGGCACTTTCCATCATGGCAGTGCCGCCAGTACAAAAATTTTTCCATTATGAAGAAGAACACAATGCCGGCAACAACCAGTTGCCAGAGGATTAAGCCCGTTTCTTCTTGCGCCGCTTCAGGCAGCAGATGAAGAAATGCGCCGCCTATGAGCGATCCAGAAGCGAAGCCGACCAGTGCCATAAGGATGCGTCCCACGAAAGCCTCTTTTAGCCCGACGAAAATAACACCGATAAATGAGATGAGACTCACCGCAACCACGGAGGCGAGGATCACAGCCAACTCACTCATAGGCTCAACGCTCTAAACGAAGTCTTCCCTTTCTCTTATTATGACTAGCGGTTGCGCTCAGGAGTCAACGCTTATATTACTAGTCTCTCATGTTTCGCAGAAAGAGTGAAAACCTCATGGGGCTGCTTGGGTTCCTGAAGCGCGAGTTCTCGTTCTTCGCTGGAAACTATCGAATCATCGTCATAAGCTGGATGATAATGGACCTCGCAATGGAACTGCCCACGCCAAACTTTCAGTATTTCGTGCAGGCGCTGGGTGGAGCAGAACTCGCTTGGGGGATTATAGGCCTCGCAGGCTTCCTCGGGATGGCAGCCGTAGCCTTTCCTGGCGGATACCTCGCAGACAAGTACGGAAGACGTTGGCTCATCACAACCATGACCTTTGTAATGGCACTGTCACACCTTCTCCTTGCACTCGCTCCAACATGGCACTTCATATTACTGGGAACAATCGTTAGCAGTCTTGCCCTAATCTATCAGCCAGCACTGTTTGCAATCGTTCAGGATTCGATGCACCCAGAGCGCAGAGGCATTGGGTCTTCAATCATTCAGCTCATCCACAGCACCTTCAGCACTCCGAGCCCAATTATTGCCGGTCTTCTGCTGCTTCAGTTCGGCTTGGTCTCCAGCATGAGAATCATTTATCTAACCATGACCGTTCTTTTCTTCATTGCAGCGATCTGGCGGCTTAGATTAAAAGAGACCCTGACGGGCGGAGACCCGATTCGTTTTAGTTACTTTATCTCTTCGTACCCGAAAGCTGTCAGAGAGAGCTTCGATGTCTGGAAGCATGTGCCGCGTTCAATGTTCTGGCTGTTTCTGAGCCAAGTGCTTGTAATGTTTGGGTGGTCTCTTACCAACGTAATTAACGCCATTTACGCCAGAGATGTACTCGGTATACCTCAGGAACAGTGGTGGTTTGTTTTTGTTCCGCTCTTGATAACGGTGACCGTGACCTCTATTCCAATAGGCAAACTCGTTGACAAGGTTGGGAGGAGAAAGCCGCTGATTCTTGGCTTAGTCGTACTCGCTATTGCAACGGCTCTCTTCATCAACGGAAATCTGCCCATTGTCATGGTCTCAATGAGTCTTTTTGGAATTGCCCAACTGTTGGTTATGTCTTCGACAATGGCACTCTCAACTGATCTTGTGAGATTGGAGAACCGTGGCAAAGTTAATGGGTTCATCAACTTCATGGCTTACATTGTGAGTGGGTTCGGTATGCTTTTGGGTAACATTCTTTATCTGAGCCCCATTCCCCAACTCCCATTCTTCGTGGCCATTTTGTTAGTTGTTCCCGCATTACTGTTTGTTCTGTTTCTCATACGCGAACCCAAAAAACACCTTGAAATTCAACCAACGCAGAGTTAGAGATAAAAACTTGTTAGGCTTGTTTCTGCCAACATTACTTGGATTGGCGGAATAATGTGATAATCGCTTTTATCTGAGGTTAGTTGAGCTTCCCACTCTGCTTAGTCTTCGATTACGGTTACTTTTTCCACTCTGTCCAGCCAGGGGATGACAAGAAAGTCCTCAGTGAGTTCTTGAAGGATTTCTTTTTCTATTTCCTCGTTCGCTTTTTCGGCGCTTCCTCGACCAGGTTTATTACGATTACAGCCTTCTTGGTTTTCATTCGTGCACTGCCTCAAGAATAACAGCGAGTGGAGACGCTTCTTTAAGCGATGTTTCCACGGCATGAATATTCTGGCTTCGGATTCGAAAGCGTCATAAATCGGCTTTCTTAACTATGTCTCTAATCTTCTCTTGAACAACATCAACGGGTTCGATGGTGTTCACCAAGTAGCAGGGAGCGAACTTGAAGAGACGCCTAAAGAAGTCTTGCCTGATTTCAACTTTCTCAGACGTCTTCACAATCAGGTAAGGGTTCAAAAACTGCTCAGGCTGAGTTGCCAGATATTGCACAGCTTCTTCTCCTTCTAGCTTTCTGACAATCTCTGAATCGGTGTTGTCCCGTTTCAGAAGAATCACCTTTCTCACTCGAGTTGTATCCACGAACTTTTCAGGTCCAGAAATCCAGAGGGGGTCAAGCATTGCTCGAGAATATTCATGCGCTGTGTACGGATCACGCTGCATGCTGCCTATCGGCGCATCCTTCACGCCCTTCTTTCTCAGGGTTTCGGCTTCTGCAGGTGTCAGAGGTTCCACGTTTTCCAGCTTACACTTGTCGAGCAGCGGCTTGATTTCTGGGAAAACTCGTACTATGTTGGTTCTTATGTAGAACTTTCTCTCGCTTATGTCGGCGCTGGCTCGGCCTCTTATTCCACCGATGAACCGTACGTACAGCCAGTCGTCGCTGTGTAATCGAGTGCCCTCCATCTTCAGAAGAGCGTAGCTGTGAGTTGACTTGCCCGTGCCTGTGGGTGCGATCAGGACGATTCCGTTGCCGTTCACCTCGATGCAGCTGCCGTGAATGCTGTGAATGTCATGCTGATCCTCTGCTATGTCGCAGGTTATGCCCAGCGCCCAGCTCTTAATCTGCCCGTAGTATTCGGTGTTAAATATGATAGCTGTCTTGGTTTCCGAGTTGTAGAAAGCGTGCGGCTTGCCTCCGTTGAAGCTTGGGTCAAGCACGGCGTACAGGCGCCCGTGGGATTTGATCTCTCGATTCATGGAGAACCAGTTTTCAACCCAGAAATCGTACAGATGCTCGCTGTTTGTGAAGAGCTGCATGCAGAAGCCGTCTATGCTGGCTTTCCATCCATACCGTTCGTTGCCTAGAGCAGCTTCGGCTTTTGCAACTAGTGTGTCTCGCTCCTTCTTTGAAACAATGCTGCTCTCTACCCTGCCCCGAACCTTTGTGATTTTGTTGTAGGAATGCATCAGGTTAAGTTCACACACCCGAGAGAAACGATGCTGACAACTTTTTTGAAACCGGCACCGTCCCTACATTTTTCCACTTCACATATATAAGTAAGTTGGAAAGAAACAAACTCCTTCGAATCCAAGAGAAACTGATGCGCCAGACAGCTTTTCAAGCAACACAATAGGGTTTATAAACACTAGGTTATTAATCACTCTGGAAAGTGCAAGGAAAGGAGTGTTGTGCAAATTTGCCAAAGGTTAAGGCTACGGTGAACATCGAAAACGTGGTCGCGTCGGCTACTCTCAAGCAGAGAGTCGACCTGAACGCAGTTGTTAAGGGATATCCAGGCGTTGAGTATCGCCCTGAGCAGTTTCCAGGACTCGTCTTCAGGCTGAAGCGTCCCAAAACAGCTACGTTGATCTTCAACTCGGGCAAGATGGTGTGCACTGGCGCCAAGTCTGAGAAGGAAGCACGGAGAGCCGTGATGCGGGTGATCAAGGAGTTGAAGAAGAGCGGCATAATAATCATCAGCAAGCCTGACCTGAAGATTCAGAACATCGTGGCATCTGCTAGTTTAGGCGGCATGATAGACTTGGAGAAGTCGGCCTACTCTCTGGGACGCACGATGTACGAGCCTGAGCAATTTCCAGGTTTAATCTACCGCATGGACGACCCGAAGGTTGTCATCTTGCTCTTTGCAAGCGGCAAACTCGTCTGCACGGGCGCCAAACGTGAGGCTGATGTCTACACGGCGGTTAACAAGCTTCATGAACGGTTGGAGAAAGAGAAGCTAATCTACTACGAATAGAACTTCAAGATTCGGCGCCGTTTTGGTTTTTTCTTAAGAATCAGTGTCACCTCTAACACGCCCACGATTGATACCGCCATGCAAGAATGTCCCGGAGTAGGTGCCCAGATTACGAGCTGTTTATGACACTTTTGATGACACAAATTAAAAAAAGGGAAAGTTTTTTGGAAAGTTGGCGATCTGTCGTTGTCTAGCTTGCTGCGAACTCGATCAGGTACGGAGTGGCCAAGTTTTCTGTCACAGCTGTGCCTTCAAAGGGGCTGTAGGGGAGGCCAGGCGGCACGGGATAGGAGTAGGCATAGCTTGTCAATGACTGGAGGCTCCATGTCAACACGTAAGTCATTATTGGTAGGGTCGTTGTGAAAAAAATCTGAGGCGGTGTCCAAGCATTATTTACTCTGGCTATATCCATTACATTGCTTTGCGCTTGAGCAGGTGTCCGCACCCAACGAACATAGAGAGTATCTGGTCCAACCAGCCTCTCCGCGGTAATTGTGGGGTACGTATATATTTGTGCCGGGTTACCTGATGCCGGAGCAGGAACGATTGGGTTGGCAGCATCTGCCGAATCAACGTAAGGTGAAGGGGCCGGTGCAAACGCAACGGTGGAATGACGTATTGTGGAACCAGAAGGCTCTTTCGCGAGATATGCGATGTGCACAATATCAGAGCCAAGGCTTCCTGCAAATTGGTCCTGTGGATCATTAACGAATACTGCGCTGAACCCTCCAAAACCTATGGTTCCAAGGTCGGAGACGAATGCCCATGGCAGGGTTGGATACGGTGCGGCAAGGGTTCCGCTAATGCGGATGCCAGCGCTTTGTGCCCATGCTCCGATTACGTATGCCTTTCCTGCCGTTGTTGGGTCAGTAACAACTGTTGTCCACCAGGTTGAGCTGCTTAGAGAAGACAGAGGCGGATTAGCGCCTAGGAGTCCATGCCAAGCCACCCATCCTTGTCCACCACCTTGTTCCAGACCTTGGTACCAGAGAACAGGGTAGGAATAAACACCTGGTGGAACACTTGGCGTACCACTTCCGATGCTGAATGATGCTCTGACACTTACCCATATTTGTCCACCACCGTCAACAGCAATGCTAGGCGCATAGTAGTACGGCTTGCTCAATGGTCCCCCAGGAAGGGGTGCGTTAGGTATCTCTTGCTCGCCACCTGGGTTCCAGACAATGGCTCCTGCATCCCATGGAGTACCCCAATTGTAAATTAGCCTGCTTCCAATTGGACCGCCAGGAGCATAGTTTGGTTCCACCCGAACATAATAGACTCTGTTAGCTATGTCGTCGTACCAAACCGAGAATTGAAACCCCCACTGAGTCAAGAAAGAGCCTGCGAGAGCTGGCCAAGATGGTGATCCGAGATAGTCTGTGACAGCCCATGTGGACGCATAAGCCATATTGCGCCCATTGGGCGTGTTAGCACTACCGTAGAAGACATAGGGCCAGCCGTAAACCACATCGAGGAAACTCTTTCGTTGGAATGACAACGCTGTTGATGAAGGATGAGCTACAAGGGGGTCTACAATGACTGGCCCATATTGAAGCCCTGTAGCTGTTGCGAAGGGCAGGTATGCCATGCTTATCAGTATGGCAGCTGTGAACAAGAATGAAATCGAGATTTTTTTCATCCTTAAGGTATCACTCTCCTAGTTTACCACTCGTATCGTGGTTTGGGAAACTTGTGTCACCGCGCCCCACACTCGGCGCTCCAGAGAGGAAATCGTCACCAAAACTCCATGAACTCATAGAAGAAGCTGATTGCGTAGGTTGAAAATCCATTTCTCTCAGAAAGTTCTCTTCTGTGCTTATGGTATTTAATTTTTGCCGTAGTCATTAAGTTTACTGTTTGGTCTTATTCTACATGACTGGTTTTCTTTTGCTTGTTAGGGGTATGTTCTGCCAAAGTTCTGCAGGAGTATGGTTATGTCTAGGTAGTCAACATCGTTGTCGTTGTCCATGTCGGTGTTGGGGTTCCAGTTGGGTTTGGTTGGGTCTGACCCGTATGCCTTTAGGAACCAGAATACGTCTCTGTAGTTTACCAGGCCGTCGGGTGGGGCAGGCGGCGTCCTCGTGCTGCCTGCGATGTCGCATGGCATGGCTACTATGACTATGCCGTCTGCTTTGATGTTGTTTGTTGTGTTTGTCTCGTTTGGAATCGTACTTGCAATGGCGCTTATGGTGTAGCTGCCCTTGACAAAGCCTGTGGTGTTCCATGTGAAGGTTAGGGTTGTCGAGTCACCGCTGGTCAGCGTGATGCTCTTTGTTTGGATAACGGTTTCATTGCTGTAGGCAGTAACGTTGAAGTTTTCAGTCGTGTCGCCCTGATTTTTCACGGTTACGTTTATGCTCATGTTGAAGCCTTGTCCCACTACAGTCTTGGAGGGCTTGACGTCCGTGACTGCTATGTCTCTTGGGAAGATGTCGATGGCTATTATGTAGGAGTCGGCTGTGAACCACATTTGCTCCCCGACTTGGGTCATGAATAGCTGGAATGGTGCTGTGGCGTCGTAGATGTGGTTTTTGGCGCCTATGACGCCTACGTGGTCGCTGTTGTCTGACCACCAGAGGTTGCCATAGGAGTCTAGGGAGACCAGGTAGGTTCCAGCTGTGGTGATGCCCGCAAGAAAATACCTTGTTATCTGTCCTGTTTGTTTGTTGTAGACCGCTATCGTGCTGATGCCTCCCGGACCTATCGTGTTTTCGGCTATGTAGACATTGTTGTCGTCGGCTTCTACTCCTAAGGGTCGGTCGAAGCCGTTCAACTCGAGGGTTACCTGCCCTGTAGCGATGTCAAACCTGCTCACGTTGCCCTCGGTGATTTTGCTCACCCAGATGTTTCCGCCGTCGCCCTTGAGCCAGATGGGGCTCCCGTTGAGGTTGTAGTTTTGGAGGATCTGGTTGGTTGCAGTGTCGATTTTTGTGACGTAGGGCATGTTGGCAACCCATATGAATCCTTCGTGGTAAATCACTGAGTCAGCTGACCCTCCGATAAGGCTTACCTCTGTGAAGTTGCTAGCCGCAGGATTGAATTTTGCTACTTTCCTGGTGAATTTTTCTGTAGTCCAAATGTTTCCGTCTCCATCAATGGCGATGGCATAGAGCCCTATTACGGCAGGTGTGCCACGCACGAAGTAGGTTTGGTAGGTTCTCGTCTGAACGTCTATCTTGAACAGGGCTCCTTGTAGGTAGCTGACCGCCCAAACGGTTTGTAGACCATCGTAGACGATGCCAAACGGCACAGAGCCAGTGGGAAGCGTGATTATGACTTGCTGAGCATTGGTAATTGGGACGTATCCTACGAAAAGCGTAGGCGATAGGGTTAGTAGGGTCAGGAGAGCGATTTTGGTTTTATATCTCATATGCCACCACACGCGCTGTAAGACACATCATTTTCAAGTGTCTCGTTATCATATTAAGTTTTTTAGAATGAATAAAAGGGAAGGTGGGTTCGGTTGAGTTGTCTGTGGTTTCTCTTGTCTAAGTGGCTGCGTATTCTATCGCGAACGGAACGATCAAGTTCTCCGTCACAGCTGTGCCTTCGAAGCCGCCGTAGGAGTAGTAGAAGCTCGTCAAAGAGCCTGTGCCCCACCACCAACGTGCGAATGGAGCCAGCGGCGGAGCTGGAAGACCGATGAGCGGTTGGGTTGGTGCCACAGGAAGGGTTCCAAACCCAGCTCCAGCGACGTCCACAATCACTCCACCCGGCGGGAATGTGACGCTGTCAAGTGCCCAGCGGACGTAGAGCGTGTTTGGAGCCGTGGTTGTGTCTGCTGTTATCGAAGGATAGACCCAAAAAGTGGGCATCGGAGGACCAAACATATTGACGGGCTCCACGACAGACGTTGGCAAGGGTTGGATCGCTCCCACCGCGGCATGCCATATCATGAGGCCTGGATCTGCGTAGGCTATGTGCACGATGTCTGGGGTTCCAAGCATCCCAACGGCTGGGTCTGCCTGGTCCAAGACGGCTACTGCGCTAAAGGCCCCGAATGCTCCAACGGGTGGTCCCATCACAATTATCGGGGGACCCCATGGAGTGAGGAAGAACGGTCCTGCGGCGTTTGCCAAAGTCACGAAGATCGGTGAGCCTGTGGAAGCCGCGAGGGCAGTTACCTTACCTAGAGCGGGTCGTTCGTTCCGGACAACCGTTGTCCACCAAGTGGGTGAGTACATGTTGTGGTAGGCGTAGTGAGTCCAAGCGGGGCGTTGATTATTAAAGTTGTCAACCGTGGGCGACGACGTCATCAGGATGGGCAGAGCGCCAGATGAAGTTGTCATTCTCACGCTCACATAAATTTCGGATGGATCCCACAGCAAGGTTCTACCTGGTTGCCACTTTGTGACAGTGATGGTTGGTCCATGATAGAACACGAAGGGAACACTCGCAGGCGAAGTCCCATCAGTTCGAACTAAGGGTACAGGCTGTCCTGGTACGTTTGGTGGCGGTGGTGGCGGGACGCCAGTGTCAGGTGAGGGTATAACTACCTCACCAGCCCAAATGATAAAGCCGCCCGGTTGGGGTGACCCCCAGTTGTAGATGAGTTGCGGACCGGTCATCGAAGTGGGTGTGGTTGGTGCTACGCGAACGTAGATTACAGTGTTTATCGGAGGCGGTTCATACCAAAGGGAAAACAGCCAGCCATAGCCCGTGAGGGTAAAGCTTGCATTAGCCGGCCAACCTGGGCCTCCGAGGATCTGTATGGGGCTCCAGGGCGCTCCTGCAGGAGGCGCAGATCGATAAGCCATCGTGGGGTTGAGGTTGGTGCCGTCGGAGTAGAAGACGTAGTGGTGGCCAAATTCTGCGTCGAAGAACGTCTTTCGCTGGAACGGAAACTGCGTCGCATATGGATGGGCAACCGCAGCATCCACAGGGTTCGGCAGGGGCGTAATTGGAGGCGTGGCTGTCACGAAGGGCAAGTACGCCATGCTAACCAGTATCGCAGCTGTAAGCAAGAACGAAACTGAAACTCTTCTCGTCATTTTATGTATCTCTCCTTGTTACCACTCGTGTTGTGGTTTGGGAAACTTGTGTCACCGCGCCCCACACTCGGCGCTCCATGGAGAGTACAAAGGTCATCGCTGAAACTCCATGAACCCAAACAGAGAGACCAGTATACCAATTGGAAATCCACCTTTCTTCTCCCCGCGTCTTCATCATCCATCAATATATATAAGACTTGTGAAGAAAATTTCTATGCCAAAGACTCCAGAATCCATAACCGCGACGTATTAAGCAATGGCAAACCTAACGCCTGCATCAGGCTGTTGGAGGAAAAACTCTTATCAAACACAAATCAACTACATCTCAGCCCAGGGCCGGTAGCTCAGCATGGTTAGAGCGTTCGGCTGATAACCGAAAGGTCGAGAGTCCAAATCTCTCCCGGCCCACTACGTATTCACTCGGCCCATTTTTGCTCTCGCGGCTACTTTCTTTTGCGGAATATGTGGGTGTCGTTTACTTCGCATACGTGTTCAAAGCCTGCTTCGACGAGTTTGCATGCTTCGTCTGTGCTGGTCGCAACTTTTGAGATGTATTCGT